>OQVN01000218.1_pt1 | contig 22736 bp, 24 predicted proteins | sample 1691621 | NCBI WGS metagenome assembly OQVN01 (sample SAMN03418278, study PRJEB22391) | human gut metagenome | biome: human-gut; feature: organic feature; material: feces | host: Homo sapiens | place: Tanzania | collected 2013-01 | reverse complement strand
TAATATTTTTTTATACTTCATTTATGCCCTCCTTACATTTTACTCCCATTATTTTAGTATCTTTATTGGATAGTTCTTTTGTATATTCTTTTATTTGCTGTTTTCTTAATGTTGTAAAATCTCCTCTTACCTCATCATTACCAATTACAATAATTGTACCATTTAAAATATGCTTTCCTATTTGCACTTGACATTTAGAATTTGATTTATAATTATAAGCTATAAAACTTTCATCATCATATTCTAGTAGTTCAAAATTTCCTTTTAAAATAACTTGTATTTCTTCTAAGTTGTTTCGTATTCTTTTTGTTTTTGGATTTTTATTAGGCTCTTTTACTAAAATATTTATGTATAAATTTTTAGGCATTTTATTGCTCCCAATTTATACTACTTGCATTTGATTTACTACGAGCAAAATCTTTTTTTGCTTGTTTAGACATTTCTCCTCTATAATTAGAATACAAATTTAATTTTGCCTCATTTGAATCATTTAATATACTTAGGAATCTAAACAATTCTTGCAATAAATTTTTTGCAATTATTTTTTTTTGTTTCTTTTCATAATTTATCATTTTAATTGAATTTAGTAATTGATTACCTAATATAGTATTTAACTCTTTTTTTGCTTTATTCTCATAGTATTTTTTACTATTTCCACCATAACATTTTCCAATATTACCTGCAGTTTTTATATACTTTTCATACTCATTTTTGAAATCTACATTTATATCTAAAAATAATTTAACAAATTCGTCAATCTGTTGCTTTATATCTTTGGACATTAGTTTATATGCTAATCTTCCACTATCAGATACACTTTGTTTTATATCTTTAAACCTTTTCATTATTTCTTTTAATTCTGAATTACTATAATTTATATATGCGATTTTTCCTACACAAGCTCCTTTGTCAAATGATTTAATTTCTAATGCTATTGCATTACTTCTAAATTTATTTTTTATATCATTTTGTATATCGTAATATTCTTGTAGTTCATCTTCAAAAATATCTTTGGTTAATAGTTCTCTAACTTTACATTGTTGTTTTGTAGTTATAAAACAACTATTTATTTTTTGGTCTTTATCCCATAACATATAATGTAAATGAGGATTACCTTTTTTCAAATGTACTACTGCAACCCATTGAGTATTAAGAGGAGAAATACCCAATTCTTTTGCAATATCATATACTTGCCTTTGCATTAATTCATTCCAATTACTTTGCTTATCATATCCAAGCTTTAATGCGTCTAATTCTTTTAATGAAATAATACCTCTATATATATTTGTCCTTTCTAATGATTTTCTATTTATTTCTTTTGCAATTTCTTTTAGATAAGCCTCCTGTACATTAATTCCGTCTATTTCTCCAAATGTACTAACACCTTTTTCATTTACTATTGCCATATTTCTTCTAGCAATATAATATAAATGATTTTTATTTCCTTGCGGAGTATTTTTAAATGACGGATTGTAACATCTGATTTTTGATATAACCTTACTCATTTAAATTTCCTCCATTCTTCCTTTGTAAATAATTTGTTGCATAATGATAAGCTGTATCTTTTACTTCATTGATATCAATTCTTTTCATAGATGATAATATTTCTGCAGTGTTATGATTAGAGGATTCCGCAGATATAACAGCTTTTACAACCAATTTAATTACTCTATCTAAATTCTTTTTAAAACTTCTATCAATCTGTTTATCTAATATTTCACAGATTTTATCTATATTATTGTTCAATGATTCTTGATTCTCATAAAGTTCTATACACTCTCTTACTATTGAACTTATCGATTTATCTTCAATATTTGCCCTAGCTTTTATAAAATCTTTTTGATGTTTAGTTACCCAAGAATTCAATTTTTCAACTTCTTTAATTTTTTCGTTCAAATTTTTCTCCTTTCTAAACGCAAAAAAGAACTACTAGGATTTTTCCCAATAGTTCTCCTTGAATTTTCTTTATATACCTCGTAGAGCAGGAATAGTTGTGTCCTACACAACCCTGCACAGCTTGAAAGCACAGCTTCCAACGAGTATCCACCAAAACACTTTTGTATCCAAGTATGGACATCTAATTATTAAAGTGTTTTTCTAATAATTCATTTATTAAAGTATCAAATTCATCATCAGAACTGAATTTATCTTTATACTTTTTAAAAGTATCTTTTTTAATTTTTCCTGTGAATTTAATTACTTTCTCTTTATGCACTTTACCTTGTAATATCTCTTGCAAGGTTTCCTCTGTAATTTCTCTCTTATTTGCTCTTAAAAGTTCTGCTTGATTTATACTTAATTTAATTTTATTATCTGATATAAAATTATTTATAATTTGTTGTTCTTCAATATCTATATAAGATAACTCTACTCCTGCAAGTATTGATATTTCATTTGTATTTACTTTATCTTGCAACTCTTTTATAAGTTCTGTTAATCTTATAAGTCTTTGAATTGTAGCTCTGCTATCTTTACTTTTATCAGATAATTCCTCAATACTTTTCTGGTGCTCATATTGAGTACCTAATTTTTTTATAGTTTCTAATTGCATTTTATAAGCATAAGCCTTTTCTACAGGTGGTATCTCATCTCTCTGGCATAAGTTAGTATCTAGCATTATAAGAGTTGCTTTATCATCATCACACTCTATAATATCTGCTTTTATTGTAGTGTTTCCTAATTCTCTAGCACATCTTACTCTATTATGACCTGCAATTATTTCATATTTTTCATCTTCTATAGGTCTTACAATAATAGGCATTATTACTCCATTTATCCTTATGCTTTCTTTCATATTTTCTAGTTTAGTTTCATCATACATAGAAAAAGGCTGACCTTTTCTAAAGTCAACCAATTTATGTATTTCTATATATGTATTATTTTTATTATCCGATTCTTTATTTTCAACTTCTACTTTTTTACCACCAAAAATCATATCTCTTGTAAATTGCTCTGGCATTTAATCCACCTCCATATTTATAATTAAAAGCTACTGTGGATATCCAGTAGCTTTTAGTGTCACATATAATATTGACGTGCAATTGATTGTAATAACTCATCAAAAGCTTGTTCATTTCTTACTTCAAACTCATAAGTAGCTTTATCTGTAATTAACAAGCATTTTAATTGCTTAGCACATAGCCCGAGTCCATATGAATCTTGAAAAAAGCAATCGTTAAATATTGTATATGCCAAATCATACATAGTTACTTCTTCTACACCAGCAACAGGTACAATTATAACCCGTTGTTCTTCTTCATATTGTTCCTCACTTACAAGCCCATTAAAATCCTTGTTATATTTTGCATCAGCAGGAGCTCCTAAATGAAATTTATTATTTCTTGACTTGATTTGCATAATATGCCCTCCAATTAAATATAATAGTATTTACTATAATTGATATCCCAATTTTTAGTAGTTTAATTATACCATATTTTATGTTAAATTACAACTAAAGATTACTCTACTGTGATTGGCTTTATTTGCCTATTTATTCATAATTCAAGTTCATCTCTTGAAATTTCTCTCCCATAAAATAAATCATCATACAATTTATTTGTAGTTTCTTCAAAACCAAACCAAGCTAAGATATTCTTATTATGACTCTCTAACATAAGTTGGTCTTCTTTATTTAAGCTAGGAATAAGGTCAAACAAACTATTATAACCTGTACTTTCTATAATTTCATTTGCAAGAGAACTTATTTTTTCTTTGTATTTATTATAAAAATTTTCTGTATCAGAATAATAAATAAGGCTACCAATCATACCAGATTGACAGCCATGCTTTTGCAAATCTTCCATACTTTGCTTTATATTATCCTCCTGCAGAAAATAGTTAATTACATAGTCTTTTAATTCATTATCTCCTAACATATTCTTTAATTTTCTTCTTACATTCAAATCTATTCACTTCCTATATTATCAACAATACTTATTATTTTCTCATTTATTAAATCATAAATTTTTGACATCTTATCTTTTGTTAATATCCCTTTTGTATTTTCTATTAAATTACTTTTATATACGATAATATCAAATTGTTTTTCTTTAATAAGACTTAGCAGTTCATTCTTATCTTTTAGTTCTTGATATTTTTTAGGATATTTTTCTTCTAATCTTTTTTTAATAATTATTCCATATTTATTTATACTCATATTTTTCGCTCCTCCCACATATTTATTTTAAAACTAAAAGTATATAAATACGACCACCCTATAAAATGCTTTCCTCCAATCAATTAGCATAAAGAGAATTAAAAAAATTGTCTGGATATTCTCTTTGACTAAAATTTTTATAATTATTTTTTTTATTTTCTTTTACTTGTTTTTTATTTTCTATTTCTTCTACTCTATCAATAACCCACCTTTTTATAGTTGCATAATCATCAACATATTCAACCCCTTTTGATTTTTTGTATATATCTAATTGTTCTATACACTTAATTGTTTTGTTCTTTCCCAGCTCTGTTAATAAATTCTGATATTCGTCTTCTGTCATATACACTCTATCTGCATATTTTATTTTTGAATTTTCATCTTCTGTAGTGTGTGTGATATTATTTATATATATATTATTCTCTCGGACATTTCTGTCCATAGGGGTATGGACAAAATTGTCTATACCCCCTTTCATACTTTCACGAGTATAAATTCTTCTTTCTTTAATTACTTGTTTTTCATCTCTTATAAGCTCTACTTTGATATATCCAAACTTTTCTAAACTCTTAATCCACCTTGTTATTGTTCTTACATCACAATCATATAATTTAGAAAAGTATTTATTTCCTGCATAACAATATCCTAAAGCATTTGTTAGAGCAGAGATTTCACTAAAAAACAGTTTTTCCGTAGCTTTTAAACGATTATCATATCTTAAATCAGCAGGTATTATTGAGTAGAAGTTAGGCTGTACATTTTGATTCACATCTTCTTATCACTTTCCTTTCCTGCTAGGATACAAGCATAAAGAAGTAAACTTATATTTGCACCTGCAACAAATCCTATAAAAAACCATAAAAAAATCAATGTTATCACCTACTTCCTTTTAGAAATAAAAAAAGAGCTATCTACTTATTTTCTAAATAATTTGAAATAAGTGAGATAGCCCTCAAATCATACTGTTCTTGTTCAGCATATTCTATATTCAATTTTTGTTTTATATCAATACTTTTATTTTTCTCAAAGTATTTTAATTTTATAAATTCAAAAATATAAGGATAGTTTATTTTAATCTTTTCTAAACTACCCTCTAAATCTTTTTCTAACTTTTTTAATCTATTTAATTCTTTCGACTCTGCAAGAATTATAGCTTGATTTTCTACTGTACCTATAAAATGATGTCTGCTTTTTAACCAAGCCTTTAATCCTATTTGTCCTGTATCTATAATATCTGATTCCATATTTTTAATTTGATTTTCTAAAGAATCTAAATTATATAAATAGAATTTCAGCTTACCTTCACTAATCATTTTATTGCCTCCTTTGTCCTGTGATTTACCCTCCTATCCCTAAAAAAAATAAAGTGCTGTAATCCACTCTATTGTTTTATTTGTAAAAGGTTAGTTGCTTATTTTCTTTGTGCAATAAGAACGCTCCTTCATCTGGTACACCATGCCCAGCATCTAACACTACCGTTTTTCCTGACACTGGCGTAGCCGTTGTTTGTATTACACTTTCATTATTTTGATTTTTATTTTTCTCTCCTTTTTGATTATTATTTGCTATTTGCAACGAAAATGTAAATATTCCTACTAACAATGCAGATATAATTATTTGAATTCTCTTTTTATTAATTATTACCATAATCAAAACTCCTAATATAAATATTTATTATATTTATATTAGGAATTTAATATTTTATTCTTATTTATTTTATTACTCTTATCATATTTGGTATTTCCATTAGCTCTTCTGATAATTTATCTACTTGCTCCATTCTTCTAATTTCTGCAACAATATTAATCTTTGCTTTATTATTTGTAACTTCTGTTTGTAATTCTTTTATATTTATACCATTTTTCATAAAAACATTTGTAATTTCTAATGCTAAATTTTTCCTATCAAATGCTAATATCTCTATTTTTATACTTTTTTTCTCTTCCTCTTTCTTGGTTTGCAATAATTTTAGTATTTGATTTTTAGCTTTAGCTGTTTTTATAACTTCAATCCATTCTTCTTCTGGAACAGTTTTTAATTCACTTGTTATAATTTCTACAATATTTCCATTTTGCAATTTAGTAACAAGTGGCATGTCTATGCTATTTATTTTACACCCTATCATATGATTCCCAACTTCGTCATGAATAGAATATGCAAAGTCAATTGCCGTTGCTCCTTTTGGTAATACTTTAATATCTCCTTTTGGAGTAAATATATATATTTCATCTTCTAAAAGTTCACTTTTTAAAGTTGCTAAAAATTCTTTAGGATCTTCTAAAATTTTTTTTAATTCTAAACTATAATGTATTCCTGATAAATTCTTTTTAAAATTCATTTCTTCTTTTTTTATATATGAAAGATAATTTATTATACCATATTTAGCAATTTTATTCATTGTATAACTACATATTTGAACTTCTAACTCTACTCCTTTTTCCCCTAAAATAATCTCATGTATTGCTTCATACATATTGTTTCTGGGAGTAGCTATATAGTCTTTAAATGTTCCTGGAATTAAATTATATAAAGTATTTATAATTCCTAATATCATATAACATTCTTGTTTTTGTTTTGTTATTATTTTTATTGCAAATAAATCCTTTATTTCATCCATTCCAATTTTCTTTTCATTTATTTTTTTATATATATTATATAAATGTTTTGTTTCTATTTTTACAATTGCGGTTATTCTTTGCCTTTTTAATTCTTGTTTTATTTTTTCTTTAGTTTTATCTAGAAGTTCTTGCTTTTGTTTTTTCTTTTCTTCTAATTCTATTATTATATTTTTATAATCATCTGGATATAAATATTTAAATGCTCCATCTTCTAATTGTGTCTTTAACTCATACATTCCTAATTTATACGCTATTGGAGCATATAGTTCTATTGTTTCTTTACTAATTGCTATTTGTCTATCTCTTTTCAAATGTTCTAATGTATTAATGTTGTGCAACCTATCTGCTAACTTTAATATAATAATTCTTATATCCTTTTCCATTGCTCCAAACATTTTGTTATAATTTTCTGCTTGTTTTTCTTCTACACTTTTAAACAATTCAGTAATTTTTGTTACTCCTTCTACTATCTGAGCAATTTCTGTTCCGAAATTTTTTTCAATATCTCCATAACAGGCATCTGTATCTTCTACAACATCATGCAACAAAGCAGCACATATTGTTTGCGTATCTAACCCTAATTTTGCTAATGTATAAGCTACATGCAATGGATGAATAATATATGGCTCTCCAGATTTTCTATATTGATTTTTATGTTTATTTTCAGCATATGAATATGCCTTTTTTATTCTATATGTATCAATATTTCTATTTTTTCTTTTAGCTTGATATAACACATCTTCTATAGTAATTACACATTTTTCACTCATTTTTATCATCCTTATCCATATTTTATTTTTTCTGAATAATATCTGCATACATTGTGTAATACTTTATTGTCTAATATAAACTCTCTTCCGTCTTTATTAATTGATTTATTTATTACTTTTTTATCTAAACATTTTCCACAAATCATACAATTATTTTTCTTACCTTTTATTAATCTTGTTTCATCTTTTTCCAAATCAAAAATATATTGTGGATATACTTCTGCAAGAAGTGGACAAAATGTTGCTTTTATTCCATCTTCTTGTAGCCATATTTGAATTCCTTCTCCTCCGCTTTGGCAATATGTTTCATTCTCAGCTTGATATTTTATATTTTCGCTATCATTTAAAAATATTTTTGGAATTCTTATTTTTAAATTTCTTTCATTTGCTAAATTCTCTATTTCGTGTATTATATTTCTCCATTTTTCTGGCTGTATATGATTTAATACTATATTCTTGTCCCATAAAGATTCAAAACTTCCTGCGTGAAAAGTGTACCAGTTTATTCCTAATTTTAAATAATGTTCTATTATTGCTCTATAATCTTCTTGGTTTATTTCCCATAATGTTGGTTGAATTTTTACAGCTATTCCGATTTTCTTTACAATAGTAAATTGCTTTATCAATTTCTTTTATATCAATTTTCTTTGTTCCTTTTAAAAACTGTAATTTTTCGTTATCTAAACTGTCTATACTATAACTTATATATTGAATATTGTTTGGATCTATTTCTTGTATTAATTTTTTTATTACTTTTACTCCATTATAGCCTGAAGTAGAAAACATTACCTTTTTTCCGTGTTTTATGAATTCTTTTGCTGCTAAATTGCAAAATTCTGTATCTACTGAAACATCTGGATTACCTAATATATATGCTTCTTCTAAATTAGGTAATTTCTCTATAATTTTTTGTATTTGTTCTAAATTTCCTTGATATTCTTTATGCTTTCTTCCATAACTTTCTTGTGTACATCCAATACAAGAACATGTACATTTTCTTCTTCCATAAGTTCCTGTATATAATGTTAATGATTTAACTTTTTTTAATAATTGAAGCTTGTCCATATCTCGCCTCCTATTTTTTCTCTATTAGTTTATGCTGGACATCACTTCTTTAGAACAAAAAAAGCTCTTATCTTTTTGATAAAAGCTTTTTTAGTTTTCTATATAAAATTCTATACATTTCTTCTGTCTACTGCATAACTACTTCCCATAACAGATTTAGCTGCATGTTTTACTTGTGCTCCTATTTCTCCTATTTCTAGAATATTATGGAATCTTCCTACATCAGACACTACTACACCAATAGATACTGAAGTCAATGGGAATTGTTCAATAATTCCTTTTCTATTAGCAACTTCTATATAACCTTTTTCTATATCTGCTTCTGTAAAATATCTTTCTACATTTTTATCAAAATAACTTATTATATTTTGACAAAGTTTTTCGCAATTAGTTCCTGGTACAATTGCTACAAAATCGTCTCCTCCTATATGACCAACAAAAGTATTTTCTAATTCGTCACTATGAACCATTTTTATAATTGTTTCAGCTGTAAATTCTATAATCTCGTCACCTTTTAAGAATCCATACACATCATTGTATGCTTTAAAATTATCTAAGTCAACATATAATACACAAAATGGTTCTTGCCTTAATATTCTCTTCTTTAGCTCTGCATGTATCTGTACATTTCCTGGTAATCCTGTTAGAGGACTTACTCTTCTGTTGCTAGACAACAATCTGTTTAAATTCTTTACTGTATAATATAAGTATTGCTCATCTACTGGTTTTTTTATAAAGTATTCTATTGACTCTTGTAGTATTCTTACTCTATGTTCTTTTTCACTTTTTGATGACACCACAATAACTGGTGTTATAGTGTTATCCTCATCTTTCCTAATCTTTCTACATAATTCTACTACATCTCTATCTATAGCATCTTCGTTAATTACAATAAGTGATGGTATATTTTTTAATGCAATATCAATTTGTTCCGTTTTTACACTTATAAATTTATATTCTGGATCATTTCTAAATAGCTCTCTAAATATTACAATTGATGAGTCATCATCATCAATAATGTATATTTCTTGTACCATATTCTTACTCCTTTGTTTAATTTTTCTACTTTTTTTGATTTATTATATACAAAATATTTATTAAGTTTCAAGTATTTTTTTTATTTTTTCTAATCTGTATTTTTTTATTTAATATTTCTGTTATCTCTTTTGTATTAATAGCCGGAAATGCTTTTTTTAGTCTATATACATTTTTGTACAAACTTAAAGTCATTCTATCTCTCTTTCTTTTTAATTTTCTTACTAATTTTTGAACATTTTCAGTCTTTATAGTTTTTTCTTCACTTTTATTGTTTTCCTTTGTTAATTTTCTGATTTCATTTAGTTTTGCTTTTATTTCTTTATTTATTTCTTCTACTTTCTTTAATGTCATTTTTATATTTTTTACTTTAATGATTGTAACAATTAAATCTGCTAATAATACTATTGCTATAATTGAAATTATATAATGTAATAATCTTATATCCACTTTAAAAACTAAATCTTTTACAAATGGATGAATATATTTTACAAATATAACTCCTAATATTCCCCAACAAATTGAATTTACTAAGCAAATTCTCCCTTGAAAATTAAATTTTTGCTCAGAATAATCCCAATATTTTGTATGAAATATTTTTTCTAATAAAACTCCCACTAAGTACTCCCATGTAGTTAGTACAATAATGGCTATAAAAAATAATAAGATAGGTTTGTTTTGATACCTTTCTAGAAATAGTAACATAATAATAGCTCCTATTCCATAAATTGGACAAACTGGTCCCTTCAAAAATCCAGTATTTATTATCTTTTTCTCTGATACAGATCTTACAATAGATTCCATAATCCATCCCAAAAAGGAATATATAATAAAATATGTTAATATTTCAAATATTTTTGCTCCCATGGAAGTTTCCCCTCTTTCAATAAATATCCTCCTACAATGTTTTGTAGGAGGTATTTCTATTTTCTTACTACTACTTCATATGTTTCACTTATATTACTCTCGTTATACACTATTACTTTTAAGTTATTTTCTCCATCTTTTAATGGATATGAATATTGAAATTCTTTTCTTTGCTCTAATGGTAATACCTGATCTAAATTTAACACATATTGTTCTTCTTTATTAATAACAAATTCTACCTTCTTTATTCCTTCTTCATCTGATGCATTTATAATAAAATTAGCTGAACCATCTGTTGTTATTTCAACTTTTGGCTTTGTAACTCCTTTTACTTCTTGGGTCTTTGTCTCTGTTTTATTATTAATATCTACCATAACAACTGTTAATGTATGTGTTCCTTTTGGAGTTTCTATTGTTTGCTCTGTTTGCATACTATTAATATCAACTTTTGTTTCTTCATCGTCATCCCATCTATAAGTCATGTATGAAAGTTGTTCTTTTCCATTTGCAGTGATTTTAATGTTATTTCCTTCTACTTTTAATTCTACATTAATGTCTCCTTGTATTGTATATTGTCTTTGACATGTTGATTCTTTTCCATTTACATCTACTGCATATATATTTAACGTATTTTTTCCTGTTGGTATTTCTATTTTTTGTTCTACTTTTTTCTTTCCTTTAGTATCAATTTCTATTTCGTCCTCATTATTCCAATGATATGTTACTTTTGTTAATTCTTTATTACTTGATATTTGTAATGTAATTTCTGTCGCAGCATCTTCTTTTATTTCTATAGTTGGTTTGTTTGATTCTCCTTCTGACTTAGAATCTTGATACATAGAATAAGATCCACTTCCAATCATAAATACACCAAAAAGCAAAATTGCTATTGAGAAAAATTTTATTATTTTTTCAATTTCAATTGGTCCAGTTCTTCTAGTTTTATTCTTTTTTTCTTTTTTTGGACTTTCTACACTTAATATTTGATTCAAAGTTTTTCACCTCATTAGTTTTATTCATATTGAATTATAACATATGCCTTTATAAAAGTAAATGTTTTGAAACAATAAAAAAAGAAACAATTTTTTAACAAATGTTTCCTTTTTTTATTTATATTTTAAATTAATTTTGTGAGTATGGAAGCATAGCAATATGTCTTGCTCTTTTTACTGCTATTGTAATATCTCTTTGATGTTTTGCACATGCTCCAGTTGTTCTTCTTGGTAATATTTTTCCTTTATCATTGATAAATTTTCTTAATTGTTCTGGATTTTTGTAATCTAATTCAAAGTTTTTATCACTGCATAATACACATACTTTTTTTCTTTGTTTTCTGAATCTTGGATTATAATCCTCATCATAATTTTTATTATTTCTTCTATTTTGTTTTTTATCTGCCATTTTATTTTTCCCCCCTTGCTTAATTAGAATGGTAGGTCATCACTTGAAGATACTTCAAAATCTGCTCCCATATTTCCTGGAGCTGTATTTCCAAATGTATTTTCGAAAGAAGTACTTCCTGCTTCTCCATCTCTTCTACTATCTGCAAAATAAGCTTCTTCTGCAACAACTTCTGTTACATAGTGCTTTGTTCCTTGGTCATCATCCCAAGTTCTTGTTTGTATTCTTCCAATAATTCCTACTTGTTGACCTTTCTTAAAGTATTTGCTACAAAACTCTCCAAGCTTACTCCATGCAACTATGTTTATGAAATCTGCTTGTCTTTCTTCGCCTTGTCTTACAAATCTTCTGTTAACTGCTAAGCTAAAAGATGCTACTAATGTATTGTTTGTTTGAGTATATCTTACTTCTGGGTCTCTTGTTAGTCTTCCCATTAATATTACTTTGTTCATTTTCTATCACCTTTCTTACTTTAAATAAAGGCCCCTTACTTTATTTAATTTTTTTTATTTTTTTACAACGATAAATTTTATAATATCATCTGTAATTCTATAAACTCTTTCAAGTTCTGCTATTGAATTTGGATTTGATTCAAAATTGAATAACATGTATGTAGCTTCACTGAATTTTTTGATTTCATAAGCTAATTTTTTCTTTCCCATGTTTTCTACTGATTCAACTTTTCCATTTTCATTAATTAACCCTGTAAATTTTTCTTCTAAAGCTTTTAGTCCTGCTTCATCAACATTTGGGTTAACAATGATAATACTTTCGTATTTGTTCATTATTTTCACCTCCCTTTGGATTTGTAACCTACATTTTCTGTAAGTAGAGATTTGAATTAAACATAACAAAATAGCCATGTTTTTTTCAAAACATAGCTATTTTACCATATTTTCTAGTATTTGGCAAGTGGTTTGTTGATTTTTTTCTGGTTCCTTAATTTTATTTCTAAATTCCATTTTTACACTTCACTGAGTCTAGTTTGTTATTTGGATATTTTATTTATTTTAATATATGGTATTAAAATTTTTTATTATTCATTCTAATGTAATTAATGTTATTCCCTTATTGTCTTTTGTTTTTTTATACTCTTCATATTAATTATTACCTTTCTCATATTTTATATATCCATCTTTATCCGAATTGATTGTAACAAAATTTTGAGTAATATAATTTCCTATCTCTGTTATAGATTCTTTTATATAAATAGTCTTTGCATACCTTACCAAACACCCGCAAGAATTAGCTGAAGTAATATTTTTTACTATTACAGGTGAATTAATGATTACTGTTTTCAATTCATCACAACTTACAAATGCATTTCCACCTATATAATTAACATCTTCATTAATAATAACATTATTTAATTTTGGGCAATTATGAAATGCATCTACTGCAATTGTTTTAACTTTGTCTAAATTTTCTACTTCTTCTAATGAAGTACATGACCAAAAAGATCCAGAATCTATATTTTTAATGTTACTTCCAAATTTTACTTTCCTTAATTTAGTACAACCAAAAAAAGACCAATTTCCTATATTTTCCACACTATCTATCATTTCGAAATTTCCTTTATAACCTGTTGGAACCTTTATTATTTTACTTAAATCATATGAATATAATACATTATCAATAACTTTAAATGTTTTAGAATCATCATTTATTTCTATTTCAGTCCAATTTTTACAATTAAATCCGTTACTAGCTATTGCTGTGGATTCATTATTATATATAACCCTCTTTAGACTATCACAATTTACAAATGCATTTCCCCCTATGCTTTTTACTCCTTTTCCAATCTGTACGTTTTCTATTCCACTACAATCATGAAAAGCATCCGCTGTAATTATTTGAACATTATCTGGTATTTCTAATAATTTAAATTTATTGCATCCCAAAAATGTCCATGCTCCTATTGTAATTATATTATTAGATATTTGCAATTTCGTTAAATTTGAAGCTCTACTAAATGCATAATTTCCTATTTTATTTACCACTTTTCCATTATATTCTTCAGGGACATATAAAACAAAATCATAATTAATTATACTTGTTAGAGCATTTTTACTATTTGAACTTCCATCTCCTATCATATAACTTTTTATTTCACTTTCATTTTCAGTAACATTCCCACTAGAATTTAATCCTGTAAATACTAAATCTTCTTTTTGTATTACATAATAATAAAGTATATCTATTTCTGTATCTTGAGTTATAGTTTTTGAAAAACTACTTTCTGAAGGTTCATATTTTTCAATTTCAGGTGGCTCTATTATGCTATTATCATTTAATGTTATTATTTCTATTTCCTTTAATACTTCTTTTTTACTATTAATACATTTTAAACTTATTCTCTTTTCACCATTTGTAACATTAATTAATTCTATATTAAAATTCTTATCAATTTCGTAATATCTTTTACTATCTATAAAATATATTTGAAATTTTTGATTATAATCATATACCTCTGTTTTTTTATCTCCTGCCGTTTTATTTAACTCACTTTGTAAAGAATCCTTGTCTATAGCATTGTTAGTAGTAATAACTGCAGTTGTTGCTAATTTCACTATTTCCTTTTCTTTTCCTATTTCTGTCTGTTCTTTTGCTTTATTAGCTTTTGTTAATATTCCATTATCTCCTGTTAAAGTTGCAATAGTTACTCCTGCTAAAATTAAAAGTACAATAATTGTTATTACTAGTGCTATTAAAGTTATTCCTTCATTCTCTTTTCTAAAAAACATCTCTTTCTCCTTCTTTTGTTAGTATTCCGCTTATTTTTTAAGTATATACATGACATTTTTGTCATACTTATGAATATTTTATATTTTCGTAGTTTTTTAGTCAATACTTTTTATGACAAAAATGTCATTTTATTTTAACCTTGCATATAATATAATATTTTAAATATTACACAGGAGGCTAAGCTAATAATGATAAGACAATATCGATTAAAAAATAAACTTTCACAAGAAGAATTAGCTGAAGAAATTGGTATTAGTTGGAGACATTTACAAAGACTCGAAAATAATGAGGAAAATACACGAATTTCTACCTTTAAAAAAATAGTAAAAACTTTAAATGTTCCAGATGATGAAATCTTAAAATTCATAAAAAAATAACTAAGAGATTTCTCTTAGTCATTATATTTTTTGTTTTTCTGTATAAATTATCTTTCCAAATTTTATTTCATTTACTTTCTTCTGTATTTCCATAATCGGAATTGGAAGAATTGATATTAAAATTGTTATTATCCATTGTGTTTGATTTAATGGAACTAGTTTAAATATATTAGCTAATGTAGGTATAATTACAACAATTGTTTGAACTAGTACTCCCAAAATAAAACTTCCTATTAAAAATTTATTTTCCAAAATTCCTACTTTAAAAATAGATTGTACACTTTTTATATTAAAACTGTGGACAAGTTCTAAGACTCCAATTGCTATAAAAGCCATTGTTCTTCCTACTTCAATTCCGTAATATTTGTTTCCTATGCTAAACGCTATTAAAGTAAGCATTCCTAACATAATTCCTTCTACTATAATTTTGTTCCATAATCCATCTGCAAAAAGTCCTTTTTTACTATCAACTGGCTTTCGATTCATTATATCTTTCTCTGGAGGTTCTAAACCTATTGCAATAGCTGGTAACGAATCTGTTACTAAATTCACCCATAATAATTGTATTGCTAATAAAGGTGATTTAAATCCTAATACTAATCCCATAAATATGGTAACTATCTCTCCAATGTTTGTTGCAATTAAGAAATGAATTGCTTTTTTTATATTATCATAAATATTTCTTCCTTGTTTTACTGCTTTTACAATTGTTACAAAATTATCATCTGTTAAAACCATGTCTGCAGCATTTTTTGCTACATCTGTTCCGTTTTTTCCCATTGCAATTCCTATATCAGCATTTTTTAATGCTGGACTGTCATTTACTCCATCTCCTGTCATTGCTACAACTGCCCCTGTACTTTGCCAAGCTTTTACAATCCTTACTTTATGTTCAGGAGTTACTCTTGCAAATACAGAATAATTTGCTATTTCCTTTTCTAATTTGTTTTGTGGTATTTTATCTAATTCTTGACCTGTAATTGCTTTATCTTGAGCACCTAATATATTTAATTCTTTTGCAATTGCTTTAGCTGTTGCTATATGATCTCCTGTTATCATAACTGTTTTTATTCCAGCTCGTCTGCAAGTTTTTACTGCTTCTTTTACTCCTTCTCTTGGAGGGTCTATCATTCCTACTAATCCTACAAAATTTAAGTTGTTTTCTATATTATCTGAATCTATTTTACTTGGCATATGGTCTAAATCTTTATATGCTACTGCTATTACTCTTAATGCCCTTTCTGCCATTTGTAAATTTTCTCTCTGAATTTTCTGTTTTTCTCCTATTGAATTTTGACATTTGTTTAATAAAACATCTGGCGCACCTTTTGTTATGATTCTATATTTATTTCCAATTTTATGGATTGTTGTCATCATCTTTCTGTTAGAATCAAAAGGAATTTCATTTATTCTTGGCATATTATGATATAATTCTGTTTTATTTTTGTTATTTTTTAATCCATTTTGTACTAATGCCACTTCAGTAGGCTCTCCACTTACTTCTATTTTGCCATTTTTATATAAAATATCACAATCTGTACACATCGTAGAAAGTTCTATTGCAAACTCTGAATTATTTGATTTTACTTCCACTACTGTCATTTCATTTTTTGTTAATGTTCCTGTCTTATCTGAACAAATAACTTTACTACTTCCTAATGTCTCTACTGCTGGCAATCTTCGAATAATGCTATTATTCTTTGCCATTTTTGTAACACCTAGTGATAACATTATTGTTACAATCGCTGGTAATCCTTCTGGAATAGCTGCAACTGCTAGCCCTACTGATGTCATAAACATTTCCATAGGATCTATATTTTTTATTAATCCTATTACAAATATAATTAAACATATTGCTAAACATACTATTCCTAATATTTTTCCTACTTGACTCAATTTCTTTTGAATAGGTGTTTCTGGTGCTTCATCTTGTATAATCATATTTGCTATTTTTCCTACTCTGGTATTCATTCCTGTTTCTGTAACAACTGCTTTTGCATGTCCATTTACTACAATGCTACTCATAAAAGCCATATTTAACATGTCACCTAATGGAATATCTTTTTTGCATATCATATCTGAGTCTTTTAAAATTGCTTCAGTTTCTCCTGTTAAACTAGATTCTTCTATTTTTAAGTTATGACTTTCTATTAATCTACAGTCTGCTGGTACGTAATTTCCTGCTTCTAATATAATTAGGTCTCCTGGTACTAATTCTTCTGCATTTATTTCTATTGTTATATTGTTTCTTATTACTTTTGCTTTTGGAGGTGTCATTTCTTTTAATGCCTCTATTGATTTTTCTGCTTTTGATTCTTGTACTACTCCCATTATAGCATTTAATATTACAATAGCTATTATAATAATTGAATCTATATAATCATTTTCGCCTTGTATATATGAAATTCCTGCAGATACAATGGATGCTAATATTAATATAATAATCATAAAATCATTGAATTGCTTTATAAATTTTATAAACATTGTTTCTTTTGGCTTGTCTTCTAACTTATTTCCACCATATTTTTGCCTTCTTTCTATTACTTGCTCTTTTGTTATACCACTTCTTCTATCTGTTTTTAATAATTTAAAAATTTCTTCTTTTCTTAAAGTTTCCCACATATTTTTCTCTCCTTTGTATTCTTTTTATACTTTCATTCTATGTGGCTTGTACTTTGTTTATGACAATTTATGAATTTTACTTAATAATTTTATATTAATAATATCAATATTCTTTTTTCGACATATTATACTTTAAGGAGGTATTATTATGTTTATTAATTCATTAATTTTAGCACTTTCTAGTAGTATAGATTCTCTTGGAATTGGAATTACATATGGTATTAAAAATACAAGAATTTCTTATATGGCTAAAATTGTCTTATTTGTAATTTCATTTTTTATTTCATTCTTATCTGTATGTTTTGGTGATATTTTAAAAAATATTTTTTCTGATTTTGCTACAAGATTAATTGGAAATATCATTTTAATTGCTATGGGAATTTTTGTATGTTTTCAAGCTATACATAAAGATAAAAAAAATACGACTCAGAATTTAGCATCTTCTGAGCCTATTTGCAAAAATAATGAAAAGATTTATAGTTTTTTTATTGAATTTTTAGGTATTACTATTAAGATTATTAAGAATCCTACCTCCTCAGATTTAGATTCTTCTCATTCAATAGATAGTAAGGAAGCTTTATTTTTAGGGTTTGCTCTTTCTTTGGATTGCTTTTGCATTGGAGCTTTTGGAAGTATTATTGGTGTTAGCTCTTTTCTTTTTCCTGTATTTATATCAATTTTTCAACTTGTTTTTTTAAGTATTGGCAATATGTTAGGAAAAAGGTTACATCGTTTAAGTAATTTGCCTGATAATATTTGGTCTGTTATTTCTGGTATTTTGCTTGTTTTAATAGGAGTAGTGAGATTTGTTACATTTTAATTATTTATTCTTTCCATTATAATATCTTCATTGCAGATTTCGATATTTTTCACAAGTTCAATGTGCCATCAGAACAAATAACTTGTGATATCTCAGTATTTTGTTTCCATAAACTACCTTTTTCAATATTATTCCAACTTTCCATGTTTCCCAAATAATCTATTTTGTTTAGTTTAGTGCATCTATCTAATGCCCTACTTCCTATTGTTCTCACATTTTCTCCTATTATAATTTTTTCTAGATTTGTACATCCACAAAACATTATATAGCTTACTTTTTTTGAATTTATACTTACCTCTTTCAATGCCGTTGAGCCATAAAAGACTTCATCTTCTATTTCCGTAATCGTAGATGGTATATTTATTTTTTCTAATTTAATATTATTATGAAAAGCACTAAATGCAAGAGATGTAGCATTTGGCAATATTTCATATTCAGTACCTTTTTTTGCAGTTGGATATCTTATCAACCTTGTTCCATCCTTTGAATACAATACTCCATCTAATACTTTATAGGTATTATTATCGTCATTAACTTTAAATTCTTCTAGTGATGTACATGCTTTAAATTCGCCACTAGCCTGATTAAACAATACCCCACTTTCCGAATATATAGTAAAATCATGTAATTTAGAACATCTATCAAAAGATCTATTACTCAACATTTCAACATTTTCTCCTATAGTAACTTTTTCTAAATTTGTACAATTACAAAACATTATATAACTTACTTTTTTTGAATTTATACTTACTTCTTTCAATCCTGTTGAACCATAAAATGCTTCATCTCCTACTTTTTCTATTGAACTAGGTATAATAATTCCCTTGATAAAAGTATTCTTGGCAAATGATTTTTCTTTTATTTGAGTCACTCTTCTTCCATTATATTCTTCTGGTATAGCAACATATGGATCATTACAATTTCCAACTCCTATTACTTTATAATATACAATACTATCTTCATTTGTTGTTTCACTATAACTTGAATCTAATCCTACAAATTCTAACTCATTACAGATTTTATAATACTCCACATTAACTTCGGTATCTTCTCCAATATTTCCTTCTATTGTGTTTTGGTATGGCATATATCCTTCTAACTTAGGCACTGCTAAAGAATATGTCTTGTTAGGAACAATTATAGTGTATGATTCTACTAATTTATTTCCACTTTTATCTAAATAATTGATTGTTAATTTTGGAGCTACTGTAATCTTAGATTCTTCAGTCCATTTTCTTTCGTCTTCTTTCATTCCAATATATACTAATTCATCTTCTTTTATTTCCAATTTATCTGCATACTTTATATCGAAACTTGGTATTTTTGTTTTCATTGCTTCTGTAAAAACTTTTTCATCGGCATAATTATTTCTCCTTATATTAAACTTACTTTCTCTATCTCCCAAGTTATTTACAGTATCTTCTGCTATTGCTAATATCAATTCTTCATTATATTGTTTTATTTCTGTTTTAAATTTTGCCTCATTGGTTTTTGTTAATAATCCATTATCTCCTGTTAATGTTGCTATTGTTATTCCTGCTAATATCATCAGCACAATAATTGTTATTACAAGCGCAATAAGTGTTATACCTTTTTCCTTTTTTTGTTGTATTTCTAAATTCATTTTTTCCTCCTTTGTATGCTAGTTTTTCCATAATTATCTTCTCTATTCTCTTTGTTTAATTATATAAAACATCAATATCATTGTCAATGATATTTTATCACTTTCCGTCTATTGTTTTTTTCTTTTAAAAATTGGAAAATAACTTATATTATAAGTTAATATAATACTAAATGTTTATATAAAGGAGTTTATTTATGTCAAACGTACAGTCATCAGAATTTTTTAAAATTATTGGCAAAAATATTAAATATTATAGAAAACTATATAATCTAGAAAAAGGAAAAATGATACAAGAAAAGCTAGCTGAATTAACTGATGTTTCTATTGCTTTAATTGGTAATTTAGAAAGTGAAAAAATTGATCAAGGTATTAGTGTTTTTACTCTATGGAAAATTAGTAAAGCTTTAGAAATTCCTATTGAAAATTTATTTAATGGAATAAACAATGATAATAATTCATTACAAGCTTAAATAAAAAAACAAGATAAAGATTTTATATTTTTCAACCTTTATCCTGTTCTTAATTTTATATCTGTTCAAATTGACGTTATTTTAATTTCATAGATAATAATTTTGAAATACCATTTTCCTCCATAGTAACTCCATATACTGTATCTGCTGCTTCCATTGTTCCCTTTCTATGTGTTATTACTAAAAATTGTGTGTTTTTTGAGAACTTCTTTAAATACTCTGCAAAACGATAAACATTTACATCATCTAAAGCTGCTTCTATTTCATCTAATACACAGAATGGCGCTGGATTTATTTTCAATATAGCAAATAATAATGCAATAGCTGTAAATGCTTTTTCTCCTCCTGATAATAGCATCATATTTTGAAGTTTTTTTCCTGGTGGTTGAACTGTTATTTCAATTCCACATTCTAGTATATTTTCTTCATCTTCTAATTTTAACGATGCATTTCCTCCACCAAATAATTCCTTAAATACTTCTGCAAAATTCTTATTAATAATTTCAAATTGAGTTTTAAATTGTTCTTTCATTGTTGCTGTCATATCATTAATAATCTTTCTTAGTTTTGACATTGTATCTTCTAAATCAACTCTTTGTTCACACATAAAGTCATATCTTTCCTTCATTGTTTTATATTCTTCTATTGAGTCTATATTTACACTTCCTAATTCTCGTAAATCTTTTCTCAAATTATTTACATTTTTCTGTGTTAATGCTACATTTTCTGGTTTTTTATAATCTTTTACTGCATTTGGAGTTAATTCATATTCTTCCCACATTTTGTTAATTATAGTATTTATATCTTCTTCAATCTTAGTTTTCTTTACATCAATTTTAACAATTTGAGCTTTTAAATCTTCAATTGTTTTAAATTTTTCTGTAATTTCATTTTCTTGTTTCTTTAATTTTTCATTTTTTTCTACTCTTTGTGTTTTTAATTGTTCTATTTTTACTCCGCTATTTTCTACTTCTTTTTTTATGTCATTAATTTTCTCTTTTATTTCTTCTTTTGATTTTTCTAAGTTAAAGTTATCTTGTTTTATTTGCTCTATTTGTCTTTGTTTATTTTCTATACTTTTATTTGTATTTTCTATTTCTACATTTATTCTTTCTTGTATTTCCTGGATTGAAGCTTCACTTTCGTCAAAAGATGATACTGATATTTTTAAGTTTGTAATATCAAAATTTAAATCATCTGCATATTTTTGATTATCTTTATTTAAATCTGCAAATTCGCTTATTACTTTATTTAATTTATCTGTTTCTTCTGTTAAATTTTCTATTTCTTTTTGTGTTTCTTGCTTTCTTAAAATTGTTTGTTCTTTTTCTTTTTCTATATTTGCTTGTTCTTCTTTTAGTTTGTTTACTCTTTGTTCTATTTTAGCAATATTTTCTTCAATTGAAACTAATTTTTGTTTTTCTGTTGCATATGTAATATCAATTTCTTGTAATTCTTTTTCTAAACTTGTTGCTCCTTCAAAAGTATCCTCCATTGATCTTTCATATTCCTGTTTTTCTTTTTCTAATTCTACAACTTTTTCTCTTAACTTTTTAGTTTCTTTTTCTAATTTTTCAATTTCTCTTCCTCTTCCCAAAATATTAACAGTTTTCTTTGCTACAGATCCTCCTGTAATTGCTCCTGATGGATTAATTACATCTCCTTCAATTGTTATAATTCTAAATGTATATCCATTTTGTTTAGCCACTTTAATTGCTGTTTCCATGTTGTCTACTATAACAGTTCTTCCTAATAAGTTTAATACAATTTGTTCATATTTTTTATTAAATTTAACTATGTCTGATGCAATACCTACTACACCTTTTTCATGTCCTTTTATTTTATCTAGCTTTCTACCTCTTACAGATGTAATTGGTAAGAATGATGCTCTTCCTAAATTGTTTTTTCTTAAATGTTGTACTAATTTTTTTGCATCTTCTTCTGTTTCTGTTACTATATTTTGTAGACTTGCTCCTAAACACATTTCTATTGCTGTTTGGTATTCTTCTGGGACTTCTATTATATTAGCTAAAACTCCATGCATTCCTTTTCCTAGTTCTTTAATATTTTCACAATCTTTTAATAATGATTTTACACTTTTTATATATCCTTCTTTTTCTTTTTCTGTTTCAATTAAGAATTTTAATCTTGATTCTTTTATTCTTA
>OQVN01000214.1_pt1 | contig 22794 bp, 23 predicted proteins | sample 1691621 | NCBI WGS metagenome assembly OQVN01 (sample SAMN03418278, study PRJEB22391) | human gut metagenome | biome: human-gut; feature: organic feature; material: feces | host: Homo sapiens | place: Tanzania | collected 2013-01 | reverse complement strand
GCTCAATGAAAGCTTCAAACGCCGCAGAACTTCTTGCTCAGCCGGATATTGACGGCGGCTTGATTGGCGGAGCTTCTTTGAAAGCTGAAACTTTTGTTCCAATCTGCGAGTGCTAATTTTTTTTCTGCACTTTAAAAGCTGTCCTGTGGCTGCAAAAAGCAAAAGGGCAGCTTTTTTTTTCTTGCTACTTCCCATTTATTTTTATATTATAAAAAACGTTATGGCTTTGTTCAAAGAACTTGTTGATTTATTTATTACTTTTTTTAAAATCGGAATTGTAACTTTTGGCGGCGGACTTACTATGCTTCCTCTTTTGGAGCGTGTCCTGATTAACGAGAAAAACTGGGTTTCTATGGATGAAATTCTTGATTACTATTCAATTGCGCAGACAACTCCGGGAATAATTGCAGTGAATGTGGCGACTTTTGTTGGCCATAAACGTGCTGGAACTATCGGCGGAATTTTTGCAACTCTTGGAATGGTAACGCCTTCAGTAATCATAATAAGTATAATTGCAAAATTCATTTCGAACTTTGAGCAAATTGGCTGGGTTCAAAAAGCAATGAAAGGAATCAACGCTGCGGTTGCGGCTTTGCTTACTTATGCTGTTTTTAATCTCTGCAAGAAAAATTTAAAAAGTCTTTGGAGCGTCTTGCTGTTTTTTGCTTCGTTTGCTTCAATTTATTTTTTCCATGCGCATACAGTTTTAGTTGTTTTGAGCGCGGCTTTTATTGGCGCTGTTGCTTTTGCAGTTTCAAAAAAAATTAATTCAGCTGAGGAAATAAAAAAATGACTCTTTTGCAATTATTTTTTGTCTTCATGTATATTGGATTTTTTGCAGTCGGCGGCGGACTCGTTGCGGCGTCTTTTATGCAAAATGTTCTTGTAAATCAGTATGGACTTATTTCCGCGGAAAAATTTTACAGTATGCTTGCAATCAGTGAAAGCACGCCCGGACCGATTGGAATAAATATTGCAACATATATTGGAACAGAGCTTTATGGAGTGCCCGGCGGAATTATTGCAACGATTGGCGAAATTCTTCCATCGATTGTTACTATTATTTTGATTGCAAAATTTTTTTCAAAGTTTCAGGAAAAGCCTTTGGTGAAATCAATATTTAAAACTTTACGACCGGTTACAAGCGGACTTGTTTTGTGTGTTCTTGTTCAGATTTTCACGTTGTCAATCTTAAACTTCAGCACTCAAAATTCTGACTCTGGATTTTTGCAGATTTTTAATTTTCCGGCTCTTGCTATTTTTACGGTTTCGTTGGTTGTGTTATTTAAAACAAAAGTTCATCCTGTTGTGGTTGTTGTTTTTGGCGCAGTTTTTGGAGTTGTGTTTTTTTAAGTGATTTGTTCAGTTTGCCGGCATTGCGGTTTATGTGAAGGTTCGGAAACAAAAAAAAATATTTCTGTTCTTGCGGATTTCTCTGGTCTTGAAAATTTAAAAGGCGACAATTCTCTTGCGCTGAATTTTGTTGGAATTGCCTTTGATATTGGAACGACTTCTATAGCCGCAAATCTTTTTACGCTAAAAGACGGAATCCTTGTTGCTTCTGTTGGCGAAGAAAATTGTCAGATTGAATTTGGAAGCGATGTTGTTTCAAGAATTTTGTTTTCAAGAAAACCTTCTGGTCTTAAAAAGCTTCATGAATCAATTTTATCTCAAATAGAAAGAATTTCAAAAAAACTGATTCTTTCATCTCAAAGTTTTTTTGTTGAAAATCGCCGCGGACGAGCAGTTTTAAAGCGCATTGTGATTTCCGGGAACACAGCAATGGAATCTTTTGTTCTTGGAATTTCCGCGGATTCACTTGCGCAATTTCCTTTTTCACTTCCAAGCAAATTTGGATTTTCAATTCAAGCAAATAAACTTTTGAATTTTGAAAATATTCCGCTAGATTGTGATTTTTACTTTGCTCCTGCAATTGAATCTTTTGTTGGCGGCGACACTGTTTGTTCATTGATTGCCTGCGGTTTTCTAGAAAAAAATGAAAATAAATTTCTTGCTGACATTGGAACAAACTGCGAGCTTTGCGTTTATTCTGCGGAGTTGGACAAAATTTTTTGCGCATCAACTTCAGCAGGACCTGCGTTTGAAGGTTATGGAATTGACTGCGGAATTCCTGCGCAAGAAGGTGCTATTGCAAAAATTAAAGTTCTTGAAAAAAATGAAATAAAATGTTTTGTTCTTGGAAACGGAAAAGCAATTGGAATTTGCGGAACTGGAATTCTAAGCGCAGTTTCAGAATTTTTAAGAAACGGAATAATAGATTCGTTTGGAACATTTATTTCTGGAAAAGAAAAAATTACTCTTAAGGATGAAATTTATATTTGCCAAAAAGATATAAGAAATTTTCAGCTTGCAAAATCAGCTGTTTTGACAGGCCTTGAAATTCTTTCTGAAAAATCAAAATGCAAATCTGGAACTCTTTATTTGGCTGGGGGATTTGGCTCTCTTCTTGATATAAAAGATGCCTGCGATGTAAAAATGATTCCAAAGTTTCTTTCGGAAAAAACTTTCGCTGCTGGAAATGCGTCACTTTGCGGAGCTTCACTTTTGCTTTTAAATTTGGATTTAAGAAAATCCGCTTGCGAACTTGCAGAAAATTCAATTCACGTGGACCTTGCTCAAGATAAATCATTTGAAAATCTTTATATAAAAAATTTGAATTTTTAATAGCAATTTTTGCAGAAATTCAAATTTCACAGTTCATTGCTTTTTTCATAGAAACTCGATATATTTTATAAACTATGGATTTGATAAAAAAACTTGAAGATCTTTCTGCACGTTACAATGTGGTTTCAGAACTTGTTGGAGATGCCTCTTTAATTAAGGATCAAAAAAAATATAAAGAAACAATGCGTGAGCACCAGCAGCTTACAGAACTTATGTCGCTTTACGACGAATATAAAAAAATTCTAAAAGGAATTGAAGATGCGACAGTCCTCATAACAGATCGGAAGAGCGTCGTGTATGGATAGAGCCATTTGAAAAATCAGGGCTTGCAAAACCAATGATTACAGAGATGCGACAGTCCTCATAACAGAAGAGGAAGACCGCGACATGAAAGAACTTGCAAGAGAAGAACTGAAAGAGCTTGAGGAAAAAAAGCCTAAACTGGAAGAAGAAATAAAACTAAAACTGATTCCGCCAGATCCTCTTGATGAAAAAAATATTATTCTTGAAATTAGAAGTGCCGCTGGTGGAGATGAAGCAAGCCTTTTTGTCCGTGATTTGTGGGAAATGTATATGCACCTTGCAGAACGCAAAGGCTGGAAAACAGAAACAATGGAAGCTCAGGAAACTGAAGTCGGCGGATTCAATAAAATTGTAACATCGATTGCAGGAAAATTTGTTTATGGAACTTTAAGGTGGGAAAGTGGAGTTCATCGTGTTCAGCGTGTTCCTGCCACAGAAAGCCAGGGACGCCTTCAGACTTCAACTGTAACTGTCGCTGTTTTGCCAGAGGCTGAAGAAACCGAAATTCAAATCAGGCCGGAAGATGTCCGCGTTGATGTTATGCGTGCAGGCGGTCCTGGCGGTCAGTGTGTTAATACAACAGATTCTGCAGTCCGCTTGACTCATATTCCTACTGGAATTGTTGTTATTCAACAGGATGAAAAAAGCCAGCATAAAAATAAGGACAAGGCGTTCAGGGTTTTGCGTGCTCGTCTTTTTGACCTTGAAGAAACCAAGCGTCAGTCAGAACGCGCGGATGCAAGAAAAAGCATGGTTGGAAGCGGTGCCCGCAGTGAAAAAATCCGCACTTATAATTTTCCGCAGGACAGAGTTACAGATCACCGCATAAATTTGAGTTTGCATAATTTGCCTTCATTTATGATGGGCAACATGGATGAAATGCTTGATGCGCTGAATGTCTATGCAAAAGAGGAGCAGTTAAAAGACAGTTCTGATCTTGTAAGTTGAAATTTTAAAATATGACAATAAGCCAAGCCAGAAAGTTTGCACTGTCTGAATTAAAATCCAGTTTAAGTCCTCTTCTTGATGCTGATGTTATTTTGAAATGGATTTTAAAATGTGACCAAACTTTTATTCTTTTTCATTCTGAAACAGAACTCTCTGAACCGCAAAAGCTTCTTTTTTGTTCTTCAATTGAAAAAAGAAAAACTGGCTTGCCTGTTGCATATATTACAGGAGCAAAAGAATTTTTTGGATATAATTTTGAAGTTGACCAAAATGTTCTTATTCCTAAGCCAGATACAGAGTTGCTTGTTGAAAATGCTGTTAATTTTATTGAGGAAAAATTTCATGCATCTTCAGACTGTAAAATTCTTTCTGTTTGCGATATGTGTTCAGGAAGCGGATGTGTTGGAGTCAGCATTCTAAAATTCATAGAAGAAAAAAAAATAATTCCCAAACAATTGCTTCCCAAAATTATTTTTGCAGACATAAGTAAAAAAACTCTTGATGTTGCAAAGAAAAATTCTTTGCGTTTGCTTAGCAAGTGTGCTTTTGAAAAAACTGTTTTTGTGCAAAGCAATCTTTTTGAAAATTTAGGATGTAGCAGAAACGGACTTTTTGATGTCATTGTTTCTAATCCGCCGTATATTCCTTATTCTCAAACTGTTGAGCTTTTAAAAGATGGAAGATGCGAGCCTTCTCTTGCGTTGTGTGGCGACATTGATTTGAATGGGAATCTTACGAACCTTGACGATGGACTTGAGATTATAAGAAACTTGATTTTTCAGTCAGTTGATTTTTTAAATCCTGGCGGAATTTTAATTTTGGAAACTGGCGAATACAATGCTTTGCAAACTAAAAAAATAATGGAAAATTCAAAATTTAAAGATGTAAAAATTTATAAAGATTTGGAAGGACAGTTTAGAAATGTCAGCGGATTTCTTGCTTGAAATAAAATCTCTTGCGCATAAAAACAATGTCCCCATTATGCAGGATGCAACTTCTGAATTTATTTGCAGTTTTATAAAAAGTCATAATGTGAAATCCATTTTGGAGATTGGAACTGCTGTAGGATATTCTGCTATTCAGTTTGCTCTTGCTAATGAAAATATAAAAGTTACAACAATTGAAATCGATATTGACCGGACTATTCAGGCAATTCAAAATGTGGAAAAATGCGGTTTAAAAAACAGAATAAAAATAATAAATAACGATGCCTTGTCTTGTGATATAAATGAAAAATTTGATTTGATTTTTATTGATGCGGCAAAAGCTCAGTACGAAAAATTTTTTGAAAAGTTCAAGGCAAATTTAAATGCGGAGGGTGCAATCATAAGCGACAATTTGCTGTTTCACGGAATTGTTGAAAATCAGAATCTTACCAAAAGCTATAGCACAAAAAAACTTGTTCGGAAAATAAAACGCTATGTGAATTTTTTAAAGGAAAACACGGAGTTTACAACTGAATTTTATAAAACTGGAGATGGAATTTCTGTCAGCAAATTTAAAACTGATTATTCAAATTTTATTTCGGCAGAAAATTTTCTTGAAGAAAAAAAGTATTTTAAAATTTTTGAGATTGACAAAAATCGGTTTTTAAAGCTCTTCAATGAAAATGTTTCAAAGGAATTTGCATTAATGGATTTTAGAAATTCCCAGTTTGCTTATAAACAGGATGTTTCAAAATTTATGCCTTGTGATTTTTTGAAAACGAACGGCTGCTTTGGAATTGTTTTTCAAAGTAATACTGAAAAAAATCCATTACAGATTTTGAGTGAACTCGATAAAAATATTTTTTCTGATAAATTTGTTTTGCTTCATAAAAAACTTTTGAGTTTAAATGCGGAAAATCTTACAAGCTATAAGGAACTGCTGGTTTTTATTTTAGGCGGAAATTCAAAAGAAAATTCTTCTGTCATAAGAAAGCTGAAAAAACTTCCAGAAGGAAATTTTTTTTGCCACGGAAATTTTTGTCCGGAAAATATTTTAATTGATGAAGATAAAAATTTATTTGCTTCGAATTTTCTTTTGTCTTGCAAAGGTCCAAAAGAATTTGATATTGCCAAAACTTTTTATGTTTTATCAAAAACAAACTCTGAAAATTCAATTTTAAAAGCAGATGATTATTTGTTAAAAATGAAAATCGGTAAAGAAAGTTTATTGCCTTTTATTGAAGTCTTTAACGAATGCTCAGCTTTTTTTTCTGATGTTTTTTAGGAAAGCAATTTTAAAACATCCGAAATTTTCTTTTTTGTTACAGTTTTTGGATTCAGTTCTGTATATTTGTTTTTTAAAATATTTTCTTGGATGAACGAAATGTCTTCTTTTGAAATTTTCACTTCTTCAATTTTTTTTGCCACAGAAAGTTCTTTGAAAAATTTCTCGACAGAATTTATCGCGGTTTTTCTAAATGATTCTGGAGAGGCTGAAGATGAAACTTTTGCTCCCATGTTCACTGCGATGTCTTTGTATTTTTGTCCTGTTGAAGCCGCATTGAATTCCATTGATTCCTTAAATATTGGAACTATGGATTTTGAAAAGGAAATTCCAATTGCCGCTTCCAAGGAAAGTGATGCTGCCGTTGCAAAAGCCGCGCCTCCGTTTGCAAAAGCAATGCCGGCATAATATTGCGCATAAAGCATATTTTCTATTGCCTTTGAATTTTCTTTTGAAGCTAGAAGCGCGTTTTCATAAATCAACTTCATTGCCTTTAATGCGAAAAAGTTGCTCAAATCCCAGGAAGATTTGCATATAAATGACTCAATGGAAGAAGCCAAAAGGGAAGAAGCTAAAAATGCGAAGTCGTTTTTATTTGTAATGGAAACAAACTCTGTATCGAAAAAAAATGCTTTTGGAATTGCGTTTATGTCTGCGCATTCAATTTTTTTTCGCTGCGATTCGTCTTCTAAGATAAAAATATGGCTAGAGTCCCAGGCATTTCCGATTGACGTAAAAAACATATAAAGCGGAATTGCTTTGTTTTTTGGTTTTGCCTTTCCTTCTAATTTTCTTGGATCTGAAATTTCAGGATTTGAAAGAAGAAGCGATACTGCTTTTGAAATATCTGAAACTGATTTTGAGCCTACGGAAATCACTGCATCAGCTCTGAGTGTTTTTGCTGCGTTTAATGCGGCTCTTGTATCGGAAAGGGATGCTGTCTGGCTTACTCTGTCAAAAATGCTGTATACAATTTTGTTTTTTGCAAGCATTGAGGAAATTTTTTTTAATGCGTTTTGAAATTCTGGATTTGCTATGATAAAAATTCTTTGAAAGCCGTTATTTTTTATTTCTTCATTGAAATTTTTTAAAGTGCCTGCTCCGAAAAATGAAATTCCTGTTGTGACAATTTGATTCGACATTTTTTTCCTCAAAGATTCAATCCCATTATGAACTGAAATTATATATACGTCAACTAAAATTTGTGCTATTCTGAAAAACAAATTGTTATTTATAACTTTTTTGTCTTATTGTAAATAATGCTTAGTTCAGATAGAATAATTTTATGGAAGAAAAAAAATCTCTTAAAATAACCTTAATTTTTACAGTTTGTTTTTTTGTGTTTATTATTTCTTTTTTTTCAGTTTGGAAAGTTTCTTTGTCAGAAAAACAGACTTCTGCTTCAGCTGATTCTGAAAAACTAAAAATAACGGCATCTTTTTATCCAATCTATATAATGCTTTTAAATTTGACGGATGGAATTGACGATGTTGAAGTTTCGCTTTTAGCGCCTGCTGAAACTGGTTGCTTGCATGATTATCAGCTTACAACTGCCGACATGAAGCTTATTGAAAAATGCGACATTCTTGTTGTGAACGGAAGCGGAATGGAAGATTTTTTTGACAAGGCTTTTTCACTGAAAAAAAATTCACTTGTTGTCGCTTCTGATGGCTTTGAGTTTTTTGACGGAAATCCTCATGTCTGGGTGAGTGTTTCCGGAGCGATTTATGAAGTGCAAAAAATAACAAAAGGGCTTTGCTTGCTTGATTCAAAAAATTCAGAAAAATACAAAAAAAATTCTTTGATTTATATAGAAAAATTGAATGTCCTTGAGCAAAAAATGAAAACTTCTCTTGCGCCTTTTGCTGGAAGAAAAATTATAACTTTCCATGAAGCGTTTCCTTATTTTGCAAAAGAATTTGGTTTTGAAATTTCGGCAGTTATTGAGCAGGAGCCGGGAACTGTTCCAAGTGCAAAAGAATTATCAAAAATAATTGAAAGAATAAAATTTGTTACGAACCTTGGAGAAGATGTTGTTCTTTTTGCTGAGCCTCAGTACTCTTCTAACGCGGCGAAAATTATTGCAAATGAAACCGGACTTTCTGTTTATGAGCTTGATCCGTGTGTAAATGGGCGGCTGGAAAAAAATGCATACATTGAAGGCATGGAAAAAAATATGGTGGTTTTAATGAATGCTTTTTCAGAGGAAAAAAAATAATGCCTTGTCTTGTTGGAAAATCTCACGTCTGCTGCACAAGGATAGAAAACTTAAGCGTAAAAGCTGGCAGCGAATATATTTTAAAAGATATAAATCTTCATTTGCATTGCGGCGAGCTTACTGCGATTGTTGGGAGAAACGGAGCTGGAAAAACAACTTTTATAAAGGCACTGCTGGATACAATTCCTCATTCAGGAAATATAATTTTTGAAGGCGAAAAATGTGCTGGAAACTGCGGAAAGGATCATACAACTGACCATGACCGTTTTTGCACTTGCCGAAAAAGAATTCCGTATACCACGACTAAGCCTGTTTTTGGCTATGTTCCTCAGGCGCTTTCTGTTGAACCGGGAAGTCCTGTCTGCGTTGAAGATTTGGTTTTGGCTTGCACTTCAAAAAGACCTGTATGGCTAAAGCATAGAACAAAAGATATTGAAGCTGCTTCTGAAATTCTTTCATGCACAAATTCTCATAAGCTTTTAAAACGCAGAGTCTGTGATTTGTCTGGCGGAGAACTTCAGCGTGTCATGCTTGCGCTTGCGATAAATCCTGTGCCGGATATTTTGCTTTTAGACGAACCTGTAAGCGGCGTTGATAGAGTAGGCTTGAAATCTTTTTATGAACTTGTTTCTTCAATACGCCGTGATTTTGATATAACGATTCTTTTGATAAGCCATGATTTGGATTTAGTGGCGCGTCATGCTGACAGAGTTGTTTTTATAAATAATGCCAGCGCAGTTGTTGGAACTGTAAAAGATGTTTACCGCCAAAACGATTTTGTGGAAGTTTTTGGGCACATTATGCTTCCTGATGAATATGAAAAATCGGAGTGAAAATTTATGCAGCTGATTTATTCTTTTTTAAATTTTGCTTTTCCTTTTGAATGGCTGTCTCCGGCGTTTATGAAAAATGCTTTGCTTGCCATTGTTATCGCAGGTCCGCTTTTTGGATCATTGGGCACTTATGTTGTTTCAAATAGAATGAGTTTTTTTAGCGATGCAATTGGGCATTCTGCTTTAACAGGAATTGCAATTGGTGTTCTTTTGGGAATTCGCGATGTTACAATTTCTATGGTTTTATTTTCTATGCTGCTTGGTTTTTCCATAATCATGGTAAAGTCAAAAGGAAAATCTTCCAGCGATACGATTATTGGAGTTTTTTCTTCAACATCAGTTGCGCTGGGAATTGTGCTTTTGTCTGCTGGCGGAAATTTTTCAAAGTATCAAAAATATCTTGTTGGCGACATTCTTAGCATTCAGCCAAATGAAATTCTTTTTTTGTTTTTTTGCGCAGTTGCTCTTCTTCTTGTTTGGATTTTTTTCTACAACAAAATGCTGATTGTTTCGCTTCATTCATCCTTTGCAAAAAGCCGCGGAATAAAAACAATTTTCATAGAACAAGTTTTTGCTTTGCTGACAGCTGCAATTGTTTCTGTTTGCATACGTTGGACCGGGCTTCTTGTGATTAACAGCATGCTTGTGCTTCCGGCAGCTTCTGCTAGATTTGTGAGCAAAACTTCAAGATGTTATTTGGTTGTTTCAGAATTGATTTCACTTGTCGGCGGAATTGCAGGACTTTGCTTTTCGTATTATACTGGCTCATCTAGTGGTGCTTCGATTGTTTTAGTCAATGCTGTATTTTTTTTAGTTTGTTTTATAATTTCATTTTTTAAGAAGAATAGTTAAAATGGCAAAAGCTGTAATTTTTGATTTGGACGGAACACTCCTTAATACTCTTGATGATTTGGCGGACAGCTGCAATGAAACCTTGCGTCAGATGAATTTTCCGTTGCGCTCGATAGATGAAGTCCGGCAATTTGTAGGAAATGGAATCGCAAAACTTATGGAGCTTGCAATTCCTGATGGAATGAAAAATCCTGAATATGAAAAATCAGTTTTATTAATGAAGGAAAATTATGCAAAAAATTGGCAGAATAAAACTCGTCCTTATGATGGAATTTTAGATTTGATTTCAACTTTAAATGAAATGAAAATAAAAACAGGAATTGTTTCAAATAAGCCGGATGCTCAAGTTAAAGAACTTGCAGAGTATTATTTTTCTTCTAGCATAAAACGCGAAACTGCGGTTGGCGATTTTGAAGGCAGAAATAGAAAGCCATCTCCAGATTCGGTTTTAGAAGTTATGCGAATTCTTGAAGTGAATAGAGATGAAACAATTTACGTGGGCGATTCTGACGTTGATATAAAAACTGCAAAGAATGCCGGAATTCCTTGCATAAGTGTAACTTGGGGATTTAGAGATAGAAATTTTCTCTTGGATTCTGGAGCGCAAAAACTTGTTGACAAACCTGAAGAAATTTTAAAATATTTATGAGTGGTGAAAAAGATATTTTTCTAAAAGGGCAGGTTGCCCGTGATTTTGATTTTTATAGAATAAGAGAAAAGATTGCTTCTCTTGCGGCAAGCGAAGAAGGAAAACTTTTTTTGCTTTCAAGAGAAAGTTCTTCTGATATTGATAAAGTTTCAAAACTAAAATCATTGGGACGTGAATGGAATAAATATTTAAACTCCCGATTTCATTCTGCATTAAAATCTTGGCCTCCTGTAAAAGAAAATTTTTCAATACTAAAAGTTGATGGCGCGTCTCTTTCGCATGAACAAATTTTTGCACTTGGGCTTTTTTGTACTTACACTGATGAAGCTTGCAACTGCATAAAATCTGCTTCACTTGAACTTGAAATTCCAGAGCTTTTAAAAATTGCGCATTCAATTCCTTCTTTGGAAAATGCTAGAAATAAAATTTTTTCTGTTATTGATATTTCAACTGGCGAAGTAAAAGATTTGCCTTCCATCAAGGAAATCAGAAAAAAAATTGCCTTGCTTCATAGGGAAATTGAGTCCGCATTAAAAAAATATACTTCTGATTCAACTTTGAATTCTGCATTGCAAAATAATGTTCCAGCTTTAAAAGCTGACCGTGAGTTGCTTGCGGTTCGTTCGGATCACAGAAGCTCTATAAAAGGAATTGTGCATGAAGTGAGCGCTTCCGGGCAAACTCTTTATATTGAGCCTGAAGAAATTGTGCGGGCAAACAATCAGCTTGTTCAAGAAGAATTTAATTTGCAGACTGAGCTTAATAAAATTTTTAAAGAGCTTTCTGATGGTTTAAGAGAGTATTGCTCAGATTTTATTTTGTGTCATGATTCAATGCTTCTCCTTGATTCAACTTGTGCCGCCGCAAAATATCAGTCTGAAATCCATGGAGTTTTTGCTGAAAATTGTGATACAGAAAAAGAGCCTCCGTTGATTTTAAATGCGCGTCATCCGCTTCTAGCAGAAAAAGCTGTCCCTGTAACAATTAATTTTATGCTTGGGAAAAAAGTTATGATTATTACAGGCCCGAACACAGGCGGAAAAACTGTAACGTTAAAAACTGTTGCGCTTTTTTCATTGATGAATCAGGCTGGTTTTCCAATTCCTGCTGACGAAGGCACAAGACTTCCTTTTTTCGATTCCATTTTTGCAGACATTGGTGATGAGCAGTCAATTGATGAGTCTTTGAGCACTTTTTCTAGCCGCATGAAAAATATTGCGCTTGCTTTGGAAAATGCTGATGAAAAAAGTCTTGTGTTGCTTGACGAGCTTGGTACGGGAACAGATCCTCTTGAAGGAGGGGCGATTGCGATGGCAGTTCTTGATTCTTTGCTTGAAAAAAATTCTTTTGTCCTTGTTACAACTCATCATGGAGTTTTAAAAAATTACGGATTTGCAAATTCAAAATGTGTTAACGCTTCTGTTGAATTTAATTCTGAGTCTTTGCGTCCGACTTATAAGCTTCTTGTTGGAGTGTCTGGGGAAAGCCATGCAATTGATATAGCTTTAAATTCCGGCTTGCCACAAAAAGTTGTTGAGCAGGCAAAAAGCTACATTTCGAATCAGCAGGCAGATGTAAGCTCTTTGATAAAAGGTTTAACAGAAAAACACATTGAGCTTGAAGAACTTATAAAATGCCAAAACGAAAAACATGATGAGCTTTCCTTAAAGGAAATAAAAATTCATTCACGTGAAGTAAAAATGCTTCAAAAAGAAATTGAGCTTAAACAGCTTGAACATTCGCAAAGCACTGTGTTTTTGCAGGAAATGAGAAGCAAACTTGAAAATTTAGTTCGGGTTTTAAGGGAAGGTGAAATTACCCGCGAAAAAACTTTGAGTGTTAGAAAATTTATTTCTGATTCAACTAAAGAAATTGAAGAGCAGGAAAATATTATAGAAGAAAAAAAACTTCTTTTGGAGAAGGAAAATGATGAACTTCAAAATGAAGAAAATAAAATTCTGCAAAATGGAATGCGTCTTTCATCTTTAAAAGAAAAAAAATCAGTTTCTTCAAAAAATAAAAAATCAAAAAGCAGACTTTCAAATTCTGAAGCGTTTAAGAATGCTTCGGTTTTAAAAATTGAAAATTCAAATGCGAAGAATTTAAAAAAAGAAGAATTGTTAAAAGAAGGCACAGAAGTTCTTGCAGGAAATGAAAAACGAAAAGGCATTCTTGTTAGGAAAATTAAAAATGAAATTTGGCAAGTTCAGTTTGGTTCTATGAAAATGAATTTTCCGCAGAGCCAAATTGTTCCTTTGGAAAACAAAATTGTTGATAGAAGTGTTTCCGTTGTGATTGAGCGTGATTCTAAAACTGAAGAAAATAATGAAGTTCCAAAGTTTGAACTTAGGCTTTTAGGAATGAGAGCGGAAGAAGCTATAAAGGCTCTTGAACATCAACTTGATTTATGCATGATTAGCAGCTTTAAAAAATTCTCAGTTATACATGGAAAGGGAAATGGAATATTGCAGAAGGCTGTAGCTGACTGTTTAAACCATTGTCCTTCTGTAAAAGAGTTTTATTTTGCAAGACCGGAAGAGGGAGGCACTGGAAAAACTTATGTTGAGCTTTTTTAAACTTCAAGTTCTGGAATTTTTTCTTTTAGTTTTTCAAGGAAGTTTTTTGCCTGTATGCCTTCCCTAAGGCAAGCGAAAATACAGTTTTCTCCTGCTATAGTTCCGATTATTTCATTGAGGTTCATTGCATCAAGCGCATTTGCAACGCTATCTCCGTGTCCGCCAAAAGTTTTTATTACAATTATATTTCCGCTGGCTTCAATACTTACATATCCGCGCAAGAAATCCCGAATATAAATTTGCTCGCTTTCTTTTTCAATTTCATCTTCTGGAATTGTATAGACATATCCATTATGACCATCGCTTATTTTTCCGACTTTCATAAGCTTTAAATCTCTGGAAAGTGTTGCCTGTGTAACTTCAAAACCTTCATTCTGCAAATGATTTAAAAGTTCATCTTGGCTTTCTATTCTGTTGTTTTTAATTAATTTTCGGATTGTCTTTAATCTCAAAAGCCTGTCTTTCAAAATATACCTCGGAATATACATAAGTATGAATAAATATACATTTTATGTCAAGATATTTTTTTACAACGTTTCTTCAAATAAAATTCTTTTTCCTGCTAGAATCTTGAAGGTTTTCCCATCCCATTCAATAGTTCCTTTTTTATCAGCAATTTTTTTGAATGCTTTGTTTTCCTTAAAATCAACTTCTGAAATCTCAGCGGAAATGAATTCAGCATTAAGAATTAATGGTGAAGCTTCAAAGCTTTTCTTAGTTTCTAAGAATTCTAAAATTTTTTTCGCGCTGTTTTTTAAAACTATAGTCACAATTGTTCCGTTTTTTGTTTTTAAATAATATGCTGGCAAATACGAAACGTCGTTAAATTGTTCGATTGCAATATTGTTTTCGTTGAGTTTCATTTCCATTTTTTTTGGGAGCGAAACTTCATCAAAATATTCTGAAAAAGAATTTCTTAGATTTGAATTTAACGTGCTGAAAACTTCATTGTTGTCAAAATCTTGAATTATTTTTTCATAGTTTTCAATTCTAAGATCAATCAGTTCTATGACTTTTCTATAAACAAAATTTCTATATTGAACAAGCTCTTCAAATGAAGAAAAATTTGTCGCAAGTAAATCTGCTCCGTAAGTTGAAAGTTGTTTTATTTTAGGAAAATTTATTTTATTCAAAAAAGTTATTGTTGTTATAAAATCCAACGCCGAATATCCCCATCTGGTATGCCGCGCAGTTTTTTTCAGTTCTTCAAATTGCTCTAGGTCAGAGTTTAAAAGTTCTCTGTATTTTTTGTTTTCATTTATTCTGTTTTGGACAAAGCTTCTTTCTTGTATAGAATATGTTCTGCCTTGTTCAAGCAACAAGTTTTCATTTTTGAAATCCTTTAAAAGCGGCAATGCAAATTCTGAAATTTTGGGAATATCTTCAATTCCTTGCCTTGTCATCATAAAAATGTATTTTGAAGGTTTTGATGAAAATGGCTTTTTAAGCAGCTTTGGTCTTTTTATATTTATGCCGATTTCAAAATATTCTTTTGTGCCTTCTCCAGTGAATGCGAAAAGACTGTGGTTTTTATTTTTAAAAATGTCATCTATTATTTTTTTGAATTCTCCTGAATAATTTTCAAGCTCAGATTCATTGAATTCTGCTGTTATGAAATAGTTTCTTGGCGTTCCATCGAACCCAGGATTTTTTCTTTTTGGATAAGTCCACTTTTCTAAAGGAAAAAGTGTGCATGAAAATATTTGCTCTCCATCAGTGATTTCAAAAAAACATTTATCTTCGCTCATCAATGAAACGCCTTTTAAAGCGCATTTAAAATTTTCTTTTGTTGATTCATTTATTATAAGATTTCCTGTATATGAAAATTCTGCTTCTTCTCCAAGTTCACTTTTTGACGAATCCAGAAAATCATTTTCTTCTAAAAAAATTTCTTTTTCAACAAATTTCCATTCTGAATCGAAAATGCTTTTTTCATAAAAACCTGTGTTGCCGTTTTTATCTGTTCCTGCAACTCTTAAAATTCTAGCTCCGTTTCCTTGGCCGTTTTGCGCAATACTTATTATTTTTGAAATTCTGCCTTTTCCTTCTGTTTGGATTTTGGGCTGTTCAAACCAGTCTTCGGCTGGCAATGCCCATGGCGAATAGTTTGAAAAATAATTTTTGCCTTTTTTCTTTTGTTCAAGTTTATCGTATGTGTACTGAAACCACATTGGATCGCAACCCATTGTGTCAAAATCCACAAGCCTTGTGTACATTGTTCCTTTTGCGCCGATTAAAAAAATTGTATCTGCGGATGCGCTTAAGCTTTCTGAAATAAATCTTCCGTTTTGCGGAACTTGAATCTGCCGGCTAAAATCAGCTGGAAGTCCGCTGTCTGTAAATCTTATGTGCAATCCGTCTTCTGTTAAAAAATAAATTGTTTCAAGTCCCATTGTTCCGTAGTGATGTTCATTTCCGTAAATATCTGTGTGGTACAAAACATCTTTTCTGCGGCAACCCATCGACCATGCGCGTTTATTTTTTGTAAATTCGTCCTGTTTTAAAAATCCGTTTTCTCCTTTTGGAAATCCAAATGCTCTTTTCCACACAAAAGGAGATTCAGGCGCGCTTCTATCCAAGAAAACTGTATAAAGAATTCCGTTGTTGTCAAAAACATAAAGGCTGTCTCCGTCTGCGGAAATTTCTGTAACTCGCTCTGGAATCGGAAATTCGTCAAGCCCTGTTGTTTCAATTTTCGAGTAGGGCAGTCCGGTTTTTAGAAAAAGTTTCCATTTTTTTTCGCTTGGTTTCTTTGCGTAAATTCTTCCATCTACAATTGTAAAATCAAAATATTTGCAGTAAGACTGTGTCATTGTTCTTAAAAAAATTTCGTCAGGAAGAAATCCGTTCGCATCTTGTGAAGTTATTTCTAAAGCTGAAACTAAAAAGATTGCTGTAATGAAAAATACTTTTTTTATATTGAAAAAATTCATTTTTAACTTAATTCTCCAGAACTGATAATTGTTCATTGTGAATTGATTTTCTATTATTCTAGCATATAATTTTTTTTTTTGATATACTTAGGCTCAAACCATTTTTTAAGAGGCTATCATCATGTCAAATATTGCATGGAATAACTTAGACACATTGGAAAGCTTTAAAAAACTTCAGGCTTTAAAAGGCTGTGTTTCAGTTGCAAAAGAGCTTTCAGGGGCAGATGCTGCAAAGCGTGTCGCTGAATATTCAATTCCTATGGCAGACGGACTTGTTTACAATTATGCTGCAAAGCAAGTCAACTCAAAGATAATTTCAATTTTTGAAGAGCTTGTAAAAGAAAGCCAGCTTTTGGAAAAATTCGAAGCGTTGTACAACGGAGACGTAATCAATACTGGTGAAAAACGAATGGTTCTTCATCAGCTTCTTCGCGGACAGCTCGGAAAAGATGTTGTTGCTGACGGTGTTAATAAGCGCGATTTTTATATAAATGAACAGAAAAAAATTGCTGCCTTTGCTGATAAAGTTCATTCTGGAAAAATCGTAAACGAGAAGGGTGAAAAATTTACTTCTGTTTGCCAGATTGGCATTGGAGGTTCAGACTTGGGACCCCGTGCAATTTATCTTGCTCTTGAAAACTGGGCAAAGCAGGCTGGAAATTTTAAAATGGACGCGCACTTCATTTCAAATGTTGACCCTGATGACGCGGCGTCTGTTCTCCAGTCTATCGACCTTTCAAAGACAATTTTTATTCTTGTTTCAAAAAGCGGAACAACACTTGAAACTTTGACAAACGAATCTTTTGTAAAGGACTTTTTGAAAAATGCTGGTCTTGATCCAAGCAAGCACATGATTGCTGTAACAAGCGAAACTTCTCCACTTGCAAAAAGCCCGGATTATCTTGAAGCGTTCTTTATGGATGATTATATCGGCGGACGCTATTCTTCTTCGTCTGGAGTCGGCGGAGCAATTTTGAGCCTTGCGTTTGGTCCTGAAGTTTTTGACGATTTCTTGAAAGGCGCGGCGGAAGAAGATAAACTTGCAACAGAAAAAGATGTAAGAAAAAATGCCGCGTTGATGGACGCGTTGATTGGAGTTTACGAGCGCAATGTTCAGGAATATCCTTCAACAGCAGTTCTTCCGTATTCACAGGCTCTTTCAAGATTCCCGGCTCATCTTCAGCAGCTCGACATGGAATCCAACGGAAAAAGCGTGAATCGTTTTGGTGAAAAAATAAATTATGTAACAGGTCCTGTAATTTTCGGAGAGCCTGGCACAAATGGCCAGCATTCTTTTTACCAGCTTCTTCATCAGGGAACAAATATAATTCCGCTTCAGTTTATTGCATTTAAAGAAAATCAAACTGGAAAAGATGTTGTAATTCAGGATTCTACAAGCCAGACAAAACTTTGCGCGAATGTTGTAGCTCAGATTGTTGCCTTTGCCTGCGGAAAAAATGATGAGAATCCAAACAAATTCTTTGCCGGTGAACGCCCGTCCAGCTTGATTTACGGAAAGCAAGTCAGCCCGAAAACAATCGGCGCGCTTTTGGCTCATTACGAAAACAAAGTTATGTTCCAGGGATTCCTTTGGAATGTAAACAGTTTTGATCAGGAAGGCGTTCAGCTAGGAAAGACTCTTGCAAAGTCAGTTCTTTCAGGAAAAATGGAAGGCGCGCTGAAGGCTTATGCAGATCTTCTTATAAAATAAAGCAATTTCAGCCCGAAGAAATTCGGACTGAATTTTTTTTTCAATTTTAAAATGCCGGAAAGTTTCAATGTGATTCTTCCGGCGTTTTTTATTTTTTCAGTCTGAAAAGTTCGCTGCAGTTGTCGTCTACAATTTTATTCAGTTTGTCTACGCTTAACCCTATTTTTTCAGAAATAAATTCGTAAGTGTATTTTATTAAAAGCGGATTGTTTTCGCTTCCGCGCATTGGAACTGGAGCAAGGTATGGAGAGTCTGTTTCAAGAAGAATTCTGTCTTTTGGAACATAGCGCAAAAGTTCTATAAGTTCATCCATTTTTGCTTTTTTTGTGTATGTGGTCGCGCCGCCAAATGCAAGATGCCAGCCCAAGTCAAGAAATGTTTTTGCTTCATTCAGTCCGTAAGAAAAGCAGTGAATAATTCCTCTGTTGTAGTTTGCCGCACGGAGCACATCTACTGTATCTTCAAATCCATCCCGCGAATGCACAATAAACGGAAGATCCAGTTCCTTTGCAAGTTCCAGCTGCATTTCAAAAAGCTCTTTTTCTCCAAAAAACATTTCCTTGTCAAAGTCTGATTCGCTGCGTCCGTCTGGTCCGCTTGGATTCCAGTGATGGTCAATTCCACCCTCGCCAATTGCCGCAAGATGGGAAGAAAAACTGCTTGAGCTTTCCTTGAACTCTTCAATGCTGTCCCTAAGTTCTTCCAGGCAGGCTTCACGTTCTTTTATTGAATCTGGATCAGGCCAAATCCCTGCGCTAAAGAAAATCGACTTTTTTAGTTTGCTTTGCAGATTCACATCCGGAATTTCTTCCAGGCAGTCTTCAAGAATTTGCGCGCGTTCAATCAGGTCCGAGCATTTTGTGCCGATGTCCAGCCCAAAATAAATTCTATTTTTTGCCATCTGCTCAAGGATTTCCGTTCCGAATTCTTGTGAATTATTTTCAACCAGATAATGAAAGTGAAAATGCGTGTCTGAAAACATTTTAAAACCTCGAAAAAAAAAGCAGCCTGAATTTTTCAAGCTGCCTGCTGTTTGCCGGGAACCAGAATCGAACTGGCACGGCAGGTTAAATTGCCGAGGGATTTTAAGTCCCTTGTGTCTACCTATTCCACCATCCCGGCGACGCAAAATATTATATAGAATTCTGAAAGTTCTTTCAACTGCAAAAACTGATTCCGGCTGAATATATTCAAAAATTATTTGATTTTGCTGTAAAGGTCAGCCATTTCGCTGCGCCATTCAGGTTTCTTGTCTTTTTCTTCCCAGTCAATTATTTTTTTTATAGAAAAATGCTTTGTGTCGCTTGGACTTGCAAAATGCACAATTCCGAATCTGCCTTGCCCGATGTACGTTAATTTGTCGCCTGTTTCAATTTTTTCATTTTTTGAAATAAGCTCGATTGCGCAGTCAAAGTGAATTAACGAGTCCGCGCCCTTGCTGTTTATCGCAGTCGAAATGTCCCGGATAATTTGTCCGCAGACCGTGCATACAGGCTGGTTTGCCGACTTGAATTTTTTTATGGCTTCTTCATCATGCTGAATTTGCTCTGGCGACACAGATTTTATTGTAGGACGAAAAACTGGTTTTGGCGGTTGAAAATTTTTCCGCTCTTCAAAATCTCTTCTATTATTATTGCTGTTGTTTTTCCAGTTTCCGCTGTGTCTTCTTGAATGTCTGTCTCTTCGCATGAAATGAATTATAGTTCAATTACAATTTTTTTTCTATATGAAATTCTACAATATGGCGGCTCATTATAAGCGCGATTCTGTCTACGGCTGAATTTATATAGTTTTCATCCTGAATTTTTTTCTGTAGCTCCCTTATGCGGGGAGAAAGTGCTGAATTTGGCGTTGCATTGTTTACAGCCTGCATTATTTACTCCGAAAAAGCGTTTTCAATATGATAAACCGGATCCAGCCCCGGAACATCAATTGCTATGACATCATAGCGTATGAATCTGTTATTATATTGTCGATGTTTTTGCAGGTAACATTTAGAAGTTTTAATAATCTTTTTTTGTTTTATTGAATTGAGCTCGTGCGCAAGAATTTCAAGATTTCCGAGCGGAAGGCTTTTTACTTCCACAAAAACTAGAAAATTCTGCTTTTCCGCTATTATGTCGATTTCTCCTTCCCGGATTCTGAAATTTCTGTCAAGAATCGAATATCCGTTTTTGATTAGAAATTCTCTGGCTTTTTCTTCGCCTGTTATTCCTTTTGTCCGCGTGGATTCTTTCACTGGGCTTTTTCCGTATTTTTTATAAAGGCGAAAATTTCTGCAATTGCTTCCCAAGTGCTTTCTGGAATGCATTCGCCAATCTGCCGCATTGAAAGAACGTTTGCCGCAATGTCGTTTTCTACAACTGGAATGTTATTTTCTTGTGCGATTTCGACCATCCTTTTTGCGAGAATTCCACTTTCTTTTGCTGAAATAAATGGCGCGTCTGCATTTTCAGGATATTTTAAGGAAACTGCGAAAAAATTTCTTGTCGTTTTCATACAGCAGAATCCTTGAATGGCAGGGAAAGTTCTGAGTCAGTGCAAAGATTGTCAGAAAAAGCCAAGGCGGAATAGGTTACTGTCACAGAATCGCCGTTCATGCCGGAACAAAGCAATTCTCCAAGCCGCTCTTCCTCAGAATGAATGTTAGAGGTCAAAAGCGACGGTAATGTACAGAACCGCACTTCCGTAACCTTGCTCTTATTTAAATATAACACAAAAAAAAATTTTTTCCACTCAAATTCGCAATTTATTTGTATTTTTTCTGTTATTTTTTTGTTAAAATCAATTAAAATTCTGATTAAGCCTTTTGCTTCGTCTTTTTCAAGCTGCCACAAAAAGGGTAGGATTATCCAGTGCTTTCCGGTTCCGTCTTTTGACTTTAAGTGGTTTGTAAGCGTAAGAATTCCGTCTTTGTTTTCTGGAATTTCCTTGTAGATTTTTTTTAAGAAGTTTTCACTGCTTTTTGAACTGCTTTTTTCTTTGACGCCGGAATTTTTCCATTTGTCTGGTTCTGTTAAAATCAAAAACTTTTCTATTAATTTTTCTTCCGGCTCGATTCCTTTTTCCAATAGCATTGCTGAAATTTCAGCCGCCTGTTTTTCTTTTCCCGGAAACAAAGCTGAAACTGATTTTGCTTTTCTGATTATCGACTTGTCAAGTTTTACGCCGCTTTGAATCATCTGCTGGACAACTTTTAGAGCAACGGAATCCGCTTCAATTCCTGCCGAATTTAAAAATTCTAATAGCGTGCGCGGGAATAAATCTTCTGTTTTTTGCTCTGAAATTGTTTTTAGAATGATTTTTGAATCTGCGCCGATTTCGAGCGTGGCTTTGAATGAGCTTCCTTCAGAAAGCGGAATTTTGCTTTTTACGTTGATTTTTGAGCCTTGCAGAAAAATTGCATAGTTTCCGTTTCCGAGGCTTTTTATAACTTTTACAGAAACTTCGTCTCCTGTGGCAAGTTTTTTCTGCGGAATATTATGGCTTTGAATGTATGCGTTTTTTACGCTGTCTATTGCTGCGGACATTTTGTTAATTTTATAAATATTGACAAAAAAAGGGAAGACACAAAAAGTATCTTCCCTTGAATCAAGCTGTAAGAATACAGGATTTTGTAAAAATCTTATTTCTTTGCTTTTGCTGCTGCAGATGCTGCGGCTTCTTCTGCCTTGTGCTCTGCGTTGATTGCAGCTTCTTTTTTGTCTTCTGCTGCGTTTGCTGCTTTAGCCGCTGCGAGTTTTGCGTTTGCCTTTGGTCCGAGAAGCTCCTTGATTTTTGCAGCTTTTCCAACCTTATCGCGAACGTAGTAAATCTTTGAGCGGCGTACTTTTCCAAGGCGAACAATTTCAACCTTGATAATGCGCGGGCTGTTTACAGGGAATACACGCTCAACGCCAACGCCGTAGCTAGTCTTGCGAACTGTGAATGTCTTTGAAATTCCTGAGTTCTTGAAGCAAATAACAAGACCTTCGTAAATCTGAATACGCTTTGTTTTTCCTTCGATGATTTCAAAGTGAACTTTTACAGTGTCTCCTACGCTGAAGTATTCTGCGTTAGGTTTCTTCTGCTGTTCTTCAATAGTCTTTATAAGATCCATTTTTATCTCCTATTTGCCGCTGTCTTTTGTCCTTGACTGAACATAACGCAGCTTGCTTTTTTGCTTGCGGTCGTTCTTGTATGTTACAAAGTCCGTAAGCGTCCCGATCATTTTTTCTGCTTCTTCTGTAAGAGTACCGTCAGCTCTTGCCTTTTGAATCAGATCAGGTCTGTTCCGCAAGGTTTTCTGAAGGCTATTAAAAAGCCGCCACTTTCGGATTTCTTCATGGTTTCCGCTGCTTAGAACAGCCGGCACTTCCATGCCTTTGTATACATTCGGCCTTGTATACTGGGGATATTCCAAAAGGCTGCCTGAAAAACTTTCTTCATCCAAAGATTCGCTGGTTATTACGCCGTCAACAAGCCTGTAAACTGTGTCTACAATGACTGTAGCGGCAACTTCTCCGCTGGACATTACGTAATCCCCTATGGAGATTTCCTCGTCAACGTAGGAGTCAATAATCCGCTGGTCGATACCTTCATATCTTCCGCAAATCAGGACAATTTCATCTTTCCGGCTGAGTTCCTGGGCTTTTTTCTGTGTAAAAGGTTTTCCACTTGGCGTAACATAAATAACATGCTTCGTCTTTTTGTATGCTTCTACACTGTCCAATGCCAGTCCTAGAGGTTCCGGTAGCAAAAGCTGTCCAGCGCCTCCGCCGTAGGGAGCGTCATCACAAGTGTGGTGTCTATCAAAGGCAAAATCCCTGATATTGACCAAATCGTAGGCAATAATTCCCTTTTCAACCGCTTTAGCCATGATTGAGTTTTCAAAAA
>OQVN01000212.1_pt1 | contig 23030 bp, 13 predicted proteins | sample 1691621 | NCBI WGS metagenome assembly OQVN01 (sample SAMN03418278, study PRJEB22391) | human gut metagenome | biome: human-gut; feature: organic feature; material: feces | host: Homo sapiens | place: Tanzania | collected 2013-01 | reverse complement strand
GGTGCAAGTAGAAGATAAAGGTTGTGAACCATGCCAGAATCTCCATAACCGGTGCCATCGCCGTTGCCACTCCAGGTGCTAGGATCATTGCTCTTGCATGAACCTAATTGCAGTGCAATGCCATATCTGTGCCACTTCCTGTCAAGTCCGCAATCCCAATAATAAAGTGTACCAACCTGGTCAGAACATGGGTCATTATCTATGTGACCTTGACGTTTAGCAGCTCTTGCAGAAGCTGTTATCGTCGATTTAGTAACCTTTACAGGTATAATCACGCTTTCCTGCGGTGCCAAATTGAAGGCTTTTGTATGGTCGAGTGCCTCGAATGTTAGGGTCTTGAGATCGGTTGGCAATGTAAGCTCTACATCCTTAGCTGCAATCAATCCCTTGTTGGTGAGTACAGCGTTGAATATCAAAGACTCTCCATCGCGCAAATCCTTGGCAGGAATGCTCGAAGGAATCGACAATACAACCACAGGCATAGGCACCTGTGTCTCAAACTTCACATTGGTCTTGATTTCATACTCATCCTGAATCTCTGTCTCCTCAACCTTCCAGTCGATATTGATAGCCTCATAGCTCAGGTTCACCACCTTCTTGGTTTCCGTACCTGGGTCAACCAGCAGGTTGTTGCTGTAGGAATCGTGCTTTTCTGCCGATACACTTACCGCATAGTAACCCTCTGTCAAATCCGCAGAGAAGAGACCCTTCTCGTTGGTAATTCCCTCGGCTACAACTGCACCCGTGGTAGGGTGGGTAATCTTTACCTTGGCACCAGTCAGATGAGGAGCCTCCTTGGTATAGTAGGTATTCTCATCGCATACATCGATGGTGAGCTTACCTTCCTTGGTAGATACAGGCTCGATGCAGAACGGCAACGGCATGCCTTCGCCGTTGGCACAGTTGATGGCTATATTGCCCGTCACTGGCACGTTGAGCTGCATCTTGTCCGTAGGAGTCATGCGCAGGATAATCTCCGTGCTTTCGTCCTTGGCCAGAGATGGCATCTCCATCGGTGTTACCGACGAAATCCATGAAGGCAAGGCGAGGGAAATCTTTCCGGTTTCACCCTTGCCCACGTTGGTGATGGTAAACGGATAGTCTCTTGACTCGCCCTTCACCATGGTGGTGTTGATGCTGGCCACAGAAGCCTCAATCTTACCCGTCTTCACCCTACAGTAATAATATAAGGTGGCAGGCAGGATGGCTCCCTCGGCACTCTCGATGCTGAGTTCTATCTTCTCCCAGTCGCTGCCCTCGCTGGCTCCGCTAGGAGTAATGCTGAATGCAACGTCGGTACTCTCGCCACCCTTCAGCGTGGTGATGCCAGGAGTAGCGTTCACCGTGCAGTTATCCGGTTTGGAATTTACCTTTACCTTCAGGCCGGTCAGGGTCAGATTACCCGGGTTGCTGATGTTCAGCTTGCCCTGATAGACATCGCCCAGCGATGCCTCGCAGGTGATGGCATCATTGCTGGTTCGCTTGATGCCATAGATATCGAAGGAAGCCTGTTCCTCCGAGAGGTTGGCGCTAGGATAGCAGGCACCTACGGCAAAGTGGCCCGTCTGTCCGCTATATGGCTCGTAGCTTACCTCGAAGCTGCCGTCGTCCTGGGTCTGGGTAGTGATGGTATGGCGGTAACCGCCGTTCACGATATATACCTCCACGCTCTTCTGGGCGATGTCCTTACCCTTCGCCTTTCCGCTGATAACCACCTTTTCGCCAGGGGCATAGATGGCCTTGGCCACCTTGGTTTCCATGGAGATAGGTGCCACGGTAGCGATGTTGAGCACATCGGATGTGTTGTTGGTATAGAGAAGCTCCTTCACATCCTGACCATCGTTTACCACGGCATAGAGCTTATGCTCGCCCACGGTGGCAGGGAGGGTGATTTCGCGGGTCATCGTGGTACTCTCGCCTGCGGCAAGGTTATCCTGCAGATAGGCTACATCGGCAGGAGTTGCGGCATTGTCGAAATAGAAACCTATCTTGGTCTGCTCAGGGAGCACATAACTTCCCTGGTTGGCAATGTTGAGGCTCAGTGTGGTCTTTCCGCCAGCCTCAATCTTATTTTCCTGACTGCTGATGGCCATGATGCGGGCATCAGGCAGGGTCTGGTCGCTGATGGTAAACCATACGCTGCTCTTGGCAAATCCCTCGCTTTCGGCTATGAGGGTTGCGGTGAGATCATCGCCAGTGGTATCGTTGCCCTTCGACTTCACAGTGAAGGTGGCTGAAGTTTCGCCTTCGGCTATCGTCACGGTCTTAGGGAATTCGATGGCTGCATCGTGGTTGCTGCTCAGATTCACGTCAAGTCGGCTCTTGCTATCGGTGTTTCTGCTGACGGTAAGAGTCATCTCTCCGCCTTCCTTCAACAGGGAGGAAGATGCACTGAGACTGAGCGCAGGACCGTCGTTGTCGTAGATGGTGAGCGGCACGGTGACCACTCCGCCCGATGTTCCCACATTGGCATTACAGCTGCATGAGGCGATGAACACGGCAGCAGTTACCTGATAGGTGCGTTCGCCATCCACCAGACTGTTGTCTATCGGACCCATGTTGAGGGTTACCTCCTTTACGCCCGGAGCCATCTCGATGGTCTGGCGGGCATAGTAAAGGTTGCCTTCTGAATTGTCGCTCAGCTTAACGGTCACCTTCTTGTCGATATTGTCTGTGCGGCTCAACTTGGCGCTTACCGAAAGCGGACCGTAGGCCTCAGAAATCGCAGTAGGGGTGAGTTCCAGCTGCAGGGTAGGAATGTCATCATCTACCAGGGTAGAGAGCAGGGTGCCATTCTCATATCCATCGGCTGATGCGGCAAAGGTTACAACCTTCTCTACATCAGGAATATCATCTTCCAGGGCTTCCACTTCCACATCCACAGAGGTTTTCCGGGCTGGGAGGATGATGTTTGCCGGAATCCTGAATCTTGATGGTAGGTCGCAGCTCAGGCTGATAGCCTTATCGGTGGCCGACTGGCGTTCGGCGGTAATGGTGAGGGGCAGCTTTCCGCCTTCCGTCACATCCTGCTGCTTGGTGCTCAGGGTGAGCTGTGGCTTGGTATCATCCGTCAGTTTGATGGCTGTGGTACCGGTAATGTAGTTGTTGCCATCGATGTTGACGGTGACGATGGAATCGTTGTCGAGTTTCTGGTTGGCGATGACCTTGGCATAGAAATAGGTAGCCGACTGTCCCTGAGGGATGGTTATTTCGGCTGGCAATTCTATGCGGGCATCTGCCGTCTGCGTAAGCTTGAAGGTTTCTGCCTGTGCCGTGCTTCCGCTTCGGATGAGCATCAACCTTACGTTTTGTGCGCTGGCTTCTTCTATGTGCGCAGCTGCAGGGTTAATGAAAAGCATGTTGGCAGTCTGCAGGGTTCCGCTGGTGGTAGCTTCGTTGTTGGCGAGCATCCAGTTAGGTTCGCTCGTGTTGCTGTATGGGCGCACCTTTACCCTGATGCGGGCGTTATCGCTGATGCCGAGTTCCATTGGGGTGTCGAATTCGGCAGTTCTGCTGATGGTTCCGCCTGCGGCAAGCTTCTGCTCGTAGTCGATGGTTCCCAGCAGTTTGCTGAATTTACCATCGGCAGATTCTGCAAATACCTGTTCGCTCCATCCGGCTTCTGTAGAAAGGCCGCCTATGTTGCTAACCTGCCAGTTTACGCTTATCTTATTGTATGGCAGCAGGTTGGTGGCCTTGGTTTCTACCTGGCTCACTTCCAAATCAGGCGACTTGGCGATGTTTACCGAACCAGAAGTAAAACCAGTGGCGAGGTTCTTGCCCGATTTTTCGCCGATAACCACATCGGATAGGGTGATAGGAATCTTGTCACCCTCTTTCAGCGAGCTGGATGTGTTGAGCACTACGGTCATGATGCTGCCCGTTCGTCCTATGAACGCACGGTTTTGTGAAGAGAAGATCATGACCATATATTTATTCTCTCCTATAGGCTTCATGGTCAGCGAGTGGCCATCGGCACGTTCCGTGGTTCGGGCGGTCTCATAAGAGAAGGTGACGCCGTCTGCCGTGGTCATGGTGAACTGCACCGCCACGATATCGGCGGAGTTTTCCATGTTCACGGGCAGCGAAATCGACTTTCCCTGCGCCACGGTCACGTCTGGAATTTCCAACGTGTTCTTCTGTGCCCATGCCGATGCCACGAAGAGCATCAGCAGGCACAGGGTGGTGATGAAATGTCTTTGTTTCATATTACCAGAGTTTTTTATTTCTTGACAACTTTTCTAGTTCCCTTCTGGGTCTTCACGATGTTGATGCCCTTCTGCATCTTCTGCGTTCTGATGCCCTGGGTGTTGAAGATACCCATCTCGGCAGCATCATTGCTTTCGCTTATGCCATTGATACGGGTTACCGTACCATTGTGTGTGCCGGAAGAGATGGACTTGGCTTCCTCGTCTGCAAGGCTGATGCCGGTGATGGTAGCATTGCCCTCGTAGGTTCCTATCAGTGTTTCGCCAACAGGCAAGGTGTTACCCGACAGAGAGTAAGCTACGAGCGAACTTCCTTCTGTGGCCTGCTCCATTCCCAACTGCTTCAGGTTCCAGTTGATGTGTCCGGAAGCTGCAATGCTGAGAGCTGCCACCGGTACTTCTGTGTTGAGGAAGATCTTGCCATCACGCAGGTAGATGCCAGCCTGTGCTGATGTATTTGTATTCTGCTGGCTATCAGAATATTCTGAATATTCAACATTTTCAGCATAGCTTCGAGAAGCATCGTGCTTTCTGGCAGCAGAAGCGGCTTTGCCTAACATGATATTGACGGTGCAAACCACATCCTGCACGTTGATGATTTCATCCTTATAGGTATCAGCAGCCGTAAAGTTGAACGGCTTGTAGTTATATTCGCCGAAGGCATAGAGAATGGTGGTCTGCAGGTCGGTTGCATCGATGCCAGGTGCAAAGTTGGCATCGCCCTGCTGGAAGATATACTTCAGCTTCAGGTTGCTTCCCTCGATGCTCTGGCCCCAATCATTGTTGAGTTTTACGGCTGTAAGCGTATCGCCGCTCTCGCCGCAGTATTCAAATGGAGTGGTGATGTATGGCACGGAGAGTTTTCCGTTCTTGTAAATCACGTGCATGCCCCACTTGCTGTACCAGTAGTCTGAATCCGACTGCGTAATCAGGAAGCCAATCTCCGATGTGTTGTATCCTTGCTTCTCATGGTCGTAGGCAAGGATGGTAGGCAACTGCGGAATGATGGCATTGATATTGAAATGAGAACCATCTACGGTGATGGTCTTGTCGATGGCCTGGTTGCTGATGTTGAGCTGCTTGATGGAAGCAGGCAACGTAGGCAATACATCTGTGAAGCCATTGTAGCTGGCATCGAGTGTAGTCAATGCCGGAAGCGTTCTTCCCAAGACACCCAGATTTCCCTTGAATCTGTTATGCGAAATGTTGAGGCTTTCCAGTTTCGGGAGAACAAAAGCAGTGGCAGGAAGATTACCCGCCAATTGCTGATTGCTCAGGTCGAGTGCTTTTACGTGTCCTTTTTCCAGGGTCACGCCCTTCAGTTGGGAAGCACTCTTTTCGCCCTGGCTCATATCCCAGGGTTCCTTCCATCCCATCTTGATGAGGGTGGCATTGAGCACGGTGAGGAGTTTCCACTCCTGAGCATCCATCTGGTAGATGGTGAAGGAGCCGATTCTTTCCTTTGGCTTACCATAATAATATGCACCATCCTTGATTTCCATAAAGATATCGTAGGTACCTTCTTCTTGTGGTATAACCTGGCTGCTGTCGGCTGCGCCTTGCAGTGTATAGGTGAAGAGAATATCACCCATTCCTTCGCTCTTGGTGGCCAGTGCCAGATGCTGCTGGCCATCATAGGTAATATCAGAATCCGGGAGTTCTACATGATAGAGATCTTCTGGAAGCTTTGCCTTATCGATGGTAAACTGCTTGGTAAAGGTTCCCGTGTAATCGCCTATTCCGCTCACGGTGAGTGTGGCAGTACCGGGATAGTTATTGTTGGAATATTCTGCCCAGTAATCTATGCGGTCTCTTAACTGGCTGTATGCCTGGTTCGTGAACTTCCAAGCCGGCGTGATGGACTGTGCATGATAGAAGAAGTAAACGGTGTCTGTATCCATTTCGATGTCACCCTCCAGCTGTGCCGGATTGATGGTAAACTCATGGTATTTAGAACCGATGGTATATGGGAAAACGCCTTCAACCAGGAAGTTAGCCTTTCCGGCATGCACGTTGTTATGATAGTTCACAGCCACATACTGCTCCTTAGGCAGGGAAGAGGTGATTTCCTGCTGGTAGATGGAATCACCGGTAAAGGTATAGTCCTTGATGCCAGTGAATTCGTAGGCAGAAATATCGGCGTACTCGATAGGGGCGAGTAGGGTGGTATTGCCCACATTATCTACGGTTCTGAACCGGATGGTATGCTTGGCCTTGCCAGGAACGAAGTTGACGGTGAGGGTGGCAGAGAACTTGCTTCCCGAAGCCAGGTTATCCGTCAGGGCAGTCCATTCCTCGCTGTCTTCTACGGCATATTCTATCTTTCCGTCGAGTCCGGCAGGACTTTCATATTCGCCATCCAGGGTGAGGCGGTGAGGCCGGTACAGATTATTCCAGTTGGTAGGGTCATCCGGTGTGGCAACGAACGAGGAGTTTGGCTCCAGGTTTACATCTCCTACACCAATGAGATTGGAGAAGGTAACGGTTTCGCCTGCTGCAATCTGGGCATAGCATGGCATCATGCTCGTGGATAAGCATGCCATACTTACCGCAATAAGGCTATTGCGAATGTGCACATACTGTTTTTCAATGCACGATTTTTGCAAGTACAGTCTTTTCATAAGCCTTGTTGTTTTTATATTGATGAATGTAAATAACTGCATTTTGTCTTGCAAAGATACGGTTTTAATCACCAAACTATGTCAATATTTTAAAAAAAATAAAGTCGATGTCAAATTTTGTACTTAAACGTAAATATATGTGTTTAAACGTAATATAGATGCAGGGTAGACGGGATAGTTAATTGCATTTGTAGTGTGAATTTATTGTATTTGTCTTAAAATACATTAAATGTTAGATGAATATGCAAATTAATGACATAATTCTATTAATTTTGCAGAATAAATAACATTTTATGCTTATGAAGAGAGTACTACTTACTTTTATGGCTGCTGCCGCAACCGTTGCCGCAACAGCACAAGACATTTACAAGACAGATTTCTCTACGGAGGAAGAGTTCCAGAAATGGACGGTTATCGATGCCAACGAAGATGGAGCTACCTGGAAATTCGATGCCGAGGGCAGTCAGTCACACGTTTATTACCCTTATTCGGCTACGAACCAAGCCGACGACTGGCTGGTTTCTCCTGCCATCACCCCAAAGAAAACAGGTAACCTGCTGGTGAAATATACCACCTATGGTACCAGCTATGGTGAGAGAATCGAGGTGCGCACAGGTTCAAAGCCAACCGTCAGTGCTTTGAAGAAACTTCAGAATCTCAACGATGCTGTCAAGGGTCAGGCTACCACGGAATCATTCATCTACAGTGCCACGGAAGGCGAGCCTTTCTATGTAGGATTCCGCTGCTTCAGTCCTGCCGACCAGTGGAAGTTCTATATGTGCAACTTCAGTGTTTCTGAAATCGACAAGGCCATCGATTTGCAGGCCACCGACCTGCTTACCCCTCAGACAGGTGATAGTCTTACGGATGCAGAAACCGTGAAGATCAGAGTTGCCAATATCGGCTTCGATGCCAGCAAGAACTTCAAGGTAGCTTATCAGATTGACGACCGTGAGCCAGTGGTAGAGGATGTGAATGCCACCCTGGAGGCTGGCGAGAGCATGGAATATACCTTCAATACCAAGGCTGATTTCTCTGAGCCACGCCACAACTACAATGTCAAGGTATACTCCATCGATGCTGATGATTACAACATGGCCAACGATACCTGCCAGGTAGCCGTGCGCCACAATGGTGCCCTCACTCCTCCATGCACATGGGGATTTGAGCCTAATGAGGACAATGTGCAGTTTAAATACTACAACCTCAATGAGGATGATGGCAACTGGACCCTGTATTCAAGCCTTTGGATGAACATGGCACGCACAGGCGTAACCTGTCTTGCCTATAATTATAATAAGGAGAACAATGCCAACGACTGGGCTGTTCTCGACCCAGTGAAGGTAGAGGCTGGCTACTACGTATTGCGCTACTGGTATTCCGGTTCCGACGGACATACCGAGAAGTTGGGCGTATATTATGGTAATGGCAACCCCCCTGCCGATATGACCAGCAAGATTGATGAGCAGACCATCCAGCTGGGTGCTTACCAGGAAGCGTTCAAGGTAATCAAGTTCGACAAGCCACAGACCATCTATCTGGGCTTCTATGCCTTCAGCGACAAGGATGAGAACTGGCTCACCATCGACGATGTACAGTTCTACAAGGCATCCAGCGATGCATCCGACCTGGGTATCAACAGTATTTCCAAGCCATACGATTATGCCCGCACTCCTAACGACAAGAATGTGGAGTTCGAGGTTCAGAATGTAGGTATCAAGGATGCAGAGGGTAAGGCCATCATTTCTGTAGATGGTGAGGTGAAGAAGGAAATCACCCTCGATATGAAGGCACAGAAGATTACTTCTTTCACTGCCGAGGATGTCATTGCAGGATTATCACAGGGCAAGCACAAGCTGAAGATTGAGATTCAGAGTGCAGATGACAGTTCTACTGATAACAACGTGATTGAGAAGGAGTTTGTATCACTCGGTACACCAGTCATTCTCTACGATTTCGAGGATGCGAAGATTCCTGAGGACTTCAGCTTCTATGTAGGCGACAAGGGAACCGTGAACCCTAATGCCGGTGAGGAATTCAACGAGCAGGGCTGGGGTATCTTCAACCTTGGCAAGCACGAGATGCTGGGCGAACACCTTCTGGCTGGTACATCCTGGATTGACGGCGCAACACCAGACCGCTGGATTATTCTCCCACAGGTGAAGGTTACCGATGAGAACACCTATTTTGCATGGGATGCGAACTCATTCAACGCTTATGGCAACCTGGATAGCTACAATGTGAAGGTTTCCGATGGTTCTACCAATCCTGCAGATTACTGGTATACTTCTGAGGCAAAGATTTCCAACGAGAGCACTACTCCAAAGACCCGTGGTATCAGCCTTGGCAAGTACAATGGTAAGAATATCGCTGTGGCCTTCAATATTGTTTCCAAGAAGGGTGAGGCACTCTGCCTCGACAACCTCGGATTCTATGGTGGAATAGAGAAGGTAGCTACCGGTATCAAGGATATTACCAACGATGCCAGCGAGGTGATTGCCTTCGACAGCAACAGTTTCGCTGCAGCCGGTGCCGCATCTATCAGCATTGTTGATGTAAGCGGCAGAACAGTGATGCATGCAAATGGCAATGAGGCAAGCATCTCTTCATTGCAGCCGGGCGTCTATGCCGCAGTAGTCAACTATGGCAACGGCAAGAGCAGAACCGTGAAGTTTGTGAAGAAATAAATAGAAGATAAATGAAATCAAGAAACGGCATCAGGAACCCCTGATGCCGTTTCTATTTCTTATTCATTTCCAAAATAACGTTAAAAACCATTAAGAACTTTCCAAAAATACATAATTAATTGTGTATCATGACTTTTTGTCCTTACCTTTGCAAGGTTATAGAAGATTATTCAATAATATTTGGAATAAATATACGATTTTAAATGAATAAAAAGCGATTCTTGCTGGGGGCTATCACTGCCTCCCTGATTGGAAGTTCTTGCTATGCCATCTCCATGGAAGCTGCACCGGAGATGGGATTGTTCAAGAAGAAAAAGAAAAAAACAGAGCAACCTACATCGGATTATAAGAAAATAGTAGGCAGCGACTCTGTGAATGTACGAGGAGTCATGAATGTAGTAAAGAAGGAACAGGATTTCTACCTTGAAATGCCTACCAAACTGATGGGAAGAGTGTTCCTCGTTTCCAACAAACTGCAGCGTGTGCCTTCCGAACTCAACGAGGCAGGCGTAAACCGTGGTATCAACTACGAAAACCAGTGTATCCGTTTTGAATGGAATCAGGATAAAAAGACCATTTTTGTGCGCCAGCAGCGCCTTACTCCCGAAGTAGATTCCAAGGATGCCATGGCGGCATCCGTTGAAAGCAATTACATTGATCCGCTCATCGCAAGCCTCAAGGTAGAGGCGGTGGCCAAGGATTCTTCCACCGTCATCTTCAAGGTGAACGACCTCTTCAACGGAAAGAAGACTTATCTCAATGATGTGTTCAATCTCATCAATCTCGGCACTTCTGCCGATTCCGATTTGTCACGCATCATCGATATCAAGGCTTTCAGCAACAATATCACCGCAACATCTGAACTTACCACCGTGGTACACGAGGGTAAGAGCAAGACCAATATCACCGTAGAGGTAAGCAGTTCGCTGGTCCTCCTTCCAGAAACCCCGATGGTGGCACGCAAGGAAAACCAGCGCGTGGGCTATTTCACCACCAGCCGATTGCAGTATGGCGACCATCAGCAGGAAGTATCCCGCAACAACTATATCACCCGCTGGCGCCTGGAACCAAAGGATGAGCAGGCCTATCTGCGTGGCGAACTGGTAGAGCCTAAGAAGCCTATCGTCTTCTACATCGACCCAGCCGTTCCGGAGTTCCTGCGCCCTTATATTAAAAGAGGTATGACCGACTGGAACGCAGCGTTCGAGAAGGCAGGATTCAAGAATGCCGTACAGGTGTTCGACCTCACCGACAGCATTGCTGCCGAAGGCGACGACATGAAGTATTCTGTGCTGACCTACGATGCTTCAGAGAAGGCGAACGCCATGGGTCCTTCCGTCATCGACCCTCGAACAGGCGAGATTCTGGAGGCAGATATCATCTGGTGGCACAACGTGAAGTCGCTCCTGCGCGAATGGATCATGGTGCAGACCGGAGCCTACAACAAGGAGGCACGCCATTATGAATTGCCAGAGGCCTTGATAGGCGATGCAGCCCGATTCGTAGCCTGCCATGAGGTGGGCCACTCGCTCGGATTGCGCCACAACATGATAGCATCCAATGCATACCCTACGGATTCCCTCCGTTCCAAGTCGTTCACCGACCATGTATGCGGCACTGCAGCATCCATCATGGACTATGCCCGTTTCAACTATGTGGCACAGCCGGGAGATGGCATCCAGCAGATTTCTCCGCAAATAGGTCCTTACGACCTGATGGCGATAGAGTGGGGCTACCGCTGGTTCCCGGATGAGAAGAAGGCCGCTTCAGCACAGCAGGATTTCCTGAAGAAGCATAGCGGAAAGGAATTCAGATACAGTGAGACGCAGAGCCAGCGCACCGCCATCGACCCACGTGCCCTGAGCGAGGATTTGGGCGATGACGCCATGAAGTCGGCTGCCTATGGCATCGCCAACCTGAAGCGCGTGATGCCTAACATCATCAATTGGACCCGCACAGGCGAACCGGGTCAGACCTACGATGAGGCATCGAAGCTCTATCAGGGCGTCATCTTCCAGTGGAGTCTCTACCTCTACCATGTGCTCGCCAATGTGGGCGGCATGTACATCGACAACACCACCATCGACGATGGCAAGCCTACCTTCACCTTCGTGGAGAAGGATAAGCAGAAGCGAGCCGTGCAGTTCCTCATCGACGAGGTGTTCACCTGTCCGAAGTGGCTCTTCAGAAGCGAGCTCAACAAGTATACCTTCATCAACAAGAATACGCCGCTGGGCGTGCAGGAGCAGTCACCAGACTATGCACTGCAGAACCAGCAGAGCTACATGCTCTGGGATATGCTCGACAACAGCCGCATCATGCGCATGTTTGCCAACGAGCAGAACAACGGCAGGAATGCATTCACAGCCGTAGAGATGATGGATATGCTGCATAAGCACTTCTTCGGCAAGACCCTGGCAGGCAAGTCGCTCAGCGTAGACGACCGCCAGTTGCAGAAGAACTTCGTGGATGCGCTCATCACGGCTGCCGCTCAGCAGGAGGGCGTGAAGATCAACAAGAAGATTTTCGATTCCCCAGCCATCATCGACTCGCCGGATTTCAACATGCCATGCCATAGCCTCAGTTCGGCTCCCCGCACCATCGACATGGGCGGCACCCAGACGGCACGTGTGAGCGATGCCATCAGCGTGAAGCGCGGCGAACTCGTGAGAATCCTCAACCTGCTGAAGGGCAAACGCCGTTCGGGCGATACTGCCACCCAGTTCCACTACGAGGACGTGATCATGAGAATCCAGACGGCTTTAGGCCAGGAGATTAGATAGTTTATAATTAACAATTGATAATTGATAATTAAGAATTAAGGGATTAAGTAATTAAGGTAAACAAAAAAATAGAGAGATTGTATATGAGAATGAGAACATTCATGCTTTTAATCATGGTTTTCGCCATGAACATCCTCTCGGCACAGGAGCGCACCATCACGGGTATCGTGGTGGATGGCAGCATGGGCGACGACCCGCTGCCAGGCGCTACCATCTCTGTGGTGAGAGGTCCGAACAAGAAGGTGTCACATGGCACCGTGACCGACTACGAAGGCAAGTTCACCCTCAAGGTGGATGCCCAGGATAAGTCGTTCTCCGTAAGATTCATGGGATTTGAAACCAAGGATGTCAACATCGAACCAGAAAAAAACGACTATAAGGTGGTTTTGGAATCTGACGCCAAGCAGATTGGCGAGGTGGTGGTGACGGGTTATCAGGAACTGGACCGACGCAAGCTGACTTCGGCGGTAACCACCCTGAAGATCAGCGATGAGAAAATCGGTGCCGTCAACAACATCGACCAGGCACTTGCCGGACAGATTGCCGGACTTTCTTCCATCACCTCTTCGGGTGCACCGGGTGCGCCGGTGAAGATCCGCATCCGTGGTACCGCTTCCATCAACGGTACCCAGGAACCGCTGTGGGTGCTCGATGGTATCCCGATGGATGGCACCGATATCCCAAGCATGGAGGATCTGAAGGATATCGACAATATCTACCAGACTTCCATCGCCGGATTGAATCCATCCGATATCGACAACATCACCGTGCTCAAGGATGCTGCAGCCACTGCCATCTACGGTGCGAGAGCAGCCAATGGTGTCATCGTCATCACTACCAAGAAGGGACGTGCGGGAGCACCAGTCATCAACTTCTCGGGCAAGATGACCTTCATGCCTAAGACGGATATCGACCGACTCAACCTGCTCAACAGCAATGAGAAGGTAGACCTGGAACTCGGTCTGCTGGCATCTGATTACACCTATCGCCAGAACAAGGGTGGGGTAGCTGGCATCCTCAGCAGCCTGGGCGAAACCAGCGCCTACAAGGCAGGCGGATGGAATGCGCTGAGCCAGACAGCCCAGAACCAGATTAACCAGCTCCGCAACACCAATACCGACTGGAATGATATCCTCTTCCGCAATGCACTCACCCAGGAGTACAACATCGGCATCTCGGGTGGCGGCGACAAGAGCGATTACTATACATCCGTGGGCTATACCGACGAGCAGGGTAACGTGAAGGGCGTGGGAAACACCCGATACAACATCACCCTGAAGACCAACTACCAGGTGAACAAACTGCTCAAGGTGGGTGCTTCCGTATATGCCAACGAGCGTAAGCAGAATACCTATCTCACTGATAGCAACGGCTTTACCAACCCGGTATATTATTCCCGACTGGCAAACCCATACTTCACCCCATACGATGAGAATGGTAACTACAACTACGATACCAACGTGCAGGGTAAGGAAGATTCCTCGCTCAACTTCAATATCTTCGAGGAGAGATCCAATGCCAACACCAAGCGCCGCGACCGTTCGATGATGGCAATTCTCAATGCCGAGCTGCGCCTCACCGACTATCTGAAGATTACCTCGCAGTTTGGCTTGCAGGAGGATTCCTATTCCCTGAGCAAGTATGCCAACGAGAACACCTACGCCATGCGCAAGGAGAAACTCTTCACCGAATACCAGGGTGCCGACGGCGTGAAGAAGAGCTTCCTGCCGGATGGAGGTATGCACAAGACCACGGAGTATCATAACCGCCAATGGACCTGGAAGGCGATGGCTGAATTCGTGAAGACCTTCAACCGCATCCACGATGTCAACTTCATGTTGGGTACCGAGGTTCGCCACGCCAAGTCGAACTCCATCTACAGCGTGGCTTACGGATATGATTCCCGCACCCTCACCACCCAGCCGGTCATCTTCCCTAGCCAGACCTGGGCAGATTCCTATCCGCTGCATCAGGAGACAGAGTCGGAGAATGCCTACGTATCCTGGTATGCCACAGGTTCTTATTCGCTTTTCAACCGCTATACCATCGGTGGAAGCGTTCGTTTCGACGGTTCAGACGTCTTCGGCGTAGCCAAGAAATACCGCTATCTGCCTCTCTACTCCGTGAGTGGACTCTGGAGAGCGAAGGAGGAAAATTGGCTCAAGGACGTGAAGTGGATGGACAACCTCTGCCTCCGTGCCTCTTACGGTTTGCAGGGTAACATCGACAAGAACACATCACCTTATTTGATAGGTACACTGAAGAAGGGCACCATCCTGCCGGGCATCAGCGAGGACATCATCAACAGCGAGACCGCTCCTAACCCTAACCTGAAATGGGAGAAGACGGAGAACGTGAACGCCGGAATCGATTTCGCCGTATTGCACAATGCCATCACCCTCTCTGTAGACTACTACTATCGCCACAGCACCGACCTCATCGGCCTGAAGATGCTGCCGCTGGAGAGTGGATTCTCTTCAACCACCATCAACTGGGCGAGCATGAACAACAAGGGTGTGGAGATAGCCCTGGGCACCAGAAACATCCATACCAAGGATTTCAACTGGACCACCAATCTCAACATCGGTTACAACGAGAACAAGGTGATTCAGGAAACCGTGGCTCAGAATGCCACCTATCCAGGCCGTGAAGGTTATCCTGTGGGAGCACTCTTCGCCTATAAGACAGCCGGACTCGACGCCGACGGTTATCCTCTCTTCGTCAACAAGAATGGCGAGAAGGTATCTGCCACCGAGTTCCTGAAGCTCAATGCCCATGGCGCCAGCACCCTCACCGCCGAGGAGCAGCGCAACCTGTATACCTACATGGGCAGCACCGATCCAAAGTGGACGGGTGGTTTCATCAACACCTTCGATTACAAGAACTGGCAGTTGGGCATCAACTTCACCTTCAACTTCGGCATGAAGGTGCGCGTGCAGCCTAGCTACTCACCAGCCAATTATGACAGGGGCTTGAACGTGAACCGCGACATCCTGAACCGCTGGACGGCAGACAACACCAGCGGCAGTTTCGCCAAACTGATGGTCAGCACCGAGCGTCCACGCGAGTACGTGCAGTATAACGAGTACAACCTCTACAGCATGCTCGATACCTGGGTGAAGGATTGCAACTACGCCCGCCTTCAGAGCCTGCGCCTGGGCTACAAGTTGCCAACCCAGTGGCTGAGCCGCATCGGCGTGAAGAGTGCATCCCTCTCTCTTGAGGCACGCAATCTGCTCGTCATCGCCAGCAACTACGACAACTATCTGGACCCAGAGACGATGGGCAACCCATACGCGCAGCCTATCCCGAAGAGTTTCATATTTGGCGTAAACGTAAATTTCTAAAAGAATGAAGACAATGAAAAGAAGATATTTGATGGGCATCGTCATGATGTTGGCGATGATAGGATTCACCAGTTGCGATGATTTCCTCGACATCACCCCAACCGGAAAGGTGATAGCCAAGACGGGCAAGGAATACAGAGCCTTGCTCACCTACGAATACAAGAATTTCCCGGAAGACCGTGGACTCGCCACCCTGCGAAGCGACGAGATGACCCTGAGCAAGGCATCCACCTCTACCGAGGATTACGATTCTTACTTCGACATCTGGGCATGGAACGACCTCAACCAGCAGAGCACCACGGCTTCTTTCGGCTGGCGCCGTTACTATCATGCCATCTACATCGCCAACTACATCATCGAGAATCAGAACAAGATTACCGAGGCTACACAGGATGAAATCAGTCAGCTGGTGGGAGAGGCCTATATGATGAGAGCCTACTGCCACTTCCTGCTCGTCAATCTCTATGCCGATGCCTATACCCATTGCAATCCGGCTACCACCCGCGGCATCCCGCTCTCGCTGGAGGCAAATGTCAACAACGTGCTCACCTGCAGCAGCGTGGAGCAGGTTTACCAGCAGGTGATTGCCGACATCAAGGAGGCAAAGACCCGTCTGAAGGTGGCTGCCTGGGACGAGGGCTACACCTACCGATTCAACCAGATTTCTGCCGATGCTCTGCTGGCTAGAGTCTATCTCTACAAGGGCGACTGGCAGGATGCCCTGGCAGAAGCGAAAATGGTGATGGAGAAACATGGCGACCTGGAAGATCTGACCGATTCAAAGGTAATGCCAAACTACTATAAGTCGGTGGAGAGCATCGTTGCCCTGGAGCAGGTGATGACTTCCGGCTATGTGAAGATGGGCGTACCTAGCAAGGCGCTGGTTGATTCCTATCGCACGGGCGACAAGCGCAAGGCGCTCTATTTCAAGGCACAGACCGCCAGCGTCTACAGTCTGATTAAATATGGCGACAAGGGCAACGACGGCTATCGCTGCTCCTTCCGTTCTGCCGAGGCCTACCTCATTGCTGCCGAAGCTGCAGCCCAGAATGCAGCTGACAACGCCGCAGCCGATGATGCCAATCTTGCTGAGGCTCGCACCTATCTCAAGCAGCTGATGGCCAAGCGATATGCTCAGGCAAAATATACCCAGTATGCCGCAGAGCTCGACACCATGCAGAAGGCCGACCTGCTCAAAGCCATCTACAGCGAGCGCACCTGCGAACTTGCCTTCGAGGGACATCGCTGGTTCGACCTCCGTCGTACCACCCGTCCGCAGTTGAGCAAGACCTACGGTGAGAATAGCTATGTACTTGAAGCCAACGATTCCCGATATACCCTCCGCTTCCCAATCGAGGCAGTAGAGGCGAATCCGAATATCGAGAAATGGGAGGGCAAGTAAAATAATTGTTTCACATAAAAATTAATTAATCATGAGAAGATTTACATTTTCAATGATGCTGGCGCTGGCAACGGTTGCTGCCAATGCCAAGGATGTGTTGGATGCTCCTACCTGGACAGACAACCTCACCACCACAGCGGAAGCCAAGGATTTGACCCGTGCTGCTGCCATGGCAGTTGACAACGAGGGTAACTCCATCGTAACCGGTAGCTTTACCAAGGATCTGGAGTTCGCTGCCAGCTATCTGGAGCATGTGGCCAACAGTGCCTTCATTGCCAAGTATGATAAGGCTGGCGCCAAGAAGTGGGCTGCCGGTCTGGCTGGTGCTGCCACCGTCACCACAGTGGCTACCGATGCCGAGGGCAACGTTTATGCAGCCGGCGTATTTGCAGATAATGTAGCGATCAAGGATGCCAGCGGCGATACCAAGGCGACCATCACCGGTATGGCCGACAAGGTGGATAAGGTTTCCGGCTTTATCGTGAAGTACGACAAGCAGGGTGCGTATGTTGCTTCCAAGACCATCCTTGCAGAGAGCGATGCAGAGATTGCAGCCTTGGATATGATTGGCTTGCTGAACCCTTCTTTCACAGCCAAGAAACTGGTAGTTGATGGCAACAAGCTCTATCTTTCTGCCTCTTACAAGGGCAATGTAGCCTTGGATGGTGTTACCCTGCAGGGTAAATATGCATGTTCAGATGGTATGTTGTATAGTGATGAAACCACCATGTGCGTGCTCTCTTTCGATGCAGCCGACTTGGCAAATGCCAACATCGTTTCTGCGCTTGGCGCTACAGAGCAGTTGACAAATGAGGCTACCTACAATACAGAAGACGTTAACTTCGCCATCAACGATGGCAAGATCTACGTAGCTTACGTAGCATCCGGTAAGGATATGACCCTTACAGCTGCCGGCAAGGATACCAAGATTGAGACAGCCTATGAAGCGAGTGCTACTGAGCATGCCTACGTATTGGCAGCCATCGATGGCGACCAGGTAACTACCCAGGTTTATCATTCTGTAGCCACAGATAATTCCAACACTCTGAACACCATCGACGAGATGGCCTATCAGAAAGGCAAGCTCTATCTGGCAGGTTCCTTCAACCAGGCACTTCCTTTCGACAACACCATCTCTTATCTGGGAGGTTGCGATGCCTATGCTGCCTGTCTGGATGCAGCAAGTCTCAGCAAGAACTGGGCAGTAGCCAGTGCTTTCGATGAGGGTGATGCCAAGCACAAGGCAGAAATCATCAGCGGCATGCTGGTTGATGAGGATGAAATCACTCTGGTAGGTTGGGTAGAGAATACTAAAGACCGCACCATCGAGGCTCCTCTGGGCTATCAGATCAACACAAAGACTCCAGCCATGCAGAAGGGTGAGGAGGTGCTGATTACATCTGTAGCCGAGAACGGCAACTATGCACTTTATCAGACAGATAATGTGAAGGGTAGTGATGAGGACAAGACCACTGAAGGTACTTACTCATACATCTTCTACAACAATGCAGAGTCATCAGGCATCAGCAAGGTTCTTGCCGACGACAACACCATCGATTGGGATGGCAATGAGGTAACACTCGCCAAGTCAGCCGACATCACGGTTTATACAGCCGCAGGTGCAGCAGTGAAGTCAGCCAAGAACGTGAAGTCATTGTCTCTTGCCGATGCAGCTCATGGCATCTACCTGGTAAAGGTAGGCAAGCAGGCGTTGAAGATTGTGAAGTAACTTTCGCCAGAAAGTAATATCATAAAAAATGGCATTAGAATATAGGAGCTTTTCCATATTCTAATGCCATTTATTTGTTTTCAATCATTTATTTCCATGAAAATACGCAAATATTTTTGTTCGAATCATATTTTTTTGTATTTTTGCAACGGAAAGGTCTCTCTTGTGTCCAGGCAAGGACACTCTTTGGGGGTGGTGCCCGGCAAATCCCGATGCCCTAGAAATTCGGCTTTCGGAAAAAGCCTCATCAGAACAGCAACCAGTTCACAGATTCTGGAATACTGCTCCGGAGTCAGGGTGTTCTGAGGTCTCCCTTCCTCATCCAGACCGCCCTCATAGCAGATGCCGATAGAACATCGGTTATAGGGGCGGGCATGAGCACCCACCTCCAGCAGGAGACGGTGTTGCGTGCAACTGCCGTCCTTCCTCACATAGAAGTGGTAGCCGATGTCACGAAAACCGCGGGCCAGATGGTCACGCCGCAACTGCTCCACCGGATAATCCTGATTGCACCTCGTAGCAGAACAATGCAGCACAAGGTACTTCACTGACTTGGGCGACATCATAAATCGTCCACCCTCCACGCTGGCAAGGAGGGTCCGCTCATTGCGAACCATCTCCCCGCCAATCGTCATAGGAAACTGATCCTTAGTCATAGGCTCATCTTGTAGTTAAGGAATTAGTAGTTCATCAATAGGGCGCATGAACTCACACCCAGTGCCGTGAGAGCAGCAATCAGCGCTTGCAGCACGGCATACAGCACACTGGTCCAGGAAATCTTCCTGTTATGAACATCATTCAGATTCATAGGCAGTTATGGTTTTTCCGGTTAGAGAGTAATATGCTCGTTGCCGCCTGAGCTCTCGCCACCCTGGTCGGTATTGCCACCCTGGTCGGTGTCTCCAGTGCCGCCCGTATTGCCCGAACCGCCTGCGCCCTGGGTGTTATCTTCCGAGCCCGGGTTCTTGTTCTCGCCGGTAGAACCGCCGCCATCAGAATCACCTGGTGTCTTGCTCTTCTTCTCGTCATCATAATTCACGAGTTCGATGTTGTCAGGAACCAGGTTATAGACACGGCTTCCGTTCTTGAGCAGGCTATACGCAGGACGGAAGGAAGGGATGAGGCTCTTCACGAGCTTAGCGTTGGCATTCTTCTCGTCCTCCACGGCACCGCTGGTGATGAAGCGGAGGTAAAGCTTGCCGAAGCCGAGCAGCTCGATGTCGTAACCCTTCTTCAGGTTCTCCTTCACATAGTAGGCATAGCGGTCGAGCACAGCCTTTACGTCGGCAGGAGTAGCGGTAGACTCCATGGAAATCTGCTTGGCTACTTCATCGGTGGTCAGCGTACCGTAGCTGTAAGGTCGAACGCTGTAGAGTGTCTTACCATTCTTAGGTCCCATGTGGACCACTGTCTTTAAAACTTTGTAACTCTTACTCATAAAACAAACTGTTAAAAGGTTAATAATTAAGTTTTTGTCTGATTGACGTTGCAAAGATACAACAAAAAAAGAGCAAAGTCAAGTGCGTTTACTATTCATTCTGATTGGTTTACTTCTGATTCACTGCTCGTTTACAAAACTAAAAATTAATGGATATGCTAGTAGAAAAAGAAGCCAGAATCGAGACTCCGTTATTGAAGCTCCGCCAGGAAGAGCTTCATCTCGCTATATATATTAATAATGTGGGGACCTTGGAGGAGTATGTTGCCAAGCTCTCTGTATGTGTCAGTGCCCGTGAGCTGGCACTGGTGGTTGATGCCATGGTTTGGGATTCAGCCGTGAAGGTGGATCGCGATACGGCGGTGATGCAGGAGTTCATCCGTGTTCTTCTTCCGCTTGCTCCCCATGTCACCACCGGCATCAACAATATCCGCAAGCAGATCAACAATCTGCTGTGCAAGTCGAGATAGGTGAGGGGCTTGGAGAGTGAGAAGTCTTGGTATAGAATAAGAAGGTGTGAAGTGAAACTATAGAAAACATATAGTGGTGCCAAAATTGCCTGAAAAAGCAACTTTTGGCACCACTATCGGCACTTATACCAGAACCTGCCTTCGCCATGTTTCCTTCCATTATTTTCGTTTTCGGGACTTCTGAAACTCATATTGCTTCATCAGCTTGTCGAATTCCGCAGTGACTTTATCCATACGATCTTTAAAAAGCTGCATTACCTCCTTATAGGCTCGCAACTTATCTTGTTGACCTGCCTCTTCCGTTTCCTTAGCCTTCTGGTTCAAGAATTTAAAAACCGTCATGAATGCTTTCAAATCAGCTTGTTGCTGAAGTATTTTATCTTGTATAAACTCTTCCTTTATCATAAATCACTTACCATTAATAATTCTACGACTCATGGATTGCACGCTGTAACATGCGAATTGTTTCCTGATGGTGCTTATCACTCTGTTGTAAGACGAATTTCTGCATCTTGGAATAAGCCACAGCCAAACATCCTGCCTCGGTACGGGCATACATTTCTTCATCCGTCGGTTCACTTGAACTATACGGAGCATGAAACTGAGCCTCATATTGCTGAAATTTTTCTTCCAGCATCGAGGAGACCTCTTCCAATACTTTGTTTACCTGATTTCGGTAGTCTATTGTTTCAATTGTTAACATTGTTTTCTCTTTATGTAATATTGTATGTTGCAAAGATAACAAGAAAAACTTAAATATAATACAACCTACCGTGTTATTTAACAAACATTTTACGTGGGCGACGCTCTTGCAGTCCTGTAGCTGCGGCAAGTCTTTCTGTTTACCCCACACGCCCTAAGGGCAGAAGCTTTATAAAGTACCTTGTCCGCTCATCTCCTTGATAAAACTTCTGATGCCTTGAAGTCCCCCTTCATGTTTTTTTGAAACTTTCTCCCGATTTTCTTTGTCCTTTCAAAATAAAAGTTTATCTTTGCGGCAGATTTACAGAATCTAAATTGATAATTTATGGGTAGATACATCAACCCCTTTACCGATTGGGGCTTCAAGCGTCTCTTCGGTCAAGAGTTCAGCAAGGACTTGCTGATTAATTTTTTGAACGACTTGTTTGAAGGTGAGTTTCAAATCAAGGACGTAACATTCAAGGATAAGGAACAGCTTGGAGATACTAATGATCTCCGTGGCTGCATCTTTGATATCTATTGTGTTACCGACGATGATAAGCATTTCATCGTTGAGATGCAGAACAGATGGGTACCCTTCTTTGTGAATCGTTCCATCTATTATGCTAGTAAGGCTTTTGTTGCCCAGCGCAAGAAGTTTGATGAAGCTGGTGTCCGCACTGCTGTTTTATACCAGTTTGTGCCGGTTTATGTGGTTTGCATCATGAATTTTATGCCAAGGGAGCATGAGGTGACAAAGTTTAGGACAGACGTTGCTTTGAGGGAGAAGTCTTGTGACTCTATGTTTTCTGATAAGCTTCGTTTCATCTATCTTTCTCTTCCCTTCTTTAATAAGAGTGAGGAAGAATGCGAGACAGGTTTTGAAAAATGGATTTATGTATTGAAGTATATGGAAGTATTGGAAAGATTGCCGTTTACGGCGCAGAAGAAGATATTCGATCATCTTGCAAAATTGGCAGATGTTCGTTGCTTGAGTAGTGAGGAGCAGGAAAAATACGATGAAAGTATTAAGGCTGTTGACGACTACTACTCTGGCCTTTATGGCTCTTATGTTGAAGGAGAGGAAAAGGGAATAGCTAAAGGTCGTGCTGAAGGACGTGCTGAAGGCCGAGCAGAAGGTCGAGAAGAAGTTTTGTTGCCAATGTGTCGCATGAGTTGAAAACGCCGATGACCTCCATTGCGGGATTTATCGACGGAATACTTGACGGAACCATTCCGAAAGAAAAGGAAGAATATTACCTTAAAATCGTTTCCGACGAGGTTCGACGCCTTTCAAGGCTTGTTGTTGCTATGCTTAATATGAGCATCTTAGCCGCAAGGCTCATTTGCTGAAGCGGTGTAACCATTCTCTTAGTCAACTTCCAAATGAGAATGCCGGCAATGATAAGGCATATTAATGTTATTATCACAAACGCTCTGAATATAAGAGAAACAACATGAGTAGTTCCAGCCGGAGTAATAGCAAAAACCGAGCCGATAATCCGACCGTTATCTTTAAGAGTGTCATTGTCGTAATCGGACACAATGGGCGAGCCGACGATATAATACTTTTCGCCGTTGATAATAGCCCTGCTGACCGAAGCGGACGAGCCCTCGTAAACTCTCTGCACCTGCTTATCGCCTACCGACAGCGACTTATGATT
>OQVN01000211.1_pt1 | contig 23089 bp, 20 predicted proteins | sample 1691621 | NCBI WGS metagenome assembly OQVN01 (sample SAMN03418278, study PRJEB22391) | human gut metagenome | biome: human-gut; feature: organic feature; material: feces | host: Homo sapiens | place: Tanzania | collected 2013-01 | reverse complement strand
TACCTTCATCCTCATCGGACTCAACCGCACGGTTGAAGAAGATAACAGGGATTCCAGCTGCGCTTGCCTTGTCAACGATAGCCTGGGAAGCGTCTACGGAACCGGATGTTACGATGTTGACGATCAGAAGGTTGGTACCCTGTGCGATAGCGGTATCGATCTGCTCGTTCTGGGTGGTCTGGTTACTGTTGCCGTCGTAGTTCTGGAACTTGATGCCTGCTTCGGTAAGAGCGCTGTCTAATGCGGTACGTACGCTGGAGATGTATGTATCACTGTAAGTGTAATAGAATACTCCTACATTCAACTCTCCCTTTCCTCCGCCGCTCTTTCCGCACGCTACGAGGCTGAGCATCATAATGCCGACCAACAGCAGTGACATGAACTTTTTCATATGAAATACCTCCTTGTTTTGATGAAAATGTATGTGTTTCATCTCTTGATGAGGTAATTATATGGCATCTTGTACAAAAAAGATATGCAAAATCTTACGAATGGGGTTAGAAATTATACTATTCTGTACACATTTTGTTCATGTTTTGTACACTTTTTTACACTTTGCATGACATTACCGTATATTTTTGTACCTAAAATATCCCTTTTACAATATTTTCTAATATCCTTCTTCTTCAAAAGAGAACAATATCTTCTGACTCTCCCGTTCATACATGTTCTCTCTGGTCACGATGGTGGTGGCTGTATCTATCATACTGGAACCGCCCGTCTGACCACCTAACAGATTCGCTGCCGTCTCCACTCCCAGATATCCCATAGCGTAGGGATTCTGCACAATCAGTGCATCCACTTCCCCTGTCTCTAACATGCCCACGGAGACCACGTTGGAATCAAATGCCACTACCTGTGTCCGTTCTCCTCTGTTCAGATCCCGGATCGCCCAGCCCACGCCGAGACTTGTCCATTCATTAAAGGTCACCACCACGTTGATCCTTTGATCCGTCAGAAGCATCTCCTTTGCTCCCGCCCTGGCATCCTCTGTGGTAGACAGCACATTAATGGTGGTAATCTCCTTAACTCTGGGATCCTGCTCCACCGTCTGACGAAATCCCTGCTCCCGCTGCTGTCCGTTAGCGGAATTGACATCGTAATTCACGATGCCGATATACAATTCGTCCTCCTCCACAGCCAGTGCGGCTTCCGCTGCTTTCACACCCGCCTGCAAATTGTTCGTTCCGATACGGCAGCTTACCATGTTGCTGTTAACATCACTGTCTATGACGACGATCTTAATTCCTCTCTGGGCAGCCTGATCGATGATCTCCGCATTGGCATTGTAATCCACGGCAGAAAAAATGATCACATCCACCCCGTCCTCCATAGCCTGACGGACCATCTCATTCTGGGTCTCATAGTCCTCTTCCGATGCCGGACCATCAAACGTAACATTCAGATTGTATTCCGTAGCTGCCGCCCGGGCACCTGCAAAAACGCTTTTCCAAAAAGCGCTCTCCGTGGACTTTACGATCATAGCCACCTGGGGCTTCCCGGTCTCTGTGTCTTTCCCACAGCCGCCCATACTCATGAGCAATAAAATTCCCGTAAGAAGCAGGGTCAGTATTTTTTTTATTTTTCGTTTTCTCATACTTTCTCCCATCCTGCCGCTGCATTCTCTTCCACCTTCGGCATCCGTATGATCACAGTGGTGCCTTCATCCAGTTCACTTTCTATGGTCAGACCGTATTCTTTTCCGAAATAGATCTTGATCCTGTCGTTGACATTTTTGATACCGATGCCGGAATTGTCTCCCGGCTCCTTGTGAAGAATCGACCGGCACTGTTCCTCGGACATGCCGACACCGTTATCTTCTACCCTAAAGATCACGTCATCGTTCTCGCTGTATATCCGAATCAGAATATGCCCTTCATCCACCATACGGTCCAGCCCATGATAGATGGCATTTTCAATAATGGGCTGTAACGTGATCTTATTACAATAATATTGCAGGCAGTCCTCCTCCACCAAAAACTCATAGGAGAACTGATTCTTATAACGAAAGTTCTGAATCTTCAGATAACTTCTGGCATGCTCCACTTCTTTTTCAATGGTGATCAGTTCGTGTCCCTTACTGATGCTGATGCGGAACAGCTTTGCCAGAGCATTGACCATCTCCACGGCATCCTGGCATCGTTCTTCCTCGCAGAGCCACCCGATGGCATCCAGTGTATTATATAAGAAATGAGGATTAATCTGTGCCTGCAATGCCTTCAATTCCGTTTTTCGTAAGGAGATCTCTTCCTGACGCACCTGATTCATCAATTTTTGAATCTTTCTTACCATATGTTCATAGGACTGGGACAATGCCTCGATCTCCGAAGTGCCTTCCACCGGCTGGTAGACATACCCCGCTGCATCTCTCTCGAACTCTTCCATCGCCCGGATCAGACGCTGTGCCGGATTGGTCACCAGTCTGGAGACCAGGAAGCTTATCACCATGGTAGCGAACAGAATGATGGCTAACATCACACAGATATTTCCCACAAGCTCCATCTCTTTGGCTGTCACCAGTTCACTGATGTAGCTGACACCCACCACCTTCCATTCACAATTATCGAGTGTCCGGACGCTGCAGATCAGCTCCTTTGTCTCAAAAGAACCGTTGTGGCTCAGATCCAGACCGTCCGTGGCTTCCGTCTTCAGCCCGGAGTACAACAGCTGCTGTTGAGGATGATAGATGATCTCACCTTTACTGTCCGCGATAAAACAGTACCCGTGCTGGCCGATTCCTACATTGTCCACATAATCCGATATTTTAGAAAAACGGATATCGATGACCACCCGAAGTTTCTCTCCGTCTGCTCCCGGGATCTCCTGCAGTACCGATACCACCCATGGATAATAATTCTGTAACAGAGATTCCACATGGGGTTCCGACAGATAAAGCACCCCCTGCGCATAGGAATCCAGTGGAATATAGGACAGATCCTTCAGGTAATGTTCTTTTAAGGCATGCTCTCCTGTATGGGAATCCACAAGTCTCCCCTGTTCATCATAGATATAGACAGCCACCAGATCCGACCGGACATTGCACAACGTCTCCAGCGTCTGATCCGTATTTCCTTCGTTTCCTGTCATCCTCTGTTCGATCAGGCTCATGATCTCCTGCATATCCCCGATGTAATTGGAGATGGCGTTGGATGCCTGAGTCACTGCCTGCTCACTGCTTGTCTGTGCCGCCTGCTTCATGCTTTCAACATAAAGAGAAAAAAAGTAAAAAGTCGACCATAGCAAAAACAATGTGACCAGACCTACCACCAGTATTGTAATGATAAAAGAAAGGGATATCTTTCGTTTCTTCATATCTTATTCTTTCTCCTGTCGCATAGCATTGGGCGATACTCCACAATATTTCTTAAAACAGTAACTGAAATAATGCTGGTCGCTGTAACCACAGCGCTCTGCGATCTCACGCATCTTCATGGAGCTGCCAAGTACCAGTTCTCTCGCCGTCTCAATTCTCTTTTTTGTCAGCAGATCCACAAAACTTGCTCCGGTCTCCTTTTTGATCAGGGCGCTGAGGTAATTAGGACTCACATGAATACTGCTGCTGACACCCACCAGTGACAGAGACGGATCCCCATACTCCTTGTCGATGATCTGCATAGCCTTCTCACACAGAATCTGGCTGCTCTTTTTCTTGCCTGCATTGACCAGTTCCCAGACTTCCAGACACAACGCAGTGAAGCGGTCTCTGGATTCCCGTACCGGGCCTTCCAGCATGGCAAACCGTTGGAACAGTGCGCTGTCATCCGTTACTGTATAAGCGATACGGATCAGTGCCGAAGACATTTGGAAGATCAGGAATTTGCATTTTAAGGCAGCATCCTGTCCGGTCCCCAGTCTGTCGAAAACATCTTTCAGATACTGTTCCAGTTCTTCTCTGGAGCCGCCCCGGATCAGACTTTCCATCTGTGTCACACACTCCGCTGACAGTTCCATATCCATGGTGTTGTCCCGCTCTTCATCCGCTATGTAATGAATACTGCTCTCTCCGGGCTTACAATACCCCAGTGCACTCATGGCACCTCTGTATGCCTCATGACATTCCCCAAGATGCTCCCTGACACGGCTGACGCCGATATGGCAATGCATCCCCAAAATACGTTCCGTACTTTGTGTCATCTCTCCTACCGCAATATGCAGATACCGTTCGAAGGAAGCCGGGGTTGCTGCCAGCACCGCAATGATCCTGCCGTCCATCGCAAAACTGTAATGCTTCATATATTTCTGCAGGATCATATCCACCGAATGTACCAGTTTGAGACTGGTCCGGTTCTGTCCTTTCTGATCTTCTACCTTAATTGCAAGCACTACATAATGAAAGTCATTATTACGATCTTTCAAAAAACCGTTTCGGATCGCCAGCTCCGTCAGATGTTCTTCCCGTTCGACGCTGTCAAAATTCACATAGTCATCCAGAAGAAGCGGCATAAAAAACTGCTGTAACCCGGGGTCATCGTATTTTCTCGCATCGAATTCCGCAAAGATCCCGTCGATCTTTTGCTTGATCTTCTTCAATTCTTCCGTCAGATCCGTCATAGTGATGGGTTTTAGCATATAGCTGATGATATTGTACTGGATCGCCTGCTGGGCATAGGAAAATTCATCGAAGCCGCTCAAGAAAGCAATCTGCGTCGTCGGCCGCACCTCTCTCACCTGTCTGGCGAGTTCAATGCCGGATACGAAGGGCATCCGGATATCCGTCAGTAACAGATCCGGTTCTTCCCGTTCTACCAGTTCCAGTGCTTCGATACCGTTTTCCGCTTCTCCCACGACCCGAAAGCCGATGCTTTCCCAGTCGATTTTCCGTATGATGGCTCTGCGTAATTCTTCTTCGTCGTCTGCGACTACAATCGTATACATAGCTCGTCCTCTCTGATATGTATGATGTGAAGTTCTTATTATTTTAACGTAAGTATCTTCCCCGCAAACGCAATGGGAAGGGATATTTTTCTGGTACTGTCTTCGCCCTCGAACAGGATTTCGGCAATGCTGCCGTCTCCGGATACAGATACGATCCTTCCGGTTCCGTATTTCTGATGCAGGATCTTTCGTCCGGGCCCGCAGGCTGCGATACAGGCTTCCACCTCTTTGGAAGGCATCTTCTGCACCTTTTTGTCAAACACTTCTCTGGAAAAAGCGGAGGTCAGATTCGGACCAAAGGTAAACACATACAGCTGTTCCTTCGCTCTCGTCATTCCCACATAATAAAGCCTTCTCTCTTCCTCATAGGCATTTACCTCCGGAGAATCCGGTGCACAGCTCCTTTGTGGGATCTTGGAAGGGATCACTCCCGCCAACATATCCGCCAGATACACTCTGTCGTATTCCAGCCCCTTGCTGGAATGGATCGTGGACAAGATAAAATTACTCTTCGGATCCCCGCAGCCCTCTCTTATCATCTCCTGCAGTGTCTTAAGTCTCGCCGGAAAATCAAACAGACTGTTCTCCTGATCCCCCAGTGCCTTTAAAATCTCCGCCTTACCGCTATCCAACCCATGGCTATCCATGAATTCCTGATAGCCCATATAATTCAGGATCCGGTATATAGCCTTTCCCGCCGGCTCGTAACGCATATTGTCCAGATGGGTTGCCAGTGCCTTGCACTGTTTTCTGGTATAGACGCTCACTCCGTCCATCTCCGCCACCGTGTCTAACAATGTCAGTCTCCTGGTGTTGGCATTCACCGCTTCCGTTGCCGCCATTTTGCTGATACCGGCACCCATTTTATAATAAATCCGGAGAAATGTCTCTCCATCCCAGGGATCTAAGGATAACTGAATGAAATCACAGATATCGTTGACCACCGGATGAGAAAAAAAGGTCATATCCGAATTTTTCACCCGGTAAGACAGTCCCTTTCGTTCCAACAGGTCTATCAGGGGAAGTGCGCTTTCGTTGTTCCGGTACAATACCGCTGTCTCCTGCTCGCAGTCCTGCGCCACCTTCAGCAGATAATTGTACTGTCCCTGTCTGGACACTGCCTTGATCTCTGTAACACAGCCGCCGGCTTCCCTGGCTGCGGTCATCTTCTTCGGATGCCTGTTTTGGTTCCGCCGGATCAGGGCATCCGCCGCCCGGACAATCTCCTGTCTGCTGCGGTAATTGGTCTCCATGAGAAGAAGTCTCGCTCCCCGGTGCCTGTCCTCAAAAGAAATAAACGCCTGCGGGTATGCTGCCCGGAATCCATAGATACTCTGATCTTCATCTCCCACCATGAACAGATTCCGGCTCTGCGCCGCCAATAAATCGATCATATCATGCTGTATCCTGGAAGTATCCTGTGCTTCGTCCACGCAAAAGTACCGATACTGCTCCCTGAAATGCCCTAACACCTCCGGATACTGCTCTAAGATCCGCAGGGCATAGATCATCTGGTCGTCGTAATCAATCATTTGCATCTGTCGGAGTTTATTGTTATATGTACGAAATATCTCCGGGAACTTGTCTACATCTGTATCCATTTCCCCAATCTCTTTCGGGGTCAGGCGCATATTCTTCGCATAGGTAATGTCTAACTGTGTCTCTTTGATGTCATTCTCCGTGGCATATTTACCCGTCACTTCCAAAAATGACTGTTTGATGACAGCCACAGCTTCCTTATCTGCCACCTGAAACGGTGTTTTCCCGGTACGCCGTGCAAAATATTGCAACACCTTCTGGGAAATACCATTAATGGTGCGAAACTCCAGCCGCTCTGCATCCGCCTCTCCAAACATCCCCGCGAAACGCCTGCGCATATCATTCGTTGCAGCCACGGTATAAGTCACAGTCAGGATCGACTCCGGTGTTATTCCCAGGCAGTAGATCATATAGCCCAGTCTGCTGACCAGTACGGTGGTCTTACCGCTTCCCGGAACAGCAAGCAGAAGTACCGGCCCTTCGGTGGCCTGTACTGCCTGCATCTGCTGCTCATTTAACTGTATGTGATAGTTCTGAACAAATTCCGTAAAAGTCAATCCATTGTCCCACTTTCCGCCCTTAACTTCTTCACCTTTTTTACTTGTATTATTTTACCATGTTGTGTGCCGGACAGCAACCCTGCGTTGGTTCTATCTCTCCAGCATGTTTTCAATAAAAATCCCATACCCTCTGGTGCTGTCCTGCACAAGAACATGGGTGACTGCTCCGATGAATTTCCCGTTCTGAATAATAGGGGCGCCGCTCATGCCCTGGACGATGCCTCCGGTCAGAGCGATCAGTTCCGGGTCGGTGACTTTCAGTTCGATTCCCCTGTTTACATTGTCATGATCTAAGTGTACATCCGTGATCTCGATATTGTAATATCTGGTGGTACCATCCACAGTACACAAAATCTGTGCCGGACCTTTTTCGATCTCCTGTTTTAATCCGATGGGCAGTGCTTCTTCCGTGCCAAGTGCCAGGGCTTTGTTATTACACTTACCGAAAATCCCACGGACGCTGTTGCTGGTAATGTCCCCAAGGATCCGCTCATCGTTATAGACGATCATTCCCGTCATCTCCCCCGGATGCCCGGCAGTTCCCTTCTGGATTGAAATAATCTCTGTCTGATACAGGGTTCCGTCATTCATCTCCATCAGAGTACTGGTATCCACATCGTTGATCCCATGCCCCAGGGCTCCGAAATTCCCCTGGCTGTCAATATAAGTCATAGTACCCACGCCCTGTGCATTGTCACGGACCCAGACTCCGATCTTATATTTTCCGCTTTGGTCACGCACCGGACAGATCTTCACATCGAAGCATTCTTCCCCTCTGCGGATCGTGAGAATCTGCTCTGCACCGTCACCGTTTTCGATCCGCGAGATCAGATCGTCTTTTTCGGTAATTTCTTCACCGTTTAACTTCAGCACGTAGTCACCGCTTTTTACAATATTTTTTGCCGGTGATACTTTCTCTCCGCCCGCAGAGCGAAACTCACCGGTACCTACCACCAGCACCCCTTCAGTCTTCACATAGATTCCGATGGGCACCCCCACCGGGATCAGCTCCTGATCTTCGATCACCCGGATACCTACCTGTTTGAGCGGCAGGATCCCGAACAGCTTCACCTGCATCTGAAGCGTGTCCGGACTTCCGGTCTTCATGGTTACCGGCCGACTTAAGTCCACGCTCACCGCACCTTCCGGGATATTGCTCTGCCCCTGCCTGCTGACGTTCAATATCTCGCCTTTTGCGGGAATATCCAGTTCCAGTGCTTCTTCCGATCCCGCCCTAACATGCAGGATGGACGGAATACTGCTGTCCACCAGATAATAGCCATATCCCATAAGTCCTGCGCCTGCCAACAGCAGCATAACGCAAAGGCAGGCCCGGTAAATCCGCAATCTGCGCCCCTTTGCTTTCCAGTGCTGCAAAATAACGACTGCATCTTCACCTGCCTGCCTTTTTACTTTTTCCGTCTCTGTGATCCAAAGCTTCATACACATTCCCCCACTGCATTCTGTGTTACTGCTGTATAGGGTATAGTGTGCGTCGCATTTGTATTTTTAACCTGAAACCATGGGAAAACGTATCTTACAGTTTTATCCAGATCATCCACATATGATCACATTGCTGCTGTTCTTATACTCCTGGGGGCAGCTGTCCGTAAGGATCGTACCGCCCTGAAAAGACCCGAAAGTCACTGAACTGACATTACCGAATTTGGAATGATCCGCCAGAATAAAACATTCTCTGCACTGTCCCATGGCTGTCTTTTTCACCATAGCTTCATTCATATCCGGTGTGGTCAGACCGTTCTGTCTGCTGATGCCGTTGGTGCCAAAAAATCCCTTGGTAAAATGATAGCTTTGTAAATTCACCAGTGCCTGGTTGCCTACCACAGCTTCGGTAGAACCTTTCAGTTCTCCACCTACCAGATAGACACGGAACCCTGCCGCCGCCAGAGCTTTGGCATGGGCTACCGCATTGGTCACGAAGGTCGCACTCTTCTCTGTCAGATACGTAAGCATACACGCCGTAGTGGTTCCTGCATCGAGATAGACGAAATCCTCCGGCCCGATCAGGGATGCTGCCTTTGCTGCCACCAGCTGTTTTTCTTCCACATTGACTGCAGCCTTCTGCTCTACGGTAGGTTCGTGGGTCACAACGGTGCGGTCACATGCCACTGCGCCTCCGAATACTTTCACCAGCTTCCCGGCATTGTGCAGTGCTGTGATGTCACGGCGTACCGTAGACTCGGAAGTATTTAATAGTTCCCTGACTTCCGCCACCGTAATGCTGTTTTTCTCTTCCAGTAATTTCAAAATAATGTCATAACGTTGTTCTGTCAGCATAGATTATTGTTTTCTCTTTCTTTTGTCACATCTGTCTCCAGAATGATCTTCCGCACGGGAAGAATACTTCCGGGAGACATGGATAATTCATCCACACCCATGGCAAGGAACCGTCTGGTCAGTGTCTGATCCGCACCCAGTTCTCCGCAGATGCCTGCCCAGATACCTGCCTTATGCGCATTGTCCACCACCATCTGTATCATGCGTAACACTGCGGGATGATGAGGATCGTAGAAAGCATCCAGCTTTGGATTCTGTCTGTCGATGGCAAGGGTGTACTGGGTCAGATCGTTGGTGCCGATGCTGAAAAAATCCACTTCTTTTGCCAGTTCTTCACTCATCATAACCGCTGCCGGAGTCTCGATCATAATGCCCTGCTTCGGTTCTCCGCATGCCACGCCCTGTTCTGTCAGTTCCTGCTTCACTTCTGCCACGATCTCCTTGATCCGGTGTACTTCATCCACACTGATGATCATGGGATACATGATGGAGATGTTGCCGAAGGCACTGGCGCGGAACAGTGCGCGCAGCTGGGTCTTAAAAATCTCCGGTCTGGTCAGACAGATACGGATGGCCCGACATCCCATTGCCGGATTCTCCTCCGGTTCCATCTCGAAGTAGTCGCATTTTTTATCTGCACCGATATCCAGGGTACGGATGATCACAGGCTTACCTGCCATGGTCTCCGCCACGGTACGGTAGATCTGGAACTGCTCTTCCTCCGTGGGGAAGGTCTCTCTCTCCAGATAGATAAATTCACTTCGAAACAGTCCGATACCACCGGCATCGTTCTGCAGTACCGCCGCCAGATCCTTGCTGTTACCTATGTTAGCATAGAGCATGATCTTCTTACCGTCAATAGTGACATTTTCTCTTCCCTTCAGGGTCTGGAGCAGTTCTTTCTTCTCCTGCTCTTCCTGCTTTAACTGCTGCATTTTGCTCAAAGTCTCTTCATCGGGATCCACATAGATGCAGCCGCAGCGTCCGTCTACAATGCCAAGTTTTCCGTCAATTGCCTCACTTAAAGGAATATCGGTACCGATCAGCGCCGGAATACTCATGGTACGGGCGAGAATCGCTGTATGGGAATTCACGGAACCGTGTACAGTCACGAAGGAAAGTACAAGGTCCTTGTTGAGCTGAACCGTCTCGGAGGGAGCCAGATCGTCTGCCACGATGATCACCGGCTCTTTAGAAGCTGCCACACCTGCTGTTCTTCCGCCCAGTACACTTAATACCCGCTCCGAGATATCCTTGACATCTGCAGATCTGGCTCTCATGTAATCATCCTCCATGGAGGCAAACATCTGGGCAAAATTATCTCCGGTGGACGCCACTGCGTACTCCGCATTCACCTGCTGCATACGAATAATGTTCTCAACGGATTCGTTATAGTCATCATCTTCCAGCATCATCCGGTGAATCTCAAAAATAGCGGCATTGGCTTCTCCTACTTCTTTCAAAGCCTTCTGATACAGCCCCTGCAGTTGCTCCATAGCTGTCTGTTTTGCCTGTCTGTAACGTTCGATCTCCTGCTCGGGATCCTCGATCTTGACACGTTTTACCTGCTGTTCATCCTTTTTATGAACACTGATTCTGCCGATGGCGATTCCGCCGAATACGCTTTTTCCCTGGTAGACTTCCATGACTCTTCTCCTCTCCTGCCGATTTCTTTTGCTCTGTTTTAGAGATTTGCCTTTACAAACTCAGTAACAGCTGTATAAGCTGCTTCCTCATCCTCACCATCGAAGGTCAGGGTGATCTCATTGCCGGCTTTGACTGCCAGACCCATGATACCGAAGATTCTCTTGCAGTCTCCGGTCTTACCATCCTTAGTCAGGGTAACTGCACAGTTAAATTCCTTTGCAGCCTTTACCAGTTCTCCCGCAGGACGTGCGTGAATACCTTCGGGATCTGTGATAACATATTTGAATTCTTTCATTATTCTTCTCCTTTTTTGTTCTAAAACTTATACTGTTCTTAAGCCACTTTTTTCTTCAATAATCCAAGCATCAATGCAGATACGATTGTGCCTGCCACCAGTGCTACCAGATACATCAAGGCATTTCCCACTACCGGGAATACAAAGATTCCGCCGTGAGGAGCCATCAGTGTGCAGTGGAATGCCATGGACAGAGCACCTGCCAGTGCAGAACCGATGATGCAGGAAGGAAGTACATGTAAGGGATCGGATGCCTTGATGGGCATAGAGGGTGTAAACTATTGCGATTGTTAAAAATAAAATGGTGACCAATGTGAATGCCAACGAGAGGTGCATCCACCAAAATAAACAAGCACAATAGGGCACAGAAATGACTGACACGATTGTCATGATAAGTGTGTCGCGATTGATGCGACGCACGTTGTGGTGGATGACCTTGCGCAGCAAATTGTCATTCACAATGTTTTGTTGTTCTAATTTATGGTGTAGCAGTTGTAGCTGCTCTTTCATTTCGTTGAGTGTATTGTCCATAGCAAAGCGTTTGTTAGTCCTTCATGTTTCTTAATTCTTGGCGTATGCGTGTGAGTCGCACCGATACGTATTTGGCACTGATGCCTGTAATGGCTCCAATTTCGTCGTAGGGGATGCCTTCGAGCCATAAAAGTACAATGGCGCGGTCGAAGGGGCGCAACCTATGGACGCGCTTATAGAGTAGTTTAATTTGTTGGGTGTCGGCATCATTGTCCTCGTAGAGGTTAATGTTCATGTCGAGGCGTTCGGTTAGGGCGCGCTTCTTTTTGCGGTCTGCCGAAATACAGGTGTTCAGACTGATGCGGTAAATCCACGAACTGAGTTTGGCTTCTCCTTTGAAGGAATCTATACCACGCCATAGATTGATGAGGATTTCTTGAAAAAGGTCGTTCACCTCATCCTCATCTTTCGAAAACATGTAGCAAACGGTATAAATGCTACTTTTGTGTTCGTGAACCAATTGTGAAAATTCTTGTTCGGTCATGTGGGGTATTGCGCTGGGGCAGCGTGTTGTTTGGTCAGTTAGACGCTCGCTTGTGGCATTTTGCTACGAGGAATGGATAAAAACGCGAGTTCGGGATAAGGATTGCGTAAAAAAATAGGGTAAAACGAGCTAAAATAGTTCGTTTTACCCTTTGCTAATTCATTGATTATTAGTAACTTTATAGTGAAATAAAAAACAAATTACTAATGATTAGCAAGGACAAAATTACTGAAATTTTCTGCATCGCAGACGACTTTTGCAAAGAACTTGAGAAAGAATTCGCAAAAAAAGTACTTCCAAATAGTGATAATGCGCCCAAAAGGCACCGCAAGCGTATGATGTCTGATGCAGAAGTCATCACTATACTGATTTGTTTCCACTTTAATTCTTACCGCAATTTTAAACACTATTATCTGTATTGTGTACGAACAGTGTGGAAGGATTTATTTCCTAAAACCTTTTCATACAATCGTTTTATAGAGGTTATGCCTCGTTGTTTCGTTGCAATGACGATGTTCTTAAAATTAGCAGTGTTCGGTAAATGCACAGGTATTAGTTTTGTTGATAGTACGTGCATTCCTGTTATACACAACAAGCGCTTTTACAGCATGAAAGTTTTCAAGGATATTGCCACAAAGGGTAAAAGCACCATGGGGTGGTACATAGGCTTCAAGCTACACCTGCTATGCAACGAAAAAGGTGAAATAATAAACTTTAATCTTACGAAAGCCAACGTCGACGATCGCAATGAGAATGTTATGAATGCATTGACTGACAAGGTTTTTGGTAAGTTGTATGCAGATAAAGGTTATATTTCTCAGACTCTTTTTGGAAGGCTTTGGGATAAAGGCGTTCATATTGTTACAGGACTTCGCTCAAACATGAAACAGAAACTCATGCCACTTTATGATAAGATTATGTTACGCAAGAGAAGTGTCATTGAATCTGTAAACGATATGCTCAAAAATGTAGCCCAAATTGTACATACTCGTCATCGGAGTTTGCATAATTTCATTATGAATATTTTGGCTGCAATGGGGGCGTATTGCTTCTTTTCTACCAAGCCTCATGTCAACTTTGACTATGAGATTCCCCCATCTGACGGGCAACTTGTAATTTGGCAATAAAATAAACTTACATAATTTTGACAGGTGACCATTTTATGGCCACCCTTTGTAGGTTGGATGTTTTTCTGCTCTTTACTTCTTAGAATATTATCTCGAACTCGCGTGATAAAAAGTTTTATCTGAGCGTGGAGAACATTGCAAAAATAGAAAAAGTAATGGAAAACAGCAAGTTAGAAGAGTAATATCCTAATTTCTTGGCGTTGAGGTTGAGGACTGACGATATATGAAAGCGTTCTGACTTCATCACTTTTCTGCGCCATTACATAACGCGTATTGAAAATCAATGAGTTATGTCAAACTAATGGGTGGTTTGGGATGGCGCATTGACGAAGTTAGAAATAGGGGGCATTAATTTTTTCTTTTTTCTTGTGTAGCAGTCCAACCAACAATTCCGACGGTATATTTTCCGTATCGTTCTCCGTTCGTTCTCCGTTCGTTCTCCGTTCGTTCTCCGTTCATTCTCCGTTCATCCTCCGTTCAATCTCCGTTCGCGCTCCGTTCGGCGATCGAAGAACGATCGAAGAATGATCGAAGAATGATCGAAGAAACATCGGAGATTCATCGAAGGCAAGACGGAGATGTATCGAAACTCTAACGGGAATCCAAGGTAAAGGTGACCTGAATAAAAACTTTATTTTTAATCACTTAAACTCAAATGATGACTTTAAGCCGTTTGCTTCTGTACCTTCGAACCCTACCCCTTCGACTCCTGTGAAACCGAATCTTGTGAATCCTGACCCTGTGAAACCAACTCCTAGTACTCTGTAAAGTGTTTCATTAAGACGTGTTAATATCTAAAGATTTCGCGCAGAAAAATGTAACTTTGCAAGTTGAAAAAAGAAGGTGGAATCTTCGAAAAAAGCAAAAACTATTTTCATGTCACATACAACAAAGGCGAAGGTGGATATGCTCCACGGTCCGTTATTTCTCAAGATATTGGTGTTTGCACTGCCTTTGGCAGCCAGCAGTTTGTTGCAGCAGTTGTTCAACTCGGTCGATGTAGCTGTGGTAGGACGTTTTGCCAGCAGTAAGGCTTTGGCGGCAGTAGGTAGTAATGCCCCCGTGATAAGTTTGCTTATCAACTTGTTTGTGGGCATTTCTATGGGTGCGAATGTGGTGATATCTAATCACTTGGGACAACGTGATGATGAAAGCACACGTCGTGCGGTAAGCACCGTGTCGCTTGTGGCAATTCTGAGTGGTTTGTTATTGATGTGCGTAGGCATTGGTGTGTCGCGCCCTATACTCGAAATGATGGATACGCCTGCAGATGTGCTTGACATGGCAGTGCTATATTTGCGCATCTATTTTATTGGCATCCCTTTCTTTCTTATCTTCAATTTCGGTGCTGCGATATTGCGTAGTGTGGGCGATACACGTCGTCCGCTTTACATACTTGTGGCAGCCGGCATTCTAAACACTTTGCTCAATCTGTTCTTTGTGATTTGTTTGGGCATGGGAGTAGAAGGTGTAGCCATTGCCACAGCCATAGCCAATGTGTTGAGTGCAGGCTGCATTGTGTGGCTATTGCGTCGCGAACCAGGACCCTTACAGTTGCAATTCAGTCACATGCGCATTTATGGCAAGGAATTAAAACGTATGTTGCAGATAGGTGTGCCTGCGGGCTTGCAAGGCATGGTGTTCTCAGTGTCGAATGTGGTGGTGCAAAGTGCCATAAATGGGTATGGTTCAGCAGCTATTGCAGGGTCGGCAGCAGCCGTAAACTTTGAGTATTATTGTTACTACATAATCGTGGCGTGTAATGGTGCCGCCATTTCGTTTATTGGTCAAAATTATGGAGCAGGAAAGTACGACCGTGTGCGTCGCATCTATCGCATTTGCTTGATAATGGGTTTTGTGGGATGCTTTGTGGCGAATGCCCTTTTCACTTATTTCGACCACTTCTTCTTGAGCTTCTTTAGTCTCGACCCCGAAGTAATTCGTTATGGATCAATTCGTATGGAAGGCGTGTTGCTATTTCAATTCTTAGCATGTAGTTACGAGGTGAGTGGTTCAGCCCTACGTGGAATGGGCGAATCGATGTTGCCTACGATTATCACAGTGTTTGGTACGTGTGTGTTGCGTATGATTTGGGTGTTTGTCGTAGCTCCCCACTATTCGGGCTTTGAATGCCTTTTGCAAGTATATCCTCTTTCGTGGATACTTACAGGGGGAATGGTTTTTGTGGCTTACCACATGCGCATGCGTAAACTCTGCCCTAAACAGGCGTTAAACTGAGCAGGGGGTGACGTATGCAAATTGCTCACGATACGCCTCTCATTTTGCTTTAAGAATCATTTTATAAGCAGAAGTTTTGCATAATTGATGGAAAAAAGTTAATTTTGCGAGGGAGAAACTTTTTTCTCACCTTTCCTCAAAGAAAGTGCATTGTGCTAAACGCTTTATTTGTTACAAAGCGTGGATGCAACATGGTGCATTCTCTTTCCCAAAAACCTGCATATTATGCAAAACAACTGTCACCTTTCCAAGCTCATTCTTGAGCAAGCAAAAAAGTATGGCGACCGCGCTGCACTTAGTTACCGCGATTATACACAAAACAAGTGGATTCCTATTTCGTGGAAACAGTTTGCCTTGAATGTTAAGAAAGTTTCCTTAGCCCTGCTCCGTCTTGGTGTACAGGTGCAGGAAAACATTGCCGTATTTTCTCAGAATAAGCCCGAAACGCATTATGTAGACTTCGGTGCTTATGGCATTCGTGCTGTAACTATTCCGTTTTATGCAACGAGTAGTGCAGCGCAAATTACTTATATGCTTAACGATGCACAGGTGCGTTACCTCTTTGTGGGCGAACAACCGCAATATGACACTGCTTTTAGTGTGATTTCTGTGGCTCGCACACTTGAACGTATCATCATCTTTGACCGTTCGGTAAAAAAGAACCCTAACGACCATCTTTCGGTTTACTTAGACGACTTCATTAACGAACAGTTAGCCGATGGGGTGAGCGATGCTTTGGCAAACGAATATAAAAAGCGTTTGGCTGATGCAAACGACGAAGACTTGTGCAATATTCTCTATACCAGTGGAACTACAGGTCAAAGCAAGGGCGTAATGCTTACTTATGGCATGTTTCGTGAGGGCTTCCGCGTAAACGATGCGGTGCTCCCCCTTAGCGAAAACGATGTGTTCCTAAACTTCTTACCCTATACGCATATTTTTGAACGTGCATGGTGCTATCTCGGTCTTACTGAGGGTGCTTTGCAGTGCATTAACTTGCGCCCTGCCGATGTGCAGCGCTCTATGCAGGAGGTGCATCCTACTTGTATGTGTGCAGTGCCCCGTTTTTGGGAAAAAGTATACCAAGCTGTGCTCGAAAAAATGGAGAGTGGCTCATTTATGGAGCGTAAACTCATTCGCGAAGCGCTCGAGGTGGGCAAGCGTTATTGGGTAAATTATAAAGCTCAGTGCAAAAAGCCTCCTATGGGTTTGGCTTTGCAATATAAGCTTTATGACAAAACGATTATTCGTCTTTTGCGCAAAACGCTTGGACTTGAACGTGCCAACTTCTTCCCCACAGCAGGTGCTGCCGTATCGCCCGAGGTAGAGGTCTTTGCGCATGCAGCAGGCATTAACATGGTGGTGGGTTATGGTTTGACCGAAAGTCTTGCCACTGTGTCGTGCGATATTCCAGGAAAACCTGTTTCGTTAGGTTCGGTAGGTCGCTTAATCGATAAAATGGAAATTAAGTTTGGCGAGAACGACGAAATATTGCTTCGTGGCAAAACCATTACACCGGGATATTACAAAAAAGATAGTCAAACCAAAGAGGCTATCGACGAAGATGGATGGTTCCATACGGGTGATGCGGGTTACATGAAGAATGGTGAACTCTATTTGCGCGAGCGCATCAAGGATCTTTTTAAGACCTCGAATGGCAAGTATATTGCGCCACAAATGATTGAGTCGAAATTGGTGCTCGACCGCTATTTTGACCAAGCTGTGATTGTGGCAGATAAACGCAAATTTGTGAGCGCACTCATTGTTCCCAGTTACCAATTGCTCGAACAATATGCTCGCGAACATGGCATAGCTTTTGCCAACCGCGAAGAACTCTGCAAAAATCCCGAAATTACGAAGTTCTATACAGAACGCATCGAGACTTTGCAGCAAGACTTGGCTCACTACGAGCAAATTAAGCGTTTCGTGTTGTTGCCTCACCCCTTCACTATGGACAATGGGGAACTTACGAACACGTTAAAAGTGCGTCGTCGTGTAGTTTATGAACATTATGCTGAAGCCATCGAACGCATTTATGCTGAGGCTGAGGCTGGAGCTGCACAACATCAATAATAAATTCAATTAAACACAATAGCAAATATATATGATCACTTCCGACCAACTGAAAGATGCCCAAGACCGCGTAGAGGCGTTGAATCGTTACCTCGACATTGACGCCAAAGTAATGCAGCTCGAAGAAGAGCAGTTACGTACGCAAGATCCTGGTTTCTGGGACGATGCCAAACGTGCTGAGGAGCAAATGAAGAAGGTAAAGGGCATCGAAAAGTGGATTGAAGGATATAAAAATGTAAAAACGCTTGTCGACGAATTGGCACTCGCCTTTGATTTTTATAAAGAAGAGATGGTGACCGAAGAAGAAGTCGATGAGAACTATAACAAGTGCCTCACTGCAATTGAGGAACTTGAATTGCGCAACATGCTCCGACAAGAGGAGGACCAAATGGCGTGTGTACTCAAAATTAACTCGGGTGCGGGTGGTACCGAAAGTCAAGACTGGGCGTCGATGCTTATGCGTATGTATATGCGTTATGCTGAGTCGCACGACTACAAGTGTACGATTTCGCATTTGCAGGATGGTGATGAAGCGGGTATTAAAACCGTTACCATGGAGATTGAGGGTGATTCGGCTTATGGTTACCTTAAAAGTGAGAATGGTGTGCATCGTCTTGTGCGTGTTTCGCCCTACAATGCTCAGGGTAAGCGCATGACTTCGTTTGCATCGGTCTTTGTAACTCCATTAGTCGACGATACCATTGAGGTGTATGTAGATCCCTCTAAAATTTCATGGGACCTCTTCCGTTCTGGTGGTGCAGGTGGACAGAATGTAAATAAGGTGGAGACGGGTGTTCGTCTTCGTTACCAATACACTGACCCCGATACAGGCGAAACAGAAGAAATCCTCATTGAGAATACCGAAAGTCGTAAACAGCTTGAGAACCGTGAAAACGCGATGCGTCTTCTTCGTTCACAACTCTATGATCGTGCTTTGCAAAAGCGTAAGGCTGAGCAAGCTAAGATTGAGGCTGGTAAAAAGAAAATTGAGTGGGGTAGTCAAATTCGCAGTTATGTCTTCGACGATCGCCGCGTAAAAGACCACCGTACTGGTTTTCAAACCAGTGACGTTAACGGCGTGATGGATGGCAAAATTGATGGTTTCATCAAAGCCTATCTCATGGAATTCTCTGAAAAGGGTGACGAGTAAACTATTCTAAAGAAGATAGCGTGTATAGAAAGTATTCATCTTCTATCTTCTGAAGAATATCAAACATTTCAAGCATAACCCCCTAAAACAAAATATCATGAAGAAGGATAAACGCAACTTAAGGAAAAAGGCTGTAGAAGCCATGCAACAGCGTCAAGCTAACAAAGTAGTAGGTGGCATTGTTATTGTGCTTGCTTTAATTTTGGGCTTAGGCTTATTGGCTTACTACCTCCTTTCAGTGTAAATCAAAAACTCTTTCAAGTTTTGGCACTCGAAATAGAACGTAAATTCCTTGTGGAGGGCGATTATAAATCGCTCTCCATTTCCCACAGTCGCATTATGCAAGGTTATATTTGCAGTGGACGCGGCCGTACAGTACGTGTGCGCCTTCGCGACGAGAAGGGCTATCTCACAATTAAGGGCCCCTCGCGTAACGGAGGACTTTCGCGCTATGAGTTCGAAAAAGAAATTACCAAAGACGAGGCACTCTCGCTTATGACACTTTGCGAACCAGGCATCATTGACAAGGTGCGTTGGCTCGTACCTATGGGTGCGCATACCTACGAGGTGGACGAATTCTTTGGTGACAATGCTGGACTTGTAGTGGCTGAAGTAGAATTGGGTAGCGAAGATGAGGCTTATGAGCGTGCTCCCTTCCTCGGACAAGAGGTTACGGGCGACCGAAAATACTATAACTCCTCACTCCGCACTTATCCTTATAAGGATTGGGAGAAATAATAAGGATAAATTCCTTTTCTCCTTCCTTGACTCGATCAGAAATCCAACAAAGAAACACTATCATAGTTCTTATTGAAAAATACAGCTTTATGAAAAAATCAGTTTTCCAAAAAGTTTTATTGCTGCTTTTCTGTGGGGTATTAGCCTGTTTTAGTTCCACCGCACAATCCAATACGTCTCTGATAGACCAATTAAAAGCCACAGGTTTGCCACTGGTAAACATTACTACTGTGAATGGAGAATTGCCCACAGGCGAAAAGGTAGAAACTGCTCCTGAAGGCTGTATGGGTAGCACCATAGTTAATGCGACCAAGGTTCCAGGACGTATCGTCATTACTTTGGGCGATTCTGTGCTCTATGACAGTGGTGAGTACGTGGAAAATGTATCGGGCATGAAGATAAAAATTCGTGGCAATACCAGTGCTTATCGCACACATCCTTCTTACAAGATTAAGCTTCAAAAGAAAGCGAACCTTTTGAAAGGCTCGGGCAGCAAGAAAGATAAAGAATGGGCTTTGTTGAATAGCAATACTTCTGCCAATCTGCGAACTGTTATGGGCAAGCAAATAGCTTTGCTCTGTGGCATTGAATGGGAACCACAAGACTGTTATGTGAATTTGGTGTTTAATGGCAAATATTGTGGCGATTATCTTCTCTCAGAACTCGTAAAACGTAGTGAAGGACGTTGCAATGTTGCCGAAACGGGCTATGTCATAGAGTGTGACCCATATTGGTGGAGTGAGGATAAAGGAGAGTTCTCTTTTTTCCACACCACACACTTACCTCATTCCATGGCATATACCTTCAAATATCCCGACGCGGAGAAAATGACGCAAGAACAGTGGACGTACATTCGCGATGTAGTGTATGATTTTGAAGACAAATTGTATAATCGAGAACCTATTGAAGAAGTTTTCGATATCTCAACAATGGCTTCTTGGTTCTTGGCGCACGATATAAGCGGTTCATGGGATGGTTGTGGTTCAAACATCTTCATTACGAAGTATGACAATACCCCCAATAGTAAACTTAAAATGGGTCCTTTGTGGGACTTCGATTTAGATTATAGCAAAGAAGGGTGGGCTTCGGTACACGAAATTCCAGAGTTTTATGGAATACCTTTCTTTAGTCGCTATGAAACCGTAATGGCGTACAACGACCGTTGGCAACAGGTTCGTCCGCTGATAGAAGCACGTGTAGAAGCAGTTCTTTATTCGATGAGTACGAATTGGGCAGAGGCTATTGACGCAAGTCGCACAATATTCAAAGACAGTGTGTCGAAACATGAACCCACATTTGCTGAGAACGAACAAGAGGTGCGTGAATGGTTTGCCCAGCGTCTACCTTGGTTAGATGAGGCCATTGCCAATCTAGTGTCGGATGTTACGGCTGTAGATAATGCCGAGGTTGGAACATTGCGCACAGCCTCTGTGGCTGCTTATTCCACAAGTGGGGTATTACTCTATCAAGGAAGTGAGGCACAGTTTAATCAATGGAGAAAACAACAAAAGAACTATACAGGCATAGCCATTGTGCGTTATACCTCAATAAGTGGGCGCTTGCTTAAGACAGAGAAACTTGTATTATAGTTCCCATCATTTATGGATATAAAACAAAAGAGTACCTTCCGACAAAGAAAGTACTCTTTTGTTTTAGTAACGTTAAAAAAATAACTTGGTACAAAATGCTAAGCAGATTTGCACTTAACGACATAGTTCCAGAAGAGTTTAAAATATTATCCTTTAACCATGTGTTGCTTCATAAAAAGGACATAAAAATGGGATAGCCAGTAAAAAACTTTGTCTGTTATTTGATAGGGTGTTCAAAATTCGCCACGTTTCTTCGTATTTTTTTGCTGCGGTTAAACGCTTGACTATCAATGCAGTACGACGAAGTGTGCAAAGCGCATGCAAAAGAATATTTGCGCAAATGATAAATTTTATAGCGTTTTTTTGAAATACGCAAGACAAAGTACTATATAGAGCTGTGAGCAAAAATCAAAATTAATCGTTTATGACAAGATTTCCTATGAACTACGAATTGCTTAGAAGAAAAATATATGTTTCAAAGGCATGGCAGGCGCATTCATCTTTCACCCCCGAGGAGGTGGCCCATGTCACCATGCTAAACAAACGGGTGGCAGAACTTACAGAAAGTTCGCTCGAATATGCTGTGGCTGAGGCATTGCGTGCGGGACGAAAATATCAGGAAAAGAAATCCGCCTTTCAACGCCGATACATTATAAAGGGCACTGTAAGTTTGTGCTTGCATGTGAAAGACACGTTAAAGTCCTGTCCCGAATATGGCTGTCACTATCCCGACGAAGCGTGCAAACTTTACCACGCAGGTAGCAAATATTGCTTGGACGAGATGTTAAGAACCCAGCGCCAAGTCACAACCGTCATTCTGCACGATAACCACTTCAGCAAGTGCGAGGACCAGCTGCGTAGCGAAGCAGCTGACTGGGGGCACACCATGTTAGAGTCCGACGACGACTTGAATGATGAGTGGAAAGAACTGCGTCAGCAGTCCCACCTGCCAATCTGTTGGTCATTTATGGACTTGATGGAAGATTTCACAATGGACGAAATTATGTGCATCACGCCAGACCTGTTTGAGATGAACGTGAATCGTTTGTACTAATACTTACTTAACACAATCAAATAATATGACAAACAACAATCCAGTAGTGTTCGACCCCAAAAATCAGTGGGCGGAGGAATTAGGAGCCACATTTATAGGTAGTATGGCTGTAATCTATTTTCGCGATTATTGGCATTCTTCACAGCTCGATTACTTGAAGCGAGAAGAGGCCATTCAGAAATGTAAAGACTATTGTTGCTTGATGCGCAGTATGGGGTACGTGGCATTTATAGGTTATTCGAGCGACGATAACGAACCGAAAACGGTTATTGTATGTAATGTGCCGATAGATTTGTTGTTTGGCACCTGTACTGTATTCGATGGTGATGTGATATCGTATTATACCCCATGCAATAAAAGCGTTAAAGTCGTGTCATGGTCGTTGAACCTTAAAACTGTGCCTGGTGAACCTTTGCAGCAGAGGTCGTATGAGCATTTGAAAACGGAATATAAATACAAGGATTGGGACATTGACGACTTCCTTTCTTTGTTAAGAGATTTATCGCAGTGCACCATACGCGGCTGTCACTTCAGCATAGACGAAGTTCCAGTTCTTTCAGCGCGTATAAGAGAGGTTGTGCAACAACATTGGCCCGATAAGGACGAAGATGCGGCGAAGTCGCTTTATGCCGAAGCACTCAATAATATACAGTCGCCTCTCGATGAGTTGCGCCGTAGCTTGAGTAAGCCTGTCAACGACTTGATAGACGAGGGGTTGCTTGACCCTGAACCAAAAACAGAGGAGAATGAGGACGAAATGGAAGATTAGAAGTTAAGGAACGAATTAACGTAAGCATCCCATGCAGGCAGTATTGGAGTCTTTTCAATACGGCCTGCATGGGATGCTTACTATACGCCTAGGCCCAATTGCACACCTATGGTGTGCGTAGT
>OQVN01000207.1_pt1 | contig 23157 bp, 21 predicted proteins | sample 1691621 | NCBI WGS metagenome assembly OQVN01 (sample SAMN03418278, study PRJEB22391) | human gut metagenome | biome: human-gut; feature: organic feature; material: feces | host: Homo sapiens | place: Tanzania | collected 2013-01 | reverse complement strand
GTGCTGTCGATTTCTGGAGCGGAAACACAAAACGCGCGCCTGAGTTCATGATCCGCCTCGGACTTGAATGGTTTTTCCGGCTGTTCGCAAGTTTCTCGTTCAAGCGCGTGGCAAGGCAGATGAAGCTTGTGAAATTTTTGGTGAAGTATAGGCGAGGAAAATATGATGTGAGGAGTTTGTCATGAGTGAAGAAAAAATAAAATATTTGGAGTTTATACAGAATATCGTAACAAGAATGAATCAGAATTCATTTATGATAAAAGGTTGGACTGTTGCAATTGTGTCTGCTTTGCTGGCTGTTTATGCAGATAAAGAAAATAAATTGTTTATTTTGATTTCGATTTTTCCAGTTTCTATCTTTATGTTCCTTGATTCATATTATTTGTGGCAGGAAAGAAAATTTAGACATCTCTATAGCAAGGCGTTGGACGAAGATGAATTTCAAAAAGTAAAACTTTTTTCAATGAATACAAATATTGGAAATGAATGCTGTAAAATTTGCTATTTTAAAACCTTATTTTCTGTTACAGAAATTGGGTTTTATTCTTTGCTTATTGTTTGTCTTCTTGCACTTTATTTTGCAAAAATATAGGAGAAAGATTTTATGATACATGCTTTTAATGTTGATATTTCAGATATTTCACTTTTGCCAGATAATTTGAAATTCGATAAAAACAGGATTTCTAAATTTTTACAAGAAAAGATTCCTGAAAAAGAACAGAATGGTAAGAAGGTTCTTGATGGCAAAAAATTAGAAGATTCTTGGTTTAGACCGATAAAAGCAGATTTTTTTATATCGCATAAACATGAAGATGAAGAGCAAGCAAAGCAACTGGGAGCTTATCTGCAGTCAAAAGGAAAAAGTGTTTTTATCGATTCAATGATTTGGGGAGATATAAAAACATTACAAGAAACAATAGATAAAGACTTTTGTTCAAACAAAGAAAAAACTTTTTATTACTATGGTTTAAGGAACAAGTCGACTTTATATACACATGTGCTTCTAGCGAATGCCTTGCTAAAAACAATTGTAAATTGTGAAAACTTTGTATTTTTAAACACACCTAATTCAATAAAGGCAGAAAACATAATCACAGATATTTCAGAAACAAATTCTCCATGGCTTTATTTTGAAATAAACGTTGCAAATGCGTTGTTGCCTGAAAAAGCAATTATAGAATCTCATGAAAACTTTAGCTATATGCCAGAAATGACTTTTGAAGCAGATTTAAAAAGGTTTGAAAAAGTGAATGTAGAGGCTTTTTTACTGCAATGTGGATTTAAAAAGACAGAAAATTGGAATTGCGAGAATGCATGTTTCGAGGAGAAATTTAGATGAAAAGGATTGGGATTTTTACTTGGTTCAATGTCCAAAACTACGGAACTGCACTTCAGGCATTTGCCTTGTATACTTTCTTAGCTAAGAAAAATGAAGTCTACTTAGTAGATTATTTTAACACAAAAAAAATAAGCAAGTTGTCTTACAGAATAAAGCTATGTGTAAAATATTTTCTTGCTCCTGTCTTAAAAATACGTGATTGCTTTTTGTCTGGAAATTTCATTAAAGGAGCTAAAATTTCTAGGTGCTATAGAAATATAAAGATTTATCGATGTTCTTCCACAAAGAAGATTTCCGGTCTTGAAAAATTCGATATTTTGCTTACAGGCAGTGATCAAATCTGGAATCCGTATTATCTTGAAGATTTTTATTTGCTTGGATTTTCAAAGAACAAAAACAAAATTTCTTACAGTTCAAGCATCGGTGTGCAGACTATTCCTGATGAGAAAAAAGATGTTTATAAAAATTGTCTTTCCCATTTTTCGCATATTGCAGTCCGGGAAAAAAGTGCTGAATTTGTGTTAAAAGCATTATTAAACCGTAACGACATCTGTACCGTTCTTGATCCAGTTTTTTTGCTTAGCAAAAATGAATGGACGGAATTTTATAAAAGAGGAATTTCAAGGAAAACAAGAAATAATGTGAAAAATTCAAATTATATTTTCTGTTACTTTGTTGGCAGTCGTTCTGAATATAAGGATTATGTTGAGAAAATCGCAGGTGAATATAATCTGCCTGTGATTTATATTCCTTCTTCTGAGAATAGAAATATTGCTCTTGACGGAAAACGCATCAACTCTGCAGGTCTTGAAGATTTTCTATGTTGCATTGCAAATGCTGCTCTTGTGCTTACAGATTCTTTCCATGCAACAAGTTTTTCCCTTATTTTTGAAAAACAGTTTATTGAGTTTTTAAGATTTAATAGGACGGCTGAAAAATCACAGAATTCGAGAATACTTGATTTGCTGGAAAAATATTGTTTAGATAGCAGGCTTTTTGAAGGAAAATCAATTCCCGCTAAAGAGATTGATTATTCTGTGGTAACTGAGAAAATAAAAAAAGATATTGATTTTTCAGTTAAATACCTAAATGCAGCTTGTGGTGTGGAGTTTTAATGGATATTTGCGAGAAATCAAAATGCACGGCATGTTACGCATGTTTTAATGCGTGTAAAAAAAATGCGATAACTTTTAAAGAGGGTAAATATGGTGCGCTTTATCCATTTATTGATATTGAAAAGTGCGTAAACTGCAATGCCTGTAGAAAGGTATGTCCGAATAACAATGAAAGAACTTTCAATATTCCGCTGAAATGCTATGCTGCATACACGACAGATGACAATAATCGCAGAATGTCAGCCTCCGGCGGAATAGGCAATGGTTTTGCGGAGTTCTGCATTGATAAAGGCGGATTTTTTTATGGTGCGGTTTACAAAGATGATTTTGAGGTTGTATTCAAGGAAACCCAGAATTTTGATGAACTTGAGAATTTCAAAGGTTCTAAATATGTGCATTCCCATATAAATGATACTTTTGCAGAAATAAAACAACGTTTAATTGAAGAAAAGAAAGTGGTTTTTATTGCCTTGCCGTGCCAGATTGCCGGACTTAATTCTTTTCTAAAAAGGAACTACGATAATTTAATCACAGTTGATTGTCCTTCTCTGTATTTAAAGAATGAAATCTCGTACATTGAAAAAAAGAAGAGGGCAAAAGTTAAGACCTGCATTTTCAGGAATAATGCAGGTCTTAACTATTGTTTTGTTCTTGTAAACTCGAACAAAACAATAGTTTATAAAAGAGGCGCTTATTTTAATCCCTATTTCAGAGGATTCTTGACAGCGGTTACATTGCGTGAAAACTGTTATACCTGTGATTACGCTAGAAAAAAAAGAATTTCTGACATAACAATCGGCGACTTTATATGTCTTGGAAAGGACACTCCTTTTTGGGGAAACAAAGATAATGCATCTGTTGTTATTGCAAATACAGAAAAAGGTTTGAATTTTTATAATAATTTTTTATCGGAGCACAAGGAGTTTGTAAGTGTTGAACGCGACTATGAGGAAGCTGTGAAATATGGTCCTTCTTTGAATGCTCCATTTCAAAAACATAGGCTTACATATTTATTTAGAGAATGCTATGAAAGATACGGCTTTGCCGTTGCTGCAAGAAAAACGCTTCGTTTTGAGATATTCAAGGAATGTATAAAGAGACTCTGTTATATGTCTTTTCATTTTTACAGAATATATAAGCTTCCTAGAAAAATATTGAAGAGGATAAAAAAATGAGTGGCATGAGTATTTCTAGAAAAAAATATTACATCTCATCATTCTTCTGGGGGACTCTTGCAAAACTGATTACGGCTGTGGTGAATTTCATTTCTGTTCCGCTGCTTCTTGGGATGTATGGAAGGGCTAATTATGGTGTTCTTTCGTTTGCTCAGGCAGCTAATGCATATATTTCTATTCTTGATATGGGAATGAATACTGGAGCAGTGAAATTTTTTTCTGAATGGATGGCAGAAGGCAAGTCTGATTTGATAAGCAAGACTGCTAGAAGCAATATAACTTTTTATATTGCAATAGGAATTTTAAATTCCTGCATTCTTGTGTTGCTAGCTCTATTCGGTCGAAATATTTTCAGTGTGACAGAAGATCAGTTTATAATTTTACAAAAATGTTTTTTTATAATCGCATGTTTTGCTGTGTTCAACTGGGTAAGCACAGCATTTAATCAGCTTCTTGTTTCCGCAGAGAAGGTTTCTTTTGTAAATAAAATGCAATGTGCTACAGCCATTTTGAATGTTGTTGCAGTGTTCCTCGCAGTGAAATGCCATCTCTCGCTTGTGAAATATTTTTTTCTTGTTGTGATGATAAGCAGCCTGCTTCTTGTTCCATATCTTATAATGGCTCTACATCTTCATCTCGTGGACTCTGTCATACCGGGCTGGTTCTGGAGCAATTTTAGAATAGTTTTTCTATACAGCCTAAATATTTTTGCACTGTCAATTTTTCAGATGACGGCTTCAAGTTCCCGTCCTATTGTTCTTGGAATTTTCTCTTCTGATGCGGCAAATATTTCCAGCGAGTATAGAATACTTACAGTTTTTCCAAATTTCATTCTTACTATTGGAGGAATACTTTCAACACTGCTTCTTCCAAAATCATCAAAGGCTTTGGTTCTTGATGATAAAATTGCTAAGGAAAATATAGCCTATAAAGGTACTTTTATAACATCTGTGCTTGCAAATGTTCTTTGTCTGCCGTTTATACTCTGTTCAAAAGAAGTTATATCTGCTTATGTCGGTTCTGATTATGCGTATCTATCAATACCGTTTATAATTTGGCTTTTATCAGTTCTGTATCAGACTCATTCAACTCCATGTAATTCCCTTATTCTTGCAACTGGAAAGACAAAGTGGATTGTAGTTTCAACAGCGGGGGCGTGTGTAATTTCTGTGGCAATGAATATTGCATTGTGCAAATCGATGGGCATTATGGCGGCAGTTTTAAGCTATGCTTTGTATGTGTTCATTGTAATAACTGCATACTATGTATTTTATTACAGAAAAATTCTTGAATTAAGCGGTTTCCGTGTATTTAAGTCGTTTTTACTTCCGACTTTGCCAGGGTTCTTTTCATTGTTTATTACATTTTTCATTCCTTTTGATGCATTGAAAATTTGGAACAGTGCTACACGCTGGACTTTTGTCTGCAAATGTTTTGTAAAAAGCTCTGTGTGGTGTGTGTTGTATGCAGGAATGCTTTTATTGATTTTGCTTATGAATAAAAAGATATGGAGTCTAAAGAAATGAAAAGAAATACAACTATAGATTTACTTAGGATAATTGCAATCCTTTTTATAACAACATGGCACTCGTTCTTATTCAGTTCATATGGATTGAGAATTGACGTAAGATTGCAGGAAATGATTAACGAAAACTGTTTTTTTACATTCGGTTTGTGTTCAGTTTCAAATTTTTTGATTATTGGAGTTAATCTGTTCTTCCTTATAAGTGGCTATTGCAGAATAAAATTTTCTGTGAGAAAAATAGTCCTTTTAATGACAGAAACAATGGCTGTTTATATTTTATTTGCAATTCTTGCGTTAATTTTAGATGAGATAAAATTTTCGATTAAGTGGCTGGCAGATTGTATTTTCTGTGTCAGAAAATATTGGTATGTAAATGTATACATACTTTTAATTTTGTTTTCACCTGCTTTGAATCTTTTAATAGACACATGGGATTTTACAAAAGCAACAGTAGCTTCACTTATTTTTATTTTCTTGAGCGGAGTCTTGTATTTTGTTTTTCCGCTCCCAGAGACGGGTATAAATTCCGGCTATTCGATTGTCAGTGCAGGCGGATTATATTTTATAGGCGGCGTGCTCAAAAAGCATAGTAAAAAAATACAAGAAAAATCGGTAGTTTTATGTAAGTGGGGGGGGGCGAATGTATAGTGTTGTAGTGTTAATTCTCGTTTTTTTGATTTTATTGTCCCAGTTTTTTGCAGTTGCGATTTTAAAAAACGCAAAAATATCATGGAAACTCTTCAGTTATAATAATATTTTGGTGATGCTTTTTTCGATATGTTTTTTTATTACGTTTTTAAAAATACGAATAAAAGAAAACTCCATTTTTGAAAAAGCGATTACTTTGCTTTATCCATCCGTCTTTATAATATATGTTGCCCAGTCCTGTGGATTCGAATTTATGAAACATTTCAGGAGCATTTTAATTGATTATTTCGCTAACAAATTTGGTCTTACATTTTCAACAGTATTCATTATCCCAAATACGGTAATAGTTTGTTCAGTTTTATTTATTTTTTATGAAATTTTCAATTTCTCGTTTAAATTGCTTTTTTCCATAATCGGATATTTCATTCATAAAAAAACTAACGGTTTGTAAATATAAGATATAAAAACAGAGTTCATAAAACCTGTTTTTTGCGCGAATGTGCATTTATAGTTTTTGTTGTGCAAAAACTATGTAAGTAAAAATTGCAAGTCAGTTTTTACGACGTTCTTTGACATTTTTGTTTTTGAGGGAAGGAAATTTTTTTTATAGCGAATTTTTTTTCTAAAAACCGCGCTTTGCAGTGAAACTTATGGTATACTTTATGGTGTAATTTATAGGCTACTTTATGGTGTAATTTTGGAGAAATAAATGGAAAATATTTTGGGGCTCGTAAAGAATCTTTGCGGCTATAAAACTGAGCGGGAATGGTTTGAATTTAAGGCAAATTGGTTTGAACCGATTCAGCTTGGCGAATATATTTCTGCAATTTCCAACAGCGTGGCACTTGAAGGACGCGAAAACGGATATTTTATATGGGGTGTTGATGATAAGTCGCACGATATTGTAGGAACGAATTTTTCTCCGGATATTGACGTAAAAGGTGAGCCGTTGAAGCATTTTCTTGCGCGTCAGATTTCACCGGACTTAAACTTTGAGTTTGAAGAAACTTCGCTTGACGGCAAAAAGATTGTCGTTCTGAAAATTCCGCGCGCGAAAAATGTCCCTGTGAGTTTTGCAAACGAGCGTTTTATCAGAATCGGTTCAAGCAAGGAAAATCTGCGCAAGTTTCCTGAAAAAGAATCATATCTTTTTGATGTTCTTCGGCACGGATTTCCTACGATTGAAAACACTGAAAGCGAATATCAGAATTTGACTTTTGAGAAACTGTTCATTTATTATGGCGCAAAAGGCTTGCGATTGAACGAGACGACTTTCAAGAGAAATTTTGAGTTTCTGACTCCTGATGGAAAATACAATATTCTGGCGCAGCTTTTATCTGACAACTCACATATCCCAATCCGTGTGGCGATTTTTTCTGGGAAAACAAAATCCAGTCCGCTATTTTCGGTACGCGAGTTTGGCTACCAGTGCCTTTTATATTCTCTGGACGAAGTTCTGCGTTATGGAGATGTTCTGAACATAATTCAGGCTGACGAAAAGGACAGAATTGTAGAACGCAAGGAAGTTTCACTTTTTGAAAACGATGCTTTCCGCGAAGCGATTATAAATGCCTTTGTTCACAACAAGTGGGTGAGTGGCAATGAGCCCATGATTACAGTTTTTTCGGACAGAATTGAAATCATTTCACGCGGAACAATGCCTGCGGAGCAGACTTTGGAAGGCTTTTTTGCAGGCGAATCTATTCCTGTGAACAAAAAACTTTCCGAAATTTTTTTGCAGCTGCACATAAGCGAGAAAACAGGACGCGGAGTCCCAAAAATCACGGAAACTTACGGGCGGAATGCCTATGAGTTCCGCGAGAATTCTATTTCAGTGAGTATTCCGTTTAGATGGATAAATCAGATATCAAATGGAAACACGCAGAAAATTGAATCGTCAAATAGAGATTCTGGAAATTCATATTCAGAATTGAACGCAACCCAGCAAAAAATCATTTCGCAGATGAAAGAAAATCCGCATATTTCAATACAGAAAATATCTGAAGCTTGTGGAAAAGATGTTTCCACAATAAAGAAAGCTGTTGCTGCGCTGAAAAAAATTGGCTTTATCAAAAGAATAGGCGCAAATAAAAACGGCAGCTGGCAAGTCCTGAAATAGCCGTTCAATAATCCTATATTTTAATCTTTCCTCAAAAGCAAAAATTGTCAGATGATAAAATGATACGGTGGTTGAGTTTATCGAAGACATCGTGTTTTATAGATAAATTTTTGTGAGGAAAAGATGACACTTTCAATTGCACTTGCAACCTATAACGGAGAAAAATATCTTCGCGAGCAGTTGGATTCTATTCTAAAGCAGTCAATTCAAGATTTTGAACTAATTATCTGCGATGACAGCTCGACAGATTCTACTTTAAAAATTTTAAATGAATATGCCGAAAAAGATTTCCGCGTAAAGGTTTTTACGAATGAAAAAAATCTTGGATTTAAGAAAAATTTTGAAAAAGCTATTTCTCTTTGCTCTGGTGATTATATTGCATTGAGCGACCAGGATGACATTTGGACTGAAAATCATCTTCAAGTTTTGCTTGAAAATATAGGCAACAATGATTTAGTCGGTGCAAATGCTTTTCTCTGTGATGAAAAAGCACAGCCTACAAGAGTGGATTTATTGGCATGTTCTAAAATCGGTTTCTTTCCAAATCCAAAAGATGACTGGTTTTTCTTTTTGCTGCATTCAAATATTTTTCAGGGAGCGGCGTGTATCTTTAGGAAATCTCTAGTTCAAAAATCTATTCCGATTCCTGAAAACGTAAAATTCCATGACTATTGGCTGGCTTTGATTGCTTCTGTGAATGGCGGAGTGACTTATGTTAATGAGTGTGTTTTATATTACCGTCAGCACGGAACAAATGTTACTAAAAATGAAAAATGGAAATTTTGGGTGAAAATTAAAAATGCTGCAAAAAAGAAAAATTCTCATTTTATAAAAGAACAGGTTGAAATTTTGCAAGCTCTTTTGCATAAAGATTTGAATTTGAGCCATCAGAAAGAAATAAAAGAATCCATTGAATTTTACAAAAGTCTTGGAACTTTAAAACGCTTTAAATTCTTGTTTTGGTACTGGAGAAATTTTTACAAAATGAACTGTTGTTCAGATAAAAAATTGAAGATAAGTTGCTTTATAAAAAATATAATTTTGGGAATATGAATATGAAAATCTGTTTTTTATCAAAAGATTATTCTTATAATGGCGGCGGAGAACGAATGCTTTGCAATCTTGCAAATGAACTTTCCTGTTTTTGCAAAGTTGCAGTTGTTTCTTTTGACTTCTCTGAAAAAAAATCAATTTACAAACTTAATTCAGAAATCGAATTTATTGACGCAAAAATCCAAAGACGGAAAATAAATTTTTTTACAAAATTTGATTATGTCAAATATATAAAAACACATTCAGATTTTTTTGATTCATTCGATTTTATTATTGGAGTTGGAATTATCTGTAGCCTTGTGTTGTCTTATTGCAGTCCGAAATTAAAGGCAAAAACTGTTGGCTGGGAGCATTTTTGCTATGACGGAACTCCGTTTTACCAGAAATTATTAAGAAAGATTCTTTTCAAAAAATTAAGTCAAGTTGTAATTTTGACAAACAGAGACTTGGAAAAATACAAGAAGATAAATCGGAATACGAACGTGATTTATAATTTTACAAATATGGAATTCAGAAAATCTCCAAATTTTCAGAACAAGCAGTTTTTATTTGTAGGAAGACTTTCCAAGCAAAAAGGCTTTTCTGACTTATGCAAGATTATAAGAAAGTTCTGCGAAAGAAATTATGACTGGAATTTTAGAATTATCGGAAACGGTGAATACAAGACTGATTTTGAAAAAATTATAAAATCTGAAAATCTTGAAAACAGAATAAAATGGTCATTGATTTCTGATGATATTCAAACGGAAATGGAAAATACTTCTTGTCTTTTGATGACATCAAACTTTGAAGGGCTTCCTATGGTTTTAATAGAAGCTGGAGTTTGTGCTTTGCCTGCGATTTCTTATGATACTCCGACTGGACCTTCTGATATAATTTCAGATTCAAAAAGCGGTTTTATAGTTCCTATTCATAATCAAAGACTTTTCGCTGAACGTATGTTGCAGTTTGTAGGTGATTTTGAACTGCAACAAAAATTATCTGCCGGAGCTAAATTAGAAAGTGAAAAATTCTTCAAGCAGAATATTCTCTGTCAGTGGAAGGAGATTTTGAAATAATGAAAAAGATAAAAAAATTGAATATTTTTGAGAGCTATTTTTTGTTGTTATTTTTGCTTTGTATTTTACGGTTTAAAATATTTGCGGCAAGCCATCTTTTTGGATTTTTGATTGTTCTTGTGTTATTTGTTCCTCTTTGTTTTTCTTGTGTACGGACTTGTTTTTTCAACAAAGCTGAAATAAAATATTTTTCAATTTACGCATCGATTGCATTATTTTCATGGTATTTTTCAAACAATCTATCAGAAAATAATATTTTTTATTACCTGCTTTTCTACACTTTGCCAATTTTTTATTATTCAATAATTCAAAGTTTTCTAAAGAAAATTACTTTACAACAAATTTTATATATCTTTAATCTTACAATCTCTGTTTTTAAGATGTATTTATTAGTTGAAGTTGTTTATCGATATTACACAAGTTATATAGCAATGATTTCAGAAGGTTTGATTTCATCTTTCTATAATTTTAAAGGAAATTCTTTTTATTCAGATAGTAATTTTCTTGCATTAGTAATTCAGAATTTTGCTTTGGTGTGTTTCTTTTTATACAAGAAATTCAATGATAAAAAATATTTTAGAAATTATATTCAATTGATGTTTTTTGCCTTGTTAACACTCTCACGTTCTGTTGTCCTAACTCAAATAATGTTGCTTTTATTTGATTTTTATTATTCAAAATTTGAAAAAGGACAGTTTGCGAGATTTTTTCTGCTTACAATAATATTTGCAGTTTCCTTAATCCTTGTTTTTTTACTTTTACAAAAAGATGCTAGCTTTAGAAGCAAAATTGTAATTTTTGATGGTTTGAAAAAAATAAATAGTTTCAATTTTGAAAATCAATTATTTGGATTTGGTTTTGGAAATGGAGAATTTATTTATTCTTACAGAAAAGGTGATTATGGTCATTTGCATATTGCTCTTTTATTGGGACAGGAAGGAATTATTGGTGTTATTATGTTTATAACATTTTTGCTTTTCTCTCTTGTTTCATCAAAAGGAGCAACTCTACGACTTGTATTTGCTTTTCTTATTTCTGGATTTTCTTTGGCATTTTTTGATACTTCATTCTATTTGTGCTTAGGAATAATTACATCAATTAGTAAGAAAATTGTTTCTGAAAATTCTTTTTCATATTGTATTTCCCCAAAAATTATATCAAGGAGCTGAACGTTTTATGAAAATTCTTCTGATTACAAGCATTTATCTTCCGCATATTGGCGGTATTGAGCTTTATGTGAAAAATCTTGCCGCAAGTTTGATTTCAAAAGGGCATGATGTTTCTGTTTTTGTCGGAGACAGGTTTGTAAAAAAAACTTCCGATTCTGTTGAGTATGGAATCAGGACTGTCCGTGTTCCTGTTTTTTATCTTAAAGGCATGACTTATTTAAGAAACAAAGCTGACAGAAAAATTTTGGAGAAGGAACTTTCCTCAGCGGAAGTTGTCCATCTGAACGATGTAAAGTTTCTTTATAAATTTCTTGCGCAGAAAAAATCAATTTATGGTTATAAACTGTTCTTTTCCTCTCATGGTTTTATTTTCCATACAAAATCATTTTTGCCATTAAAAAAACTCTACATGAAGCGTATGGCCAGATATTCTAGATTCTATGATTTGAATTACTGCGTTTCAGAAAATGACTTGAAAATTGCAAAGGACTTTAATTTCTCAAATTTGAAAATGCTGATTCCTGGTTGCGATGTGAAAAAGTTTTCAGAAATTGACCCGAATAAATTTGAAAAAAATATCTTTGTCTGTTTTGGCCGCATTGCAAAAAACAAGGGCATTTTGGAGCTTGTAAAACTTTTTAATTCATGTAGTTTTGACTTTTCTCTTAAGATAATTGGAAAATGTGATGATGGCACATATTTTCAGAAAATTACTTCCGTTTCGCAAAATGATACAAGAATTAAGTTCTTGGGCTATAAAACAGACGATGAGATAAAGGAGTATATTCAGATTGCGGAATTTTTGGTTTTCCCATCGCTGCACGAAGGCTTTGGACTTACTCTGGTTGAATCTCTTTCTTCCGGCAAAAAAATAATCGCAAACAAGATAGAAACATTCACCCAGATTTTAACAGACTGCGGTTTGCCTGAATTCCTGTTTGACTTTTCAGATGATAAAAATTCCTTGCAAGTAAAAATCGCAGAGCTTCGCAAATTGCCCACAAGAAAAATAAATCTTGAAAAATATTCAGTTGAGTATATGAGCGATGTGATTGAAAGAGGATATGAGGAATTTTAAGTAAGCAATTTAATATAGTTACAAATTAACACAAATTATAGTATATTAAAAAATTATAATATATTTGCTTTTGGAGTTTTCTATGCCGCAGTTAAGAATAAAGAATTTTGGGCCGATAAAGAATGGTTTTACAGAAAATAACGGCTTTATGGAAATTTCTCCAGTAACTGTAATTTGTGGCAATCAGGCAACAGGAAAAAGTACGATTGCGAAGTTGTATTCGACTTTTACTTGGCTGGAAAAAGCCTTGCAAAGAGGAGATTTTTTTAGAAGTTCTGTTACTGTTTCAAAATTAAAAAATTCTTATTTCCAATATCTTAATATAGGATCATATTTTAAAGATGATACAGAAATTGATTTTATAGGTGAGTTGTATAAATTCCATGTATCAAAAACTGAGAAGCCTGTAATTGAAAAAGTTGATAATCCAAATTATATAAAAGCAAAAATAGAATATATTCCTGCTGAACGAAATCTTATTAGTACTTTTCCAAATGCTGAAAAACTGCAAGGGCTTCTTCGTTATCTTTTTGGTTTTTTGGATGAATTTGATGAAGCGAGAGTTAACACTACTGAAATTCGGTTGCCGATAGGAAACTTTGTATATAAATATGACAAGGCAAAACATAAATCGTTTATCACAACAACTGAAAATGATTTTGGAATTGAGTTGTTTGAGGCATCCAGCGGAATTCAATCTGTAACGCCTTTGACGGCAGTTTCTCAGTATTATTCTAAGTTGGCAAACAATGAAGAAAACCCTGCAAGACAAAGATTTTCACTTGATGAAAAAAAAGAGATTGAAAAAGAATATAGAAAACTTGAAGCTCTGCTTGGAGTTGGCGCTGTCAGTTCTATACTTGGTGCTTTTATGACAGGTGGCTTAAGTCTTGCATTTTCATTGACAGGATTGGCTTCTGTTTTTTCAACAGTTGGACTTTTTAATGTGGTAAATAAAAAGAAAGCAGTTGCAAAAGGATTGACAGAGAAAGAGGTGCAAATTTTGAAGGAAGCCAATGACAAAATTCTCTCTCTTGTGGATTCTCGTTTTATAAACATAGTCGAAGAACCGGAACAGAATCTTTATCCAGAATCTCAGGGCAAGGTTTTATATGAACTTTTAGAATGTTTGAATTCAAATAAGGACAACCAGCTGATTATTACAACTCATAGCCCATATATTCTTTCATATTTAACTTTAAGCGCAAAAGCAGCTGAACTTCTAAATAAAGGAGTTCCTGCTGATAAGATTAAAAAAATTGTTCCTGAAAAATCTGCTGTTGACGGAAAAAAGATTACAATTTATGAAACCAAAGAGGATGGCTCTATAACAAAACTTTCGCCTTATGAAAATCTTCCTTCAGATGAAAATCTTTTGAACAAGGCGATGGCAGAAGGAAATGAAAAGTTTGCAGAGTTGCTTGATTTGGAGCAGGAGTATTGTTCATGAGTTTTTTTGAATATTCAGTTCCTGTAAATAAATCTGTTGAATTTGGAATTCGTGAAAATAAAACAGAAAAAGAACAACCTGCATATATTGATTATAATAATCGAGAGTTATGGGATGCTGTTGTAGAATCTAATAACAGGACAGATTTTCGTTTTATAGCTGTTGATAATAATATTCCGTACAATGATAAAATAGGAAATGAAAAGAAACGCTGTGATGCAATGCTTTATACTGGACAAACGGTTATCTTCATAGAATTAAAAAATCAAGAAAAGGATTGGTTGAATGAAGCTATTGGACAGCTAAAATCAACAATTGAACATTTTAAAAATGAAGAAAATATAATGAACTTCAAATATAGAAAAGCGTATGCCTGTAATAAAACACACCCAAATTTCAATTGCCAATTTAAAAGCCGCATGCAGAAATTTTATAAGGAAACAGGAGTTCTGTTGAGACCTGAAAGAATAATAAAAAATATAAAATAGTCTTAGGTAAAAATACAAAATTCGCTTTCTGCTGATGTGGTTTCCAATGCCGCTAGTTTACTTTTGTTTTCTTCCAAACCGTCTGCTTCGTTTAAAATATGTTTTCTGGGGATTTATAGACGGAATAAAAAGGAAAAATGACAGTTTTGAAAAGCTGCATGGGGAAGGGTGAAAATGATTCTTTCTTTTCATGATATTATAAGCCAGAATCAATAATTGGAGTTTTTATGGATTTAAGGAAAATCAGCAAGGACATAAACAGTAAGTTGAATAACTATGAGATTCGAAAAATTCAGCAGTTTCGGGTTAAGGTAAAAAAGTTAAGCCGCCCAAAGTCGTATAATTTATTTCCCGATGAGCCTATAAATGAAAACTGGATTTTCCATATCGGCGGAAGAATCGAGCTGCAGTTCAATATTGGGAATGAAAATGAAGGTCTTCGCTTTGGATTCGCATTTTCTTTAGAGCCAAGCCGTTCTTTAAGAAACTGTATCAGAGATGCGTTCGGTCAGCTGCTTGACTATTGCTGTTATACTGATGTGCGTAATGCCTCAAAACTTTTCGTTGTAGGGTAGCCGGAGCTTGATTCCGCAACGAAAGAATATCTGGAATTTGTCAATAAGAAATTCAACATTCCGATTGGTTATCTGCGGATTGAATTGTAAAAAATTAAAAACTTACAACTTCCTGTAAAGAAAACAAATCTTGAAAAATATTCTGTTGTGAATATGATCGCTATGTGATTGAAGATGGCTTTTTTAAATAGATTTTTTTCGACTCTATTATTATTCAGGAATGTTTATTATAATCGCATAAAGAGGTGTTCGTCATGTCCATATATTTTCCTGAAAGCGAGGAAATCTATTTCAGAAAAACGCGAGAATATTTTAAGGAAGTCGTAAGTTCATATTCAAACGAAAATTACCGTTCTGCAATTGTCATGCTTTATTCAATTTCTATATGTGATATTCTTTTTAAGCTACAGGAGCTTAAGGATATGTACAACGATTCTATGGCAGCGAAAATCCTAAAGAAAGTCGAAGATTTAAGAAATAATAAAGACTGTCTGTCAAAATCAAAATGGGAAAAAGAGCTTGTTGACGAGGTTTATAACGAAACCAACCTCTTGGACTTAGAATCTTATACAAACTTGAATCATCTGTATGATTACAGGAATTTTTCTGCACATCCTGCATTGAATGAAAATTATGAGCTGATAAATCCTACAAAAGAAATAACGGTCGCATTTATAAAATCGACTTTAACCAATATTCTGATAAAACCGCCGATTTTTATAAAAAACGTTCTTGGAATGCTTACGGATGATTTGAATGAAAAAAGCAAAATCTATATCAATGAATATGAAAAACTGCATGATTATCTAAAAAACAAATATTTTTCGAAAATGCCGGATTCCATGAAGTTTAAAATTTTCATAACCTTATGGAAATTCTGTTTCAATAAGCCTGATGATGAATTGTGCATGAAAAATCTGAAAATAAATAGAAAATGCTTGCAGATTTTAACAGAAGAAATCGGAGATGAAATTATAAAGAAAATTGATGATGAAAAAGAGAAGTTTTCCGTCGCAACTGATGAAAAATGCATTTTTAGCCTGATTGTCTATTTGTCGCATTTTCCTAAGATTTATAGTAATCTGGCAGATGATGTGAAGTTGCATATAGATTCTGTTATTGAAAAGAATGGCAATGCGAAGGCGGTCTCATGGTTCGTTTGCAATGATTATTCGGCGCATTTAAATATATTGAAAGTGAATTATTCGTTGCTACTTACTGAGGAAACTATAGAATATATGGTAAAAACTTATTCCGATTTAGGAAAAGAATCAGAACTTTACGATTTCTTTATTTTTTATTATGGCGACAGCCAGTCATTCGATATGGCTGATGAAAGATTTGATTTTGTAATCGCTCCATATTTGGATAGTTTTATTGCTTCCCAGTTAAAAAAATTGCTTGAATATTGCAATGACAATTCTCAGATTTATAGAAGATGGGCTGCATATTCCTCTAATACGAAGATAGCAAAAGCAATTTTGCAGAAACTTGGAAAAGACTTTGATTTTTCTGAATACAAGAAATTTGACTTTGATAAATCAATATTGGAAGAAAGTGAAGAAGAATAGAATTATTGTTTTGGATTATATTATATGTGTAATGATTTTCTTGAAAGTAAGACAGCGAAAACTATTCATTGGTTCATTTCTTTAATTGGGATTATTGTTGCAATTTTTGCTTCAGTTCCACAGATAAAAGAAAGTTTTTATAAACCTTGTCATGAATTGGAACTTATTGTTCTGGATATAAAAATAAACAATACCACTTTTGGTATTCCAGTAATATTTAATAACAAGGGGGATTATGATGAAATTATAACTTCAATTTCTCTTTGGTATGTTGAAATGGTGGATTACGGAGAAAATAATATAAAAATTGCAGAAACTGAAAATATTTATTTTTTGCCAAGTAAGAGTATTCAGAAAAAGATTTTTGATATAACGCTAGATGATAAAAATCAGATTATAAAGAATTTGCAATATAGAATTTCGAGTGATATTGTTTCTTTAGAAGTATTTTTTGAAGTTCTTACCGAGAATACAAAACAGGTAACTCAGAAACTAAAAATAGGGGATATACGATTTAGAGAAGATAAAATGCACTTTGATATGATTACACAGCCTGATTCTATAAATATCGATTTTACTTCTGCAAGAGATAGCAAAACAATGCAGTCTTTTCCTAGAATAACGGAATATGATCCTTTTCCATTTATTGAGCGATAGAGCTTAAAATTATTGGTTCTATTTTTCCGTTTTGATTCTCACCCCTCCCGCACTTCCTCATACATTGCAAGAACATTCTTTTTCCATTCGTTAACTAGTCCCTTCGGTTCAAGCGGAGTGACGTACATTCCTTTTTCCAGAATCCAGTTCAAGACGGGGTAATATTGGTTGCTTGTGAATGTCATGATTGCCGTTCCGTTGCTCTGCTCCTCGAATTTCTGGTCGTCCGCCCACTTGTACATTCGGATGTAGCCAAGTTTCTCTTTCCGGATTTTCAGTTTGAAGCTGTAGTTTTTTTTTCCGATGAATTTTCCGAAATTGCCTTTGCTGTGCTTTTCAAATTCAAAGTCCAGCGGAAGCTCAAAGGTTTTGTCCAGGATTTTTGGATTCGTGATTGCAGGAAGATTGTATAGCCGAGTTTCCCTGTAAAATTTATTGTAGCAGTACAAGCTCCACATTCCCTGAAAATAGACAAGCTGCCACGGCTCGACGGTAACTTCATAACGCCTGCCGTTTTTCTGATAGTCGAACTGAATGAGGCGGTTTTTCATCATGGCTTCTTCAATTAGATTCCATAGGTCGTTTTCGATTTTGACCGCGTTCATTCCGAGAAACACAATCCGGTTTTCAAGTTTTGCCACGTTCAGTTTTTCGTTTCTGTCCAGCTCGTTTTCAAGGCTTTTGTAGACTTCAATCGCCTGATTGTAAATTGGAGTGTCCTTTACGACTTTAAGCAGATTTGTCATCAGGTGCGCGGCGATAATCTGCTTTTCGGTCGTGAAGCTCGCAATCAGGCGGAAATGCGGTTCAGCGTAGTAATAGCCTTTTCTGTTGCGGTCGTATGATATTTCCGCACCGAAATCGTTTCTTAGGGTTTCTATTGCCCGCAGAACCGTAGCCTCCGAACATTCGAATTTTTGCATCAGAAAAGCGACGTTCGGATATTTTTCCGCTGCAATCAGCTCGTCAATTTGCAAAGCCCTGCGGTAATTGGAAAGCGAAAGCCGTCTATTGCCCAACTTGTGAAACCTTTTCGTATGAATTGTCATCGCCTTTTACGGGAAATCCATGTACTTTTGAATGTTGTGGTGGAGTCAGCAGAATCAGATTTTCCGGGCGGCAGTCATATCCGTTGTTGTTGATGTGGTGAATGCACTTTCCGTGAAGTTCTTCAAGTGAGAAAAAAGCTTTTGCGACAAAGATATAAATATTTTCAGAGCGATTATCTGAATCTTTGCCTTCTGTAGTTTTAGTCATTTTAAGATAACCGTTAAAATTTTCATCATCTTGGTGAACGAGAATTCCATTTAGCTTTATTCGACCAAGGTTACTCACAGTATATTTTTTGTTATCAGGGACTTCACGCCATATTTCTTTGAAAGTTTCGTCTAATCCGTATACTTCTTCCAAAAGTTTTACTGGAACAAAGTCTTGTTCACAATTATATATTTTTGAATATTTTGCTTTTGCGATATTACGATAACATTTTGCGTCATCTGTACGAAAATTATTTGCAGAATTTCGTAATTCATAAAGGCTGTATTCAATTCCTTTATAACCAAAAACTTTCTCATCAAGTCCTTCATCTAATTGTGGATAATTTGATTTTTCCATCCTTTCATCTCGCTGTAGTTTCAGTATACATCATCACGCTGTCATATAATGCAAGCCTAAAAATTATATCACGAAAAATATTTTTTGGGAAAAAATTATACTTTCATTATATGCAGGTAAACCGTGTTATTATAATTTAAAAGTTGAATAAAAATGTTTCGTAAAACAAAACTGGAGGCGGACATGAAAAATACGATGACTTTTGACGACATTTATCTTTTAAAGAACAGTGCCGTTAAGCTGGTTTTGAAGGAAATTGATGTTATGGAGCTGGAATATGCCTTGATGGAAGCGACTGCGGAAGTGAAGAATGCGTTTTTCCGCAATATGTCAAAACGTGCGGAGCAGATGATAACGGAAGACATGCAGTACAACACGAACGTTTCCCGCAAGGATTCCTTGGAGGCGCAGCAGAAAATTCTTGATGTGATGTTCGGACTTGAAAAATTGGGAAAAATCAAACTGCTTGAAGAATAAAGTTGAATCGTCTGGAGAAACCAGGCTTCCAGAAAAATAAGAATGGATTCTTCAATAGAAAATTTCTGTGTATGATTCGTGCGGACTCTGAAGCTTCACGCATGGTTGTTGCGACGCGTTTACCGTACGGAAAGTTGTCTTCGCCGGAAAATGAGCCTACAAAAATTCCATTGACCCATCGATTGTTCCTGAAATGTTGCGGGCTGCTATCCTTATCTTCCTTGCTTCAAAAAATTCTGAAAGCTGATTTATCTTTTTGTCATTTGCAAAATCACAGAAAGTCAAGACAACTTTAAAATTCTTTAAAAAGGCATATTGCTCTAAAATTCCGCTCAAAATCTGGAGGTCAATAACCGCTGGAATCGTCAGAAAACATTTTGCAGCAAACTCGGATTTTGAGAAGAAGTCGTATAAAGTGCTTTGCTCGCTAAATTTTCCGCTTGTGTCCACAAAATAAGTTTTATTCGGGCTATAGCTGTAATCTTTCGGAAATTTGCTGATTTCAGCCTTGCACGGAATACTCATTATACGGCAGAGCTTCCGGCACATTTCACTGGCGCAGATATTAAAGCTGTTGAAGGAAAGAACTTCGTATGGCGGTTCTGTCATTTTGCCGTTGCCGTATCGCTTTTCTTCTAGAATTTTCTGACGCAGGAATTTGAACAGAATATTCGTTTTTCCGCTTCCAGGAGTTCCAAAGAATATGTAAGTTCTGATTTTTTCGTCTTGTTTCATACGAGCATGATAACGCATGAGGCTTGCATATAGTGAGAGTGGGCAGAGATATTTGTCGGAATTGTAGAACACACGAAAAATTTAATCAAAACAAGGAATAGAAAAATCCTATTTTTTCTCCAGTCATTTTGCATATCAATCAATGACAATTCGGCAGAAATGATTTATACTAAAGGCGGATATAAATAGCCCATGTCTGTTTTTAGTAAACTTTTTTATAATCAAAATTCTTCCCGCTCTGAATCAGAAACGGAAAATGAAGGTTCAAAAAACACATTCGCTTCAATTCAAATTTTCCTGAAAAATCTTCTGTCTGCGGATAAATATATTGCAAAAAGCGACTACATAAAATATTTTCTTGAGAATTCGGAGCTGATTGGCTATGTGCAGAAACTTAGCGCGGACGGTTTCTTAAAAGATTACTGCAAGAAAAACGGTTTGAAAGTCAAGTCTGTCGAAGATTCTCTTCAGAATATTGAAAAACTCGATGAACTGATAAAATTCCACAATCATGAATTCATTGAGCGCAAGCTGAAATCAGAAAAGGAATATCTTGATTCAATTCTTAAGGAAATCGACCCGGCAATAAATCTTGATGACGACCAGCGCAAGGTCATTCTTACGGACGAGGATTACTGCCTTGTGATTGCAGGCGCGGGAGCTGGAAAAACCACGACGGTCGCGGCAAAGGTAAAATATCTTGTTGAAAAGCAGAATGTAAAGCCGGAAGAAATTCTTGTCGTTTCTTTTACGAACAAGGCTGTCGATGAGCTTAAGGAAAAAATCCAGAAAGGGCTGAAAATCAGCTGCCCGATTACAACCTTCCATTCGACCGGAAACGCGATTCTTCACAAGCAGAATGATGAGAAGCTCAACATAGTTCAAAATGAAAAACTGTATTTTGTGCTTGAGGATTATTTCAAGGATACTGTCCTGCAGAATGAAAGAGTAGTAAACGACCTTGTGAAATTCTTTGCCTCTTACTGCGATGCTCCTGCGGATGAAATTGTCGATAAGACCGTTCTGTTCAATAAAATTTCATCATCTTCGTTTTCAACATTGAAAAGTGAGCTTGGCGAATATGAGAAAAAACTACTTCCGTCAGGCTCAAAAAAATATGTAACGATTCAGGACGAGCAGCTGCGCTCAAATGAGGAAGTTCAGATTGCAAATTTTCTGTATCTGAACAATATCGAGTATGAATATGAGCCGCGCTATAAATTTGATATTCCTGGAGCGCAAAAGCCTTACACTCCCGACTTTATAATCCGGCAGAACGGAAATGAAGCATATATCGAGCATTTCGGTGTTACAGAGGACGGCTACAACAACAGGTACAGCAAAGAAGAGCTTGAAAAATACAACAAGGCAATGCATGACAAAGTTGCCATACACAGGCAACATAACACAAAGCTGATTTGCACCTGCTCAAAATATAAGGACGGAAAGGAACTCACGGAACATCTGAAAATTAAGCTTGAAGAATTCGGTTTTGTTTTGACCCCAAAAGACAACCGCGAGGTTATGAAGAAAATCAGCGCGCAGGATTCAAGTCGCTATGTACGTAAGCTCATAAATCTTATAGACAGGTTCATTTCAAACTTCAAGACGAACGGATATTCCGAAGAAAAATTTGATGAATGGTCTGCAAAATCTACAAATGTGCGGACGAAACTTTTTCTGCGCATCTGCAAGGAATGTTATCTTGAATATCAAAAATATCTGAACCAGCATAACGCAATAGACTTTTCAGATATGATAAACAAGTCGGCAATGCTCTTGAAGGAATCTGAGCAGGTCAGAAGCCAGATAAAATTCAAATACATTATCGTGGACGAGTATCAGGATATTTCACGCCAGCGTTTTGATTTGGTCGGCGCATTGCATGAAAATTCCAGCGCGAAAATAATCGCGGTTGGCGATGACTGGCAGTCAATCTACGCTTTCAGCGGCTCGGACATTACTCTGTTCACAAAATTTTCCGAGATAATGGGATATGCCGAATTGCTTTCAATTACAAAAACATACCGAAATTCGCAGGAAGTCATTGACATAGCCGGAAACTTCATTCAGAAAAATGCAACTCAAATAAAGAAGACTTTAAAGTCGCCGAAAACGATAAAAGATCCTGTCATAATTTATACTTACGACGGAAAACTGAAAGGTCGCAAGGCGAATGACAGGAGTGGAGCCGCATATAATCTTGCAAAGGCTGTTGAAACCGCAATCGAGCAAATTCTGGAATTCAACAGGCAGGAAAACAAGAAAGATTCTTCTATATTATTGCTTGGCAGATTTGGATTTGACGGAAAGAATCTTGAGCGTTCGGGCTTGTTTGAATATAAAAATTTCGGCAGCAAGGTAAAATGTGTAAAATATCCAAAACTGAACATAACTTTTATGACGGCTCATGCGTCAAAAGGACTTGGCTACGACAACGTGATTGTCATCAACGGAAAAAATGAGACTTACGGATTTCCCTCAAAAATCGAAGATGATCCTGTTTTGAATTACGTTGTGAAGCGCGACAATTCAATAGAAGCTGCGGAGGAAAGACGGCTGTTTTACGTTGCGATGACACGGACAAAGAATCGGGTGTTTTTTATCGCGCCGGAAGAAAATCCGTCAGAATTCCTTTTGGAAATAAAACATGATTATAAAAATGTGGTGCTGAAAGGCGAGTGGAACGAAGAAATGCAGGAAAATCCGCTTTTGAAAAAGTCCTGCCCGATTTGCGGATATCCGCTGCAGCACAAATACAAGGTGGCTTATGGCTTGAACCTTTGGATTTGCACAAACGAGCCTGAAATCTGCGACTTTATGACAAACCGCCTTGACTCCGGCAAGCTTTCAATTATGAAGTGTGATTCTTGCGCCGACGGCTATCTGATTGTAAAGTCATCAAAAGACGGAACAAACCATTTTCTCGCCTGCACAAACTACACCGCCAACGGAAAAGGCTGCGGCAACATAGTCTGGAAAGAGGACTTTTACAGAATGATGGGATATGAGGTTGGAAAAAAATAATAGAGAAACTTTCATCTTTTGGAAACACATCAAGTAAAATTTCGGCAGCTTTTAAACTTTTGTTTTTATTATTTGAAGAATCAGTTATAATAACCATACAAAAACTTTTGCGGAGAATACAATGAAAGGCGATGCAAAACAACTGGTCGAATTTTTGGATGGAGCAAAGAACCGTTTTATAATTCCTGTTTATCAAAGAAATTATGACTGGAATGAGAAGCAGTGTCGGCAGCTTTTTGATGACTTGATTCAGATTTCAGTTGAAAAAAGAAAATCGCATTTTT
>OQVN01000205.1_pt1 | contig 23223 bp, 20 predicted proteins | sample 1691621 | NCBI WGS metagenome assembly OQVN01 (sample SAMN03418278, study PRJEB22391) | human gut metagenome | biome: human-gut; feature: organic feature; material: feces | host: Homo sapiens | place: Tanzania | collected 2013-01 | reverse complement strand
AGGCCCATATCGGACCCCTGGTATACGGGGGACTTCCAAAAGACCTACGAAGATGTGGTAAAGGGATGTGAAGCGCTGCTTCGGAGCATAGAGGGGAAAACGTTATGACACAAAAACAGTCGTACTTCATAGAAGGCCTGCAGGGAGCGGGCAAAAGCACGCTGGTAAACCGCCTGGCAGTAAAATATCCGGAGAAAAAGGTCTGCCGGGAGGGAGATTATACGCCGGTGGATTTGGCGTGGTGCGCTTATGTGGATGAAACGACCTATCAGGACATTATTGCAATATTTCCGTCATTATCGGAGGAAATAGCAAGATATGCCGTGCTGGAGAAAAATCACCATGTCATTCCCTATACGCAGATTCTGACGGATATTCCGGACTTTCATAAATACATGGAGCAGTTTGAAATCTATAACGGCAATCTGGACAGGGAAACATTTGAAAACACAGTACTTTCCAGGTTTTCGGCATGGGAGCCGGAGGACGAAATCTTTGAATGCGCCATGTTTCAGAATATTCTGGAAAACATGATGCTGTATCTGCAGATGCAGGACGATGAAATCTTGGCTTTTTATAGAAAAGTGCATGAAATCCTGCAAAATAAGCCGTATAAAATTCTTTATCTGGACGTAGAGGATATCGCGGGAAGCATCGAAGTGATAAAAAAAGAAAGAGCGGATGAAAATGGTGTGGAACTTTGGTTCCCACTTATGGTAAATTATATAGAGGCATCTCCCTATGGACAGATGCACGGGCTTTTGGGCAAAGAAGGACTGCTGAAGCACCTGGAAAGAAGAGAGCAATTAGAGCGAAAGCTCATTAAAGAGGTGTTTTGGAAAGAAACGATTGTCCTGAAGGCGAAGGCTTATGACATAGAGACCATACCATAACAAAGAAGGTGTACTCATGGAACTTCGATTTCTGGATTTTTTACAGACCATACATACGCCGCTGCTTGATAAAATACTGGCATTTATCACCAGTCTCGGCAATGTCGGTATCATCTGGATTGTGCTGGCGGTTGTTTTGCTGATACTTCTGAAGACGAGAAAAGCGGGGATAATCGTAGCGGCAGCGCTTCTAATGGACCTTATTTTATGCAACCTCATTCTGAAAAATCTGGTGGCAAGGGTGAGACCGTATGACGTCAACACGGCTATTGCCATTCTCATAAAAAAGCCCCTTGATTTTTCTTTTCCGTCGGGGCATACGGCTGCGTCCTTTGCGGCTATGACGGCTTTGTTCCTGGCAAAAATGAAAAAGGCATGGATTGCCGCACTTATTCTGGCAGTACTGATTGCTTTTTCACGGTTGTATTTTTATGTACACTATCCAACGGATGTACTGGGTGGAGCTGTAGTGGGCGTTCTGTCGGGAATTATAGGGTACACAATCGTTGAAAAAATAGATAAACGCCGGAGAACGGCAAAGTAAAATTTCACAAAATGTAAGGTATTCAAACTACAAAAAACAGGGTATACGTTATCCTGTTTTTTCCTTATAATAAAGTGAAATAGAACTAAGTTACCAATAAATTATCACACAGGAGGCAGGTATGGTCAGGCAGGAAGGAAACAGGCTGGTTATCGAAGAAGGACTCACACGGGTTTACATAGAATGCTGGGGAGAGAGTTCCCTGCGCGTCCGCATGACGGCGGAGCCGGAGATGGACCAAAACGACTGGGCGCTTTGCGAAAAGGTGGAAGAAGTGACGCCGGTGATTACGTTTACGGAAGTGGATGTGACGGACCCCTGGTACAAGGGAGATGAGTGGAAAAAATATCACCAGACCGGTACGGTGGCAACGCTTACCAACGGAAAAATTACGGCGGAAGTAAGTCCCGAGGGCTGGATTCGTTTCTTAAATCAGAGAGGCGAGGTGCTGACGGAGGAATACTGGCGCAACCGCAACCGTATTAACCGGTACTGTGTGCCCCTTCGTGTGGATGCGAGAGAGTTAAAGCCGGTCATGGGTTCCTGCGATTATGAGCTGACGGCGCGTTTTGAAGCGTATGATGATGAGAAAATTTTCGGTATGGGGCAGTATCAGGAAAAGCATCTGGATAAAAAAGGCGCCACACTGGAGCTTGCCCAGCGGAATTCCCAGGCAAGCGTGCCTTTTTATGTTTCCAGCAGAGGCTATGGTTTCCTCTGGAACAACCCGGCAATCGGTACGGCAACCTTCGGCACCAACAAGACGGAATGGTATGCGAAGAGAACCAAGAAATTAGATTATTTCATCACGGCAGGCGACACCCCGGCGGAAATTGAGCTGCATTACAGTGCGGCAGCGGGCAGAACGCCCATGATGCCGGAATTCGGTCTGGGTTACTGGCAGTGCAAATTAAGATACCGTACCCAGGAGGAAATCCTTGCGGTTGCCAGAGAGCATAAAAGGCGCGGACTCCCCATGGATGCCATTGTGGTGGATTTTTTCCACTGGACCATGCAGGGGGATTTCAAATTTGAAAAAAGAGACTGGCCCGACCCGGATGCCATGGTAAAAGAACTGAAGGACATGGGCATTGAAACGGTTGTTTCGGTCTGGCCCACGGTGGATGAGCGCAGCGAAAACTTCTGGGAGATGAACGGGAAAGGTTACCTCGTGCATTCCGACAGGGGAAACGGCCTCCACATGACCTGGATGGGCAACACGGTATTTTACGATGCTACGCATCCCGGCGCCAGAAAATTTGTCTGGGAAAAATGCAAGGAAAATTATTATAAGAAGGGCATCCGTATTTTCTGGCTGGATGAAGCGGAGCCGGAATACGGTCCTTACGATTTTGACAATACCCGTTATTACATCGGGCCGGCGCTGCAGTGCAGCAATATTTATCCTGCCATGTATGCCAAGGGCTTTTACGACGGACTGAAAGAGTCCGGGGAAAAAGAAATCATGTCCCTGGTGCGTTGTGCCTGGGCGGGCAGTCAGAAATACGGAGTGCTGACCTGGTCCGGCGACATTTATTCTTCGTTCCGCGCCATGCGGGAGCAGTTACAGGCAGGCTTAAACATGGGCATGGCGGGTATCCCCTGGTGGACCAGCGACATCGGCGGCTTTGTCGGCGGCAACATTGAAGATGCAGATTTCCGGGAACTTCTGGTCAGATGGTTTGCATGGGGCGCCTTCTGCCCGGTATTCCGTATGCACGGAGAGCGTTCACCCTGGTACGAAAGGGAGCAGGAATTTATTGACAATGTGCGTCAGCTTACCTCCGGTCAGGACAACGAGGTCTGGAGCTTCGGCGAGGACAACTATGAAATCTTAAAGAAGTATTTATTTGTCCGGGAAAATATGCGTCCCTACATCCGGGAATGCATGCGGGCAGCCAGTGAAACCGGAGCGCCGGTGATGCGCCCGCTGTTCTTTGACTTCCCGGAGGATAAAAAATGCTGGGAAACCGAAGACGTTTACATGTTCGGCCCGGATGTGCTGGTGGCTCCCGTTATGGAGCTTGGCGCAAGGGAAAGAACCCTTTACTTGCCTAAGGGTGCGGAATGGAAAGACGCCGTAAGCGGAAACCTGTACGAAGGCGGCCGGACGGTTACCGTAGACGCACCGTTGTCCGTTATACCGGTCTTTGTCCGGGACGGAAAAGACATCAAGATATTTTAGAGTAATAAACGACGGCTGTGCCCCTGCCCTTTACAAAGCAGCAAATTTACGGCTGTGCCCCTGCCCTTTACAAAGTAGCAAATTTACGGCTGTGCCCTCCTGCCATTTCCTAAGCAGACTTTTAATCACCGTCAGTACTTAGTTGCCGTATTTTGGCAACTTATGTACTGCTACGGTGATTATTAAGCGCAAGCGGGTCTGCGGGGAAACGGCAGGAGGCACGGCTTCACAGATTACTAAGCGCAAGCGGGTCTGCGAGGAAATGCAGGAAGCACGGCTTCATCCCAACAACATAGAAAGAAGGAACCAAAATGACAGATTACCAGAAAACCATGGAAGAAATCGTAGAAAACGGCATTGCCCAGGGACATATCATCGGCGCCAATGTGTTGATGATAAAGGATGACAAAGAAGTATATTTTAAGAGCCTCGGCTATGCGGATAAAGAGAACGGCGTGCCCATGAAAAGGGATGCCATTTTCCGACTGTACTCCATGACGAAGCCGGTGACGGCAGCAGCCACCATGATACTGGCGGAACGGGGAAAAATCGACCTCTGGGACCCGGTATCCAGGTATATTCCCGAATTTGCGGACTGCAAGGTCATGGAGGAGGACGGCAGACTGGTGCCGCCCAGGCGCCCGGTGAAAATCTGGGATTTACTTACCATGACATCCGGTCTTACCTACCCGGATATGGGCTGCGAGCCCGGCAGACAGATGGATGCGCTGTTTAAGGAATTAAAAGAGAAGCTGGCACAGGGCATTCATACCGATACGCTGGAGTATTGCCGGCGGATTGCCAAGGTGCCTCTTTGCTTCCATCCCGGCGAAAAATGGAGATATGGTTTGTCAGCGGACATTTTAGGTGGTATCATAGAGGTGGTTTCCGGGGAAACCTTCGGCAATTTCCTGCAGAAAGAAATTTTCGAGCCCCTGGGAATGAAGGATACCGGCTTTGTAGTACCCAGGGAAAAGAGGGACCGTCTGGCAGCCTGCTATCAGTGGAGCAATGAGGAGGGCAGACTCATCCCCTATACGGATAATCACCTGGGACTGGAAGGCTACGGCGAAGATGTGGTATACGAATCCGGCGGAGCGGGACTGGTGTCCACCGTGGATGATTACGCAAAATTTGCCCGCATGATGATGCACTACGGTACATTGGACGGTGTGCGGATTTTAGGCCGTAAAACCGTGGAACTGATGACAAGCTCCCATCTGACCAGGGAGCAGGCGAAAGATTTTAACTGGGACAGCCTGTGGGGTTATGACTATGGATTTTTAATGAGAGTGCTGCGCAATCCCGGCGAAGCAGGCTGCAATGCCAGTGTGGGCGAATACGGCTGGGACGGCTGGACGGGCAATTACATCACCATGGACCCCAGTGAAAACATGGCATTTTTGTATTTTATCCAGAAAACGGATGCCGGCACCACGGAGGAAGTGAGAAAACTCCGCATGACGGTTTACGCATCTTTATGATAATCAATCCTTCTTATAAGAAAGGATGAAACATGAACATTTTAACGGCTGATAATATCACAAAGGCATACGGAGAAAGAAGGCTCTTAGACGGAGCCTCCTTCTTTTTGCAGGAAGGGGAAAAAGTCGGTATCATCGGCATTAACGGCACCGGCAAAAGCACGCTGCTTAAAATTCTGGCAGGCATGGAAGAGCCGGACGAGGGCAAGGTCATCCGGGCGCAGGGCATGGTGGTCCGCTTTCTGCCCCAGCATCCTTCTTTCCGGCCGGAGGATACGCTGATAGAAGCGTTGCTTCGGGAAAACGGGAAATTTGACGGAGAATCCGGTACATTGTTTACGGATGACGGCAAAAGTATGGCACTGCAGTCCGGTCAGGAGGTGGCAGACAGAGACGTAAGAAACCTGATCACCGATGCCCGGAATATGATGACCCGGCTGGGAATAACGGATTTTAACGAAACATGCGGGCATTTGTCCGGCGGACAAAAAAAGCGTCTGGCGCTGATCAGCGTACTGCTTACACATTCCGACATACTGATTTTGGATGAGCCCACCAACCACCTGGACGGCGACATGGCGGAATGGCTGGAAGAGGTGCTGAAAAAGAGAAAAAATGCGGTCATCATGGTGACCCATGACCGGTATTTCTTAGACAGCGTGGCAGGTAGAATTATTGAAATCGACAGGGGAAAAATTTATTCCCATGAGACCAATTATTCCGGCTATCTGGAAGAAAAAATAAGCCGGGAGGAAATGGCGGAAGCGGCGGAAAGAAAGCGGCAGTCCCTGCTCCGCACGGAGCTTGCCTGGGTGCAGAGAGGCGCAAGAGCCCGTTCCACCAAGCAAAAGGCAAGGCTGGAGCGATATGAAGAGCTAAAGAACCGCAAAACGGAGTCCGTTTCCGCCAACGTGGAGCTAAGCTCCGTTTCTAACCGCATGGGACGGACAACCATTGAGTTAAACCATATTTCCAAGAGCTATCCGGGCAAGGAACTTATCCGGGATTTTTCCTATATTTTCTTAAAGAATGACAGAGTGGGATTTATGGGCAGGAACGGCTGCGGTAAAACCACCCTGATGAAAATGATTACCGGAGCCGTGCAGCCGGATGCGGGTGATATCGAAATCGGACAGACCATTAAAATCGGCTATTATGCGCAGGAATGTGACATGCCGGACGACAAAAGGGTGATTGATTACATCCGGGATGTGGCGGAGATTATCGATACTACGGAGGGCAAGGTCACGGCGGCAAGGATGCTGGAAAAGTTTTTGTTTTCGGGCGAAGACCAGTATGGTCTTGTGGGCAAGCTTTCCGGCGGAGAAAAGCGGCGGCTGAATCTGTGCCGCGTATTGATGGAAGCACCAAATGTTCTGATTTTGGACGAGCCGACAAACGATTTGGACATCGCCTCTCTGACGATTTTGGAAAGCTATTTAGATACCTTTCAGGGAATTGTCATTGCCGTGTCCCATGACCGGTATTTCTTAGACCGTACCATGAAGCGTATTTTTGCGTTTGAAGGGGATGGTATCATCCGGCAGTACGAGGGCAATTACTCCGATTATCTGCTGCGGAAAAGTGTGGAAGCGGAGCTTGTACAGCAGACTGCCTGTGACGGGAAAAGCGGCAGAACGAAAGAAAAAGAGACAACGGAGAAGAACGGCAGCACGGAAACAGAGGCTGCCGGGGAGAAAAAGAACACCTGGGACCCCGGTAAACGAAAACTGAAATTTTCTTATAAAGAACAGAAGGAATATGAAACCATTGAGCAGGATATTGCGGATATGGAACAGCAGATTGCCGATTTGGAAGCGAGTATTCCGAATTATGCCTCCGACTTTGTAAAACTCCAGGAAATCAATCAGAAAACAGAGGAATTAAAAGCGGCTCTCGAAGAAAAAATGGACAGGTGGATGTATCTCGAAGAACTGGCGGCAAAGATTGCGGAACAGTAACGGCGCAAAAGAAAAACGCAGAAGATTTTTAATCTTCTGCGTCGTCCTGGTCTGCCGCAATAGCACTTACCACGGAAGAAACCACGGAAACCACTACTGCAAAGATGATAATTAAAAGGCCGCCGCCCAATAATAAAATTTCCATTGTAATCACTATGCCTTTCTGTAATCAAAATTCTGTAATTCATAATTTCCATAACCGGTTCATTATCCGGTGCGGAAATCCTGCACCAATCATTTCTAACCCATATTATAGCTTGTTTTTCTAAAAACTACAACCCAAATTCCAAATTTGAACAGAAAAATAAAGCATTACAAAAGCATACTACAGAGAAATTTTTCGGAGATGAACAGTCATGCTTTTAATGAAATGATGAAAATATCAATCTTGAAAATAAAATTGATGAAATTATCATTTTTCTATTGACAAAGAAAATAAGTGGAAATATAATACACCCATAAACAAGGACAAAGACGTCACGAACAAGTATCGTGGCGTCTTTTTTGTATGATAGGAAAATGCCGCATGATACGGAAGAAAGGAAGCGAGAGCATGGAAATTAAAATCATAGACGAATCCCAATTTTCCACTTCTGTCTGGTCGGGGGGAAAGACCACGGAAATGTATCTGTATCCGCAGGATCCGTCCTATAAGGAACGAAATTTTCTCTTCCGCATCAGCTCCGCTACGGTGGAGGACGAAACCTCCGTTTTTACGAGACTGCCGGACATCCACCGGGAAATTCTTTTATTAAACGGCAGCATGGTTTTACAGCACGGCAAGGGCGTTCCGGTTACTTTACAACCCTATGAACCACATGCATTTGAAGGCGAATGGGAAACGGTAAGCCACGGAAAAGCCACAGACTTTAACGTCATGTATCAAAACTGTAAGAGCTTTGTAAATGTCATTTCGGAAACCGGAAAGGCGGTCTTTGAAAAGACGGTGGGCATGGATTTCTTCTATAGTAAGGAAGATGATTTCCGGCTGGAGCAGACCATCGTAAAAAGAGGGCAGCTTGCCATGATAACCGGGCAGACGGGTGGGGTAAAGCTCATAAGCGATGAAGAAAATCCGGGAATCGTTCATGTAGGAATTACTGATTTACCGGGACCGGCAGAGAGGGTGGAATAAGGTGTCAGCACAGGAGTTCAAAAATCAGGTAGCAAGGGTTTCCCATTCATCCAACACCTTTCATAAGTTAGGAACCTTCATGGAAGAAAACTGGGTGAGTGTGGGAATGTTAAGTGCCACGGAGGTGGCAAAGAGGGCGGGCGTCAGCCAGGGCAGCGTCACAAGGTTCTGCAATGAGCTGGGATTTGCCGGATACAGTGAATTTTCTAAAAAGTGGAAGGAGAGCATTTACGAACCGCTTTCCGCACCGGACCGGCTGAAAAATATCCGCGGGGAACACGCCGATCTGGCACGCATGATAGAAGTGGAACAGGAAAACTTAAACAGGCTGCCGGAAATAGTTTCCGGGGAAGCTTACCGCAAGATAGTAAAAGCGATGACGGACCGGAAAAAAATCGTTTTGTTGTCGGCAAGAATTTCCGCCACTCTCTTGGACCAGATACATTATATGCTTTCCAAAATCCGGGACAACGTGCAGATTGTACTGCCGGGAAGCCCCGAATGGAACAACCTGATACTGGAGAAGCCGGAAGATACGTTTGTTTTTACCATAATGTTTCCCCGGTACCCCAACATTCTGATAACGGAAATTGCCGCCCTGCATAAAGCGGGATTTGAAATCGGACTTATGACCAACAGTATGTTAAGTCCCCTGATACCGCATTCATCTTATTATATAGAAGTACCGGTTTCCTCCACATCCATTTTCGACTGTTACGGAACGGCAACCGTGCTTCTGAACTACTTAGTGCGGGACATCGCCGGTCAGATAGAAAACTTAGAGGAGCGGCTGAACAGGCTGGAAACCTACGAGAAAGAAAACGATACCTATTACCGGGTATAAAGAATCACAAAAGAAAAACAGCGGCTGCGAAAGAAAGCGGGTGATGGGTATGCAGCTTAGGGTAAACAAAGAAAGGCTGAAACAGAATATCGAAGAACTGGCACAGTTTGGCCTCAATGCAAACGGCGGTGTAGACCGTTCCATCGGAAGCGAAGCGGATCTGCTGGCAAGGAAATGGCTGACGGATTACGCGGAAAAGCTGGGAGCAAAGGTCCATACGGACGCCATTGCCAATATCCATGCCGTACTTCCCGGGACGGAACATTTGAAAAAATTAGTTATCGGTTCCCACCACGATGCGGTGCCGAACGGCGGCAAATATGACGGAGCCATGGGCGTTTTATTGGGACTGGAAGTGATGCAGTGCATTTTGGAAAACGGCATCTGGCTAAGACACCCCTACGAGGTACTGATGTTTACCGCAGAAGAACCCAATCCCTTTTCCATTTCCACCATGGGAAGCCGCAGCATTACGGGAAAAATACCGGAGGAGATGCTCCTTTCCGCCACGGACTGCTATAGCGGTATGCCGCTGCCGGAGGCGATAAAAAGGGCGGGCGGCGATTTATCCCGGCTGAAAGAGGACAGGATGACGGACAAGGAAATGAGCGCTTTTATCGAGTGCCATATTGAACAGAGCCGCAATTTAGATGATGCCAGGCTTTCCGTGGCAACGGTCGGCAAGCTGGATGTGAAACCCAATTCCGCCAACATCATACCGGATTCGGTCAGCTTTATTATGGAAATCCGGACATCCTGTGAAGAAGAAAAGCAGGCATTTTTACATAAGGTAGCAGAAGAATTTGCAGGCATAGAAAAAGAAAGGGACGTTTCCCTTACACGGATTATAAATGGGGCGACATCACCAACTACAATATGGTTTTGGACCGCAGCAAATTCGGTATCGACGGCTGCGTGGAAATCCTGAAGGCGGCTTACGGCGCCCTGTAGACAGCAGGTTCCGGGCGGGTACTCTTTACAGAAAATGGAAGAATGCGGAAGGTTAAGTTTGCGGGCAGGCATGCCGATAAATCTTTTACCGAAACAGTACGAGGAGGACGGCCTATGATAACCATCAGTCTTTGCATGATAGTGAAAAATGAAGAAAAAGTCCTGAAGAGATGCTTAGACAGCGTCAGGGATCTGGTGGACGAAATGATTATCGTGGATACCGGCTCCACGGACAGGACGAAGGAAATCGCAGCCTCCTATCCCGGTGCGAAGATTTACGATTTTATCTGGGTGGACGATTTCGCAAAAGCGAGAAACTTCGCTTTCTCCAAGGCAACCTGCGACTATATTTATTCGGCGGATGCGGATGAGGAAATCAACGAGGAAAACCGGAAAAAATTCATGCGCTTAAAGCAGGTGCTTCTGCCGGAAATCGAAATTGTGCAGATGAAATACGTCAACCAGCTTTCTTACAGCACGGTTTACAATTATGACGAAGAGTACCGCCCCAAGCTGTTCAAGAGGGTGAGAGGTTTTATCTGGGAAGGCGCCATTCATGAAACCGTGGCAACCGGTCCCATTGTGTACGACAGCGACATCAGCATCCAGCACAAACCGGAGAGCTTACATACCGGCAGGGATTTTGCCGCATTTGAAAGACTGATAAAAAGAGGCGAGCCCCTCTCTAAAAGGCTGAAAAATATGTACGCCAAGGAGCTGTTTATTGCAGGCGGAAAAGAAGATTTCCGGCAGGCGTCGGATTATTTTGAACAGATTGCGGACACGGCGGAGGACGAAGAGGAGCTGAAGGAAGCGTTGGCGGTAGTGGTTGCTGCCAAACGGCAGAGAAAAGACACCGACAATTTCTTTAAGTATGCCTTAAAGTCCGTGATACTGGGCGGCTGCTCCGAGGTATGCTTTGAAATCGGCGAATATTATTTTTCCAAGGGCGATTATGAAGAAGCGGTGCTCTGGTATTACAATGCCCGCTACGAAACGGAAGCCATTCTCTGCCTTAAGAAAAAGGAAAGAGAACCGCTGGAAAAATTAGTGGAGTGCTGCGAGAAGTTAAACCGTCCGGAGGATGCTTATACCTACCGGAAAGAATTAGAACAGTTATAGGGGGCTGTTACAGAAAAAGAAAAACCCCTGATTTGGTAAATATAACAGAAAAAATGCCACCCAATCTTGTGAAAATAAACCAATAGGCAGAAACACAAAAAGGTGGTAAGATAACCACATTACCTGTTGAAATTGAAGAAGCGAGACAGAGGGCCCGGAAAGGCTCTCTTAAACGTATATTCATTTCAGGAGGTTTTTTTATGCACAAATTTAAGAGTTATATCTGGGAATGGCTGATTGGCTTCAGCCTGATTGTTTTGTATCTGTTAAGCTCCGCAAGGGTGGTAAGCGCGGCGGAAAATCCGTCCTTTACCCATACACATGCGGCAAAATGCACGCAGAAATCTACGGAAACCTGTACGGTGCACCACACATGCAGTTATCACGAAGAGCACCAGACAAGGTTCTGCAATACCTGCGGCAAGGGAACCGACCACAAGCTGACTGCGCACACCTATACCTGCTCCAAGCAGAATGACACCTGGCAGCCGGACGGTGTCTGTACCTGTACGGTCTGCGGCACTTCCGTGGGCTGGGTCAATCCGCCCGGAAAAAAGCACGAATATACCGTGGACAGGAGAGTCTGCGGCATGGAAGAGGGAGAGGCAACCGCGACCTTAAGTGTCAGTGCCGACAGCACTGCATGGACCAATAAAGCGGTGGGACTGACGGCATCTGTGGCGGTACTTAAGGACGATATATCCAGTCAGGGGATTACGCTAAGCTGGCAGGACGGCAAAATGAGTGTCACTCAGAACGGCACCTACACAGTGACCGCCACCAACGGGCAGGGACAGAGCATCAGTGCGTCCATTGCGGTAAACTGCATTGATACCACGGCGCCGGTGATTTCTTCGGTGACCGGGGACACCGGCAGCATGAGCAAAACCGCCATTTCCGTTACGGTAGCAGCTTCTGATGCGGAAAGCGGTCTGGCGGAGGCTCCTTTTTCCACGGACGGCGGCAGCAGCTTTGGCACAGCCAATACGTTTACGGTAACGGAAGGAAATCCCGTCACCTTTGTGGTAAAGGATAAAGCCGGAAATACGACGCAGAAAACCATTAAGCGGGGGGACTTTCCCTATCCTGCCGAAAAGCCTTCGGAGGGCGGCAACAAACCCGGCGGTGAGAGCGGCGGAACGGGAGGAAGCGGCAACGGAGGAAACAGCGGAACCGGAGGCAATAACGGGGGAAACAGCGGAACCGGAGGCAGCAATACGGGAGGAAACAGCGGCAACGGAGGAAACAGTGGAAACGACAGCAACAGTACCGGAGGAAACAACGATACCGGCAGTAACGGAACGGGCAACGGCGGATCAGGCAGTGCAGGCGGGAAAGGCAGCAGTACCGGAGCAGGCGGTAAACAGAATGGCGGCAATCCCGGTAAAAATTCCGATAAAAACAGAACTTCCGGAAAGGATACCGCAGGAAACAGTGGAAACAATGCGGATGCCGGAACCGGCGCAGAGGGAAGCAAGAAAGAAAATGCGGCAGGAAAGAGCGGAACGGACAGCAAAATGCTTCTCATTGCCAGATTAGAAAAGGAACGGCTGTTGGCCCAGAAGGATATGATGGACGACGACAGGCTGGCAGGCGGCTATGCGGATGCCGGAACCGGCGTGGAGGAAAGCACGGATGAAGAAATGCCTTCCCTTAAAAGCAATGCGGGCGGTCTTGCCGGAATGGTAAGCTGGATAGGAGCAAATCCGCTTCCGGCAGCAGGCGGCATGCTGCTTCTGGCAGCTCTTCTTATCGGAGGGTATCTGTTCTGGTATTTCGGCGTGGATGTGTACTGCTACGACGGCGGCGAGGAGTATAAGCGTCTGGGACTTTTGTTCGTGAAGAAGAAGCAGGGCTCCTATGAATTACAGTTTCCCGACGGCATTACGGAGGATGAAGGGAAGGAACGGTTCCGTCTGGTCTTTAAGGGCAGACTGATAAAGCAGGCGAGACACCGCAAGCTTACCATTCATTACGGCGGACGAAAGATATTGCAGTCCATGGAAGAATGTGTAGACTTTGTACTTTAGTCATGTTAAAATCAAAGGCGTTAAAGCTGATAAAAAGAACAGTAATACATAGAGAATAACAGGAAAGAAGGCAGAGTATGAACTGGGAAGAAAATGTCAGAAGGGTAGTCCCCTATGTTCCGGGAGAACAGCCCAAGGACACAAATGTCATTAAACTCAATACAAACGAAAATCCCTACCCGCCCGCACCGGGTGTGGAGAAGCTTAAGCAGGAGTTTTCCTGCGACAGACTGCGGCTCTATCCCGACCCGGAGGCAACGGTGCTGGTGGATGCGATCGCGAAGCGCTACGGTGTAAAGCCCGCACAGGTTTTTGTGGGCGTCGGCTCCGATGACGTGCTGGCAATGGCGTTCCTGACATTTTTCAATGGGGAAAAGCCGATACTTTTCCCGGATATTACCTACTCGTTCTATGATGTGTGGGCGGACCTTTACCGGATACCCTATAAGACCTGTCCGCTGGATGAAAATTTCCGGATGAACATCAGGGACTATGAGCAGGAAAACGGAGGTATCATTTTCCCCAATCCCAATGCTCCTACCGGTGTGCTGGAAACCGTGGAAAATATTGAAACCATTGTGAAGAACAACCCGGATGTTGTGGTGATTGTGGACGAAGCCTATATCGATTTCGGCGGTACCAGTGTTCTTCCTTTGGTGGAAAAATACGAAAACCTGCTGGTGGTGCAGACCTTTTCCAAATCACGCTCCATGGCGGGCATGCGTATCGGTTTTGCAATCGGCAGCAAAAAGCTGATTTCCTATATGAATGATGTGAAGTTTTCCTTCAACTCCTACACCATGGACTGGTTTACCCAGATTTTGGGTGCGGAGGCTGTGCGTGACGAAGCCTATTTTAAGAAGTGTACGGATAAAATTGTGGAAGTACGGGAATGGACTAAGGAAGAACTTAAGAAATTACAGTTCACCTTTGAAGACTCCAGGGCAAACTTTATTTTTGCCAAGCATGCAACCTTAAGCGGTGATACCATTTTCAAGGCATTAAAGGAAAGAAAGATTTTTGTAAGGCATTGGAACAAGGAAAGAATTTCCGACTATCTGCGTATTTCCATCGGTACGAAAGAGCAGATGCAGGCACTTATAGATGCCCTGAAAGAAATCACACAGATGTAAAAGGAGAAAAATTATGCAGTTTATCAAGAACATGGCAAAGGGTGCCGTAATCGGCATTGCCAACATTATCCCCGGAGTCAGCGGCGGCACCATGGCGGTTACCATGGGCATTTACGACAAGCTGATTTTCTGTCTGACCCATTTATTCAAAGAATTCAAGAAGAGCGTTAAATTTTTAATTCCCATTCTGCTGGGCGCCGCAGTGGCGCTGGTGGCAGGTTCCTTCGGAATAGAATTTCTGTTTAGGAAGTTTCCGGTTCCCACAAACCTTTTCTTTATCGGTCTGATTCTGGGCGGACTTCCCATGATGACCAAGAAGGTAAAGGGACAGAAAATAAAGGTGGGACATATGATTTCCCTGATTGCCTTTTTTGCCCTGGTTGTGGTTATGGGACTGGTGGGCGACAAGGAAGGCAGAGCTGTGGACTTAAGCTTTAATTTCCTTAATGTGATAATCCTTTTTCTGGTGGGCGTAATTGCTTCCGCAACCATGGTTATTCCCGGAGTCAGCGGCTCCATGGTTCTTTTACTGCTTGGTTTTTACAACCCCATTATTGCACAGATTAATGATTTTATCCGTTCCCTTACCTCCGGAGATTTTGCGGGGGTACTGAATGGCTGCGGCATACTGGTGCCTTTCGGTATCGGTGTGGTAATCGGTATTTTTGCCATTGCCAAGTTGATTGAGATTATTTTTGAAAAGTTCCCGCTGTATGCGAACTGGGCGATTATCGGTCTGATTGTGGCTTCCCCGTTTGCCATTATTTTCAACAATCTGGCAAGCTTTTCAGGTGTTACGGTACTGACGGTGGTAAGCAGTGTCATTACCTTTGCGGTTGGTTTCTTTGTAGCATTAAAACTGGGTGAATAAGGAGACGGAAGTGAAAGCATATACGGATTTCGCTTATGTATACGATACCTTCATGGATGAAACACCCTATGAGGAATGGAGCCTGTTTTTACAGGAAAAAATAAAACAGTACGGTATTTCCAGACCGGAGCGTTCCGAGGACGCCATAGAGTCCGAGAAAAATCTGGTTCTGGACCTTGGCTGCGGCACCGGCACCCTGACGGAGCTTTTAGCGGAAGCGGGTTACGACATGATTGGCGTGGACAATTCCTGCGACATGCTTAACATTGCCCGTGAAAAGAGTGCGGAGAAGGGACTGGAAATTCTGTATCTGCTGCAGGATATGCGGGAGCTGGATTTATACAGTACCATCGGTACAGTGGTCAGTGTCTGCGACTCCTTAAATTACCTGCTTACCACACAGGATTTGGAAAAAACCTTCCGGCTGGTGAAAAATTTCCTCTATCCCGGCGGGATTTTTATCTTTGATTTCAATACGGTTTATAAGTACGCCGAGGTTATCGGGGATGCGACCATTGCCGAAAACAGAGAGGACTGCAGCTTTATCTGGGAAAATTATTATTACCCCGAAGAATGCATCAATGAATATGATGTGACGGTTTTTGTGGAAGAGGAAGAGGACTTGTACCGCAAATTTACGGAAACCCATTACCAGAGAGGATATACCCTTGCGGAAATGGAAGAGCTGGTAACAAAGGCGGGTATGTCCATTATTGAAGCACTGGATGCGGACACGAAGGGTCCCGTCCGTCCGGATAGCGAAAGAATTTATATCATTGCCGGAAAATCGGGAGCCGACACCTCGGTGCAGAACTGAATACGCAGGCTTTGAAACAGAGTCTATGATGACAGAAAGCAGGAATGAACAATGCATGATTATATGGTGAGAGCCACAGCGGCAGGTGCCCAGATAAGGGCGTTTGCCTGTACCACAAAAGAGCTTGTGGAGGAAGCAAGAAAAGCACACAACACCAGTCCTGTGGTGACAGCAGGGCTTGGCAGACTGTTAAGCGCCGGCTGCATGATGGGCAGCATGTTAAAAGGAGAGGACGATCTGATTACCCTGATTGTGAGGGGAGACGGTCCTTTACAGGGACTGACGGTGACGGCTGACAGCAAAGGCCGCGTCAAGGGATATCCTCTGGTGCCGGATGTGATATTACCGGCAAATGCCATAGGAAAACTGGATGTGGGCGGCGCCGTGGGCCGCGGTTACCTCAAAGTTATCCGGGATATGGGCTTAAAAGAGCCATATGTAGGACAGACGGAGCTTCAGACCGGAGAAATCGCAGAGGATTTAACGTATTACTTTGCCCTTTCCGAACAGGTGCCTTCTTCTGTAGGATTGGGTGTCCTCATGGAGAAGGACAATACCGTGAAGCAGGCAGGCGGCTTTATTATCCAGCTTATGCCTTTTGCGGAGGAAGAAGTCATTGCCAGACTGGAAGAAAATTTACAGAACATAAAGTCCGTTACCGCCATGCTGGAAGCGGGACACACTCCCGAAGAGATGCTTACGCAGATTTTGGACGGTATGGACGTGGAAATCCTGGATACCATGCCGGTTTCCTTCTACTGCAACTGCAGCAAGGAAAGAGTGCAGAAAGCCTTGATGGGCATGGGACGCGGGGATCTGGAGGATATTATAAAGGACGGAGAGGGCATTGACGTCAACTGCCACTTCTGCAACAAGAATTATCACTTCACCATAGACGAGCTGAAAGCCCTGCTGGACGTACAGGAATAGAATACAGAAGTAGAATATAGGAACAGATTACAGAGAAACAGGTTGATTATTTTCAAAATACTGTGTATACTAAATGTAGAAGTAAATGTTTGCCGCTTGCTGATGGCGCGGGATATAAATAATTCAGTTTGTATATGAAGCCACTTGCTATACAGGTGGGATAAAAATAGTATAGTTTGTAAATGTTCCCCGTCAGTGTTTGCTGATGGGGAATTTTCATATAAAGGAAAGGCGTTTTATGGAAATACGGCAGGGATATTCATATCATATCAAGGATGAATTTTTTTGCTTGGTTGATGATAAATATCTGATGAGCAATAAGGAACAGGGAAATTATCGTCCTCATTATTATGCGATTCAGGATAAAAAAAATCCGAAATTATATTGGATGATACCGATTAGTTCACAGGCAGAGAAATATAAGGAAATTATTGAGAAGAAAAAGAAACGATACGGTAGATGTAACACGATTGTGATTGGTTTGTTTGCAGGAAAAGAAAACGCTTTTCTGATACAGAATGCATTCCCTGTTATTGAAAAATATTTTGACCATATTCATACAATTCAAGAACAGCCGGTTACTGTACATAAAAAGCTGGATAAATTACTTGTTGAAAATCTGTATAAAGTGCTGGCTATGTGTAATTGTGGAATTAAATTGACTTTTACGGATATTAAAGCAATCAGAACAATTATGGAAGAAGAACTGGCAAGGGGCGGCGACTCAACTTAACAGGTCGCCGCCTGTTTTTCATTACCCGTTACTCGGAAACAACGGCCGCTTTATCCAGGCAGGTCTGTATGGTTTCCAGTAAAATGAGAGTGGTGTATTTGTTCTCGTCCTGATAGCTGACGGAGGAAAGGGGGGTGCCGTCTGTAAGCTGGGTGGAAACGGAAGCCAGTGTGGGCTCCATTAAGGGATACATGGTCGTTACCGCCTCATCTAAGTTGACCAGCCGGACAGAAGAAATGCCGCTTTCATTCACCACCACTTCCATATCTACACTGTAGCCGGAAAGGGGCAGGGTGGAAGCATATACGCCGGGTATGTAGGAATTTTTTGCTGCATCGGGATTTTCATTCAGGGAAAAGTCCTCCACCGAGCTTCCGGGCGCAGAGTTTTCCATGCTTTCCGAAGACAGCGTGCCGTTTTTGTTTTTGGGAAGAAACATGATGATTAACAGTATAACAAACAAGATTCCCAGCGCGGCGAAGATGCCGGTATAAATCAGTTCTTTTAAATGGAGTACTACGATTTTTGTTTTAGAATTCATAAGGTGTCCTGCACGTGTTCTTTTTTATTAAGGATATGCGGGAAAACCGTGAATAATGCTATTGACAAGACGGTTTCTGCGTTGCTATTATGAAAAATAATGTGATAAATACGGAGGTTTTGCCATGCAGAAGTACACGAAGGAAGATATTTTTAATCTGGTAGAAGACGAGGATGTGGAATTTATCCGTCTGCAGTTTACGGATTTGTTCGGCAATCTGAAAAATATAGCCATTACCGTAAGCCAGCTGGAGAAAGCGCTGGACAATAAAATTTATTTTAACCCGGCATCCATTGACGGTTATGTAAAGGATGAGGACGATGTATTGTTTTTACATCCCGATCTTTCCACCTTTGTTATTTTCCCCTGGAGACCCCAGCAGGGAAAGGTTGCCCGTATGATCTGCGATGTCTATAGACAGGACGGCACTCCTTATGAGGGCGATTCCCGTTATATCTTAAAGCAGGCAGTGGAAGAGGCTGGCAGAAAGGGCTATACCTTTGATGTCAGAACGGAATGCGAATTTTTCCTGTTCCAGACGGATGAAAACGGACTGCCCACCACCGTTACCTATGAGCAGGCAGGTTATCTGGATTTAGCGCCGATTGATATGGGTGAAAATGCCAGAAGAGATATTATCATGACACTGGAGCAGATGGGCTTTGAGATTGAGTCCTCCCACCATGAGGATGCGCCCGCCCAGCATGAAATTGATTTTATGAACGATGAAGCTGTAGCGGCGGCTGACAATATGAACACCTTTAAGCTGGCAGTCAAGAGTATTGCCAAGTCCCACGGTCTGCATGCCACTTTTATGCCCAAGCCGAAGCAGGGCGTCAGCGGTTCCGGCATGAATATCAAGATGTCCTTAAAGAAGGACGGAAAGAGCATTTTCGAGCCGGTAAACGATAATGGAGAACTGAGTAAGGAAGCCATGTGGTTTATCGGAGGACTGCTTAAGCATGTAAGAAGCATGGCGCCGGTTACCAATCCACTGGTAAATTCCTACAAGCGTCTGGTACCCGGTTTTGAAGCGCCGGTGCAGATTGGTTTCGGCAGCCACAGCAGAAGCGTCATGGTATATCTTCCTCACATTGTAGGAGAAGAAGCCAGACTGGAATTCAGAAGCCCGGATCCTGCAGCCAATCCTTATCTGACCTTAAGCCTCTGCTTACAGGCAGGTCTTAAGGGTATTGAAGAACATACCGAACCGGATATGGACGCCAAGGCGGATATGCCGGACAATCTCTGGGAAGCAATCCGCAGCATGGAAGAGGATGCTTTTGTGGAGAAAGTGCTTGGCAGCAAGGTAAATAAACGCTACCTGGAATTAAAGAAAGCGGAATGGAACCGTTACCGTGTGCAGGTTTCCGAATGGGAAATCAATGAATATCTGTACCGTTTCTAAAGAGAGCCACCTCATAACAATACTTAAAAGGAAGGTGGTTCTGTGACAAATATTCTTGTGGTTTTTCCGAAACTGGAAGAAGGCAGGAGCATTAAGAACCTCTTGGTACGCAGTGGTTTCAACGTGACCGGTATTTGTACCTCCGGCGCACAGGCGGTGGCGCGTGCGGACGAATGGAACGAAGGAATTATTGTGTGCGGCTATAAGATGACGGATATGCTTTACTCACAGCTGCGGGAGCTTCTGCCGAACGATTTTGAAATGCTCGCCCTGATGCAGGCGCAGCACATTGGTGAAATACGAAAAGATAATATTGTATGCCTGGGAATGCCGCTTAAGGTACAGGAGCTGGTGAACACCGTCAATATGATGGTGGACAACATGGAGCGACGCCGGAGAAAGCGGAGACTCACTCCCAAGGTACGAAATGACAAGGATGCGGCTATGATTGCCGAAGCAAAGGAGCTTCTCATGAGCCGCAACCATATGACGGAAGAGGAAGCGCATCGTTATATCCAGCGATCCAGCATGGATACCGGTACCAATATGGTGGAAACGGCGCAGATGGTGTTGACCATGATGCGGTAAAGAAAGAGTATTTTTCGCATATAGAAATGGCACAAAACTTGCAGTTATGGAAAGGAATGGATATTACTATGAAATTTACAAAAATGCATGGTTGCGGCAATGATTATATCTATGTGGACGGCAGTAAGGAGATTATCCCGGCGGAAAAGAAGCCGGAAATTGTAAAACGGTTAAGCGACAGACATTTCGGCATTGGCGGAGACGGCGTGATTTTCATCAACCCTTCCGAAGAAGCGGACTTTGAAATGGAAATGTATAATGCGGACGGCAGCCGTGCGGAGATGTGCGGAAACGGTATCCGCTGTGTGGCAAAATATGTGTATGACAAGGGGCTGACCACCAAAAAGAAAATCAGCATTATCAGTGCCGGAAAGGTAAAGCATTTATGCCTGACCATTCAGGACGGTAAAGTGATTCTGGTAAAGGTGAACATGGGCGCACCGGAGCTTGTTGCGGAAAACATTCCCGTGGTAAGCGAAACGAAAACCGTGCTGGATGTCCCCATTACCGTACAGGGAAAAGAATACCGCATGACCTGCGTGTCCATGGGCAATCCCCATGCAGTTGTTTTTATGGATAATGTGGCAGACCTTGCCATTGAAAAAATCGGTCCTTATTTTGAAAATCACGAAAGATTTCCGAAGCGGACCAATACGGAGTTTGTAAAGGTAATCGACAGAAACACGGTGGAAATGCGCGTCTGGGAAAGAGGAACCGGTGAAACCCTTGCCTGCGGAACCGGCGCCTGCGCTACGGTAGTGGCCTGTATCTTAAACGGTCTTACCGAAAATCAGGTTACCGTAAAGCTGCTCGGCGGGGAACTGGAAATTTTCTGGGACAGGGATGCCAATCTGGTTTTCATGACAGGTCCCGCAGCTACCGTATTTGAAGGCGAAATTGAGATTTAGAAATTCCGAAAGAAAGTAAGAATATAAAAAGAGTCACCGGAAACTTTCGAAAGAAAGCACCGGTGACTTTTGGTTTTCAGAAACTGTGAATATACAGGCAGGCTATGCCAGTGTAGCCTTGTCAATCAGAAGGCAGGCACAGAAGCCTTTTTCCGGCTGGAAACAGTAGATGGACAAATCCCTGTCAAGCGCCCGGCTGTAACCGTGAAGTACCTTGGAACCGCCGTTGATAGCAATTTCCGCATATGCGGGCAGCCATCTTTCGTCTGCATTTTCAAAGATATCATAAAAGGACTGGTTCAGCATCTGGGCTACCGGCTGATTGGAAAGCTCGCCCATGGAGTCGTTGCAGTAGCGGAAGATGAAGGTGGTTTCTTTGCCCTTTTCGTCAAATACCAGCTCAATCACGCAGAAAGGCGCGGGCATGATATCTAAAACGGAAAAACGGGTATTTAATTCGGCACTGACCTCTTTGGAATGACGCGCCTGGCTTTTTGCAAGCTCCTTCATAATGGTCTTGTGCTGGATGGGGTCGTGGGTACGGCCGGTGAAGCTTTTGCCGTCCGTGGTGAGGTATGTACCACGGTAAATCTTTACGATTTGTGATTTTGCAAGCAGTACACCTTTATTGATACGGAGAAAATCCTCTTTGGGCAGGGCATCGGAAAAGGCTTTTAAGCCGATATAGGTATTTAGGGTGCGGCCGTCCAAAAGATGCAGCTCCGTCTGGGCACCGGTGCGAATCAGATAACGGATATCTGCCGGTGCGATTTCTTTTCTTCTTAAAAAGGAGTGGGCATAATGTGTCATCTGCTCCATATAGAAACCTCCTGTTATGTGTTTATTCCGTTTCTATTATACGGGATTTCCGACAAAAAGACAATCTCCTTGACAAAAAAACTTTTCCCATTTTTTAATCCGGCTTCTCATTTTAACAGTATTGTGGTAAAATAAAAAAGTTGCCTTGCAGCAGGAAACGTTCCTATGCAATCGACAACAGGAAACAGAGAAAGGAAAGTTCGCTCTATGAAAAAAATTCTTGTGTATCTTAAGGACTACAAAAAAGAATCCATCTTAGCACCGTTGTTTAAGATGTTAGAGGCCTCCTTTGAATTGCTGGTGCCTCTTGTGGTGAAAAAAATCGTAGATATCGGTATTGCTGATTCTGACAGAGGTTATGTGGGAAAAATGTGCCTTCTGATGATAGCGCTTGGTCTGATTGGTCTGGTATGCTCCATTACGGCGCAGTACTTTTCTGCCAAGGCTGCGGTTGGTTTTGCTACGAAATTAAGACATGTGCTGTTCGGACACATGCAGAAGCTGTCCTATGCGCAGACAGACCACATGGGCACTTCCACCATGATTACCCGTATGACCAGTGATATCAACCAGGTGCAGAACGGTGTCAATCTGGTGCTTCGCCTGTTCTTACGTTCCCCGTTCATCGTGTTCGGCGCCATGATTATGGCATTTACCATTGATGTAAAAGCCGCGCTTATCTTCGTGGTGGTTATTCCGCTTCTGTCCATTGTGGTATTCGGCATTATGCTGATAACCATTCCCTTGTATAAAAAAGTGCAGGGAGGTCTGGACAGGCTCCTCGGCGTTACCAGAGGTAACTTAACCGGTGTGAGAGTCCTGCGTGCGTTCCATAAGGAAGAGGAAGAAAGAAAAACATTTGACGAAGCCAATGAAAAGCTGACCGGCTTCCAGATGTTTGTAGGAAGAATTTCCGCCGTTATGAACCCGGCAACCTACATCATCATAAACGGCGGTCTGGTAGTTCTCCTATGGGTGGGTGCCGTAAAGGTGGACAACGGCATTCTGACACAGGGTGCGGTGCTGGCGCTGGTAAACTACATGTCCCAGATTCTGGTGGAGTTGATTAAGCTGGCAAATTTAATTATTACCGTCAACAAGTCCATTGCCTGCGGCAACCGTATTGAAGCCGTTTTAGAGCTTACTCCCGGTCTTACCAACGGCAAGGTAACGGAAACCGAAGCGAAGGAAGATGTTCCCGTGGTTTCCTTTGAACATGTGTCCCTGACCTATCCGGGCGCCGGTGCGGAAAGCTTAACGAACATTGACTTTAAGGCAATGAGAGGGCAGACCATCGGTGTTATCGGCATCCCTGCTGTCAGGATT
>OQVN01000204.1_pt1 | contig 23279 bp, 19 predicted proteins | sample 1691621 | NCBI WGS metagenome assembly OQVN01 (sample SAMN03418278, study PRJEB22391) | human gut metagenome | biome: human-gut; feature: organic feature; material: feces | host: Homo sapiens | place: Tanzania | collected 2013-01 | reverse complement strand
TAAAGAAAATTGATCTTACTTTATCCAAAAAAGCCCTCAATTGAATATGCGCAATCAAATCTCCGTAGCGGCGCAAAGGACTTGTAACTTGGCTGTACATATTAAGCCCCAAAGCGCAGTGCATTCCAGGAGTTACGCCGACAGATCTTTTTCTCATGCACCTTCTAAGTCTGAACTGACCTGCAAGACCTTCTGGAATATCATCTGGAATTACAGGAGCTTCCTGGCTTATAAACGGAAACGGAATTTGGTTTTTAAATGCGAATTTTGCAGCTCCTTCTCCGGCCAAAAGCATCATTTCACGAATCATTTCTGAACTTTTGGGATGAACAAGAGGCTCTATTGAAACTTTTTTTGATTCAGGTTCAACTGAAATATGAACTTCCGGCATTGAAATCTGAACAGCTCCGGACTTTTTGCGGCGTTCTACATTTTTCCATGCTATAGAAAAAAGAGGCTTTAGCTCTTCACTTTCCATAAGTTCATCAGCCTGCTCATAAGAAAGCCGTTTTACTTTTATAAGTGTCTTAAAAACAGAACAATCTTCAATTGCACCATTTTCATCAAGAAGAATTCTAAAAGACAAGGCACGGCTTTTTTCCTTTAGTCCAAGCGCATAATCTTCAAGACAGCTTTCGCACAGCATTCTTGCAGCACCCTCTGGAATATAAAGAGTTGCCCCTCTTGCGCGTGCATTTTTATCAATTGGCGAATCTGGCTGAACTGTAGACGCCGGGTCTGCAATATGAATCCAAAGATATTGTCCATCAAAAGCAACAGCATCGTCAGGATCTGTTGACCAAGCATTGTCGATTGCATAAGAAACACTGTCAAGCTCAAGCCTCTCTTCTTCGGGCGGAGAATCTAGGGAATCTGATGCTGACTTTGTGGAAAGTCCCCAGCGCAAAGGATACGGATTGCGTGTAATGTCCCAAAGTCCAGTATCAAGCAAAAGTTTATGAGCTCGCTCTGGAGTTTCTTTTAAACCGGCATCGTGCATCGTGCGGCTTTTATCTGTTTTTCCAAGCGCAAGAGCTTCTACATCGCCCATAAAAACAGAATCTTCTGGCAAAAGCTTGCCAGTTTTTAACCTCTGAATAAATTCTGACCGCAGTTCGGCTTCTCTTTCTTTTTCACCGGCTTTTTTTACAAGGGAATCAATTTCTTTTTGAGGGCGGACAGCAAACGCAATTTTTCCGTCCAGCTGCTCCTTTAAAACCTGGCTAAAATAAACTGTATTCTTTAAAGCGCAGTAAAGCCCCCAAGCTTCATCAGCTTTTACTTCGCCTCTAAAAAGCGAAACCAGTTCATTGAAAGGGTAAATTTCCCCGGAAGATTCGCCTGCCAAAAGCTCATAGCAGTCTTTTATCTGAAGGAAAACTTCATTTGTCTGCTCAAGATTGTAAATATCAGAGGCTGAAGGACATTTTTCTGCTGCGAATTTCAATGCAGACTCAAGGGATGAAACAGGCCCCTCATTCAACAAAAGAATATCTTTTGTGCGGACATTCTGAGTGTCATAGACAGCAGGCTTTGTGGCAGTGGCAGGAACAGACTGGAATTTTATAGAAAACTTATTATTTTCAGCAGCAGAAAGAACAACAGCAGCAGTATTTTTATATATAACAAGTGAATTAGCTTTTATCATGCTGAAAGTTTACAATAAAAAAAAAGCAATTACAATAAATATTATACAGCCAAACACTTCAAATGATATAAAAAAACACCGCCAGAATTGCTCTAGCGGTGTCCAAGGCTACAAATTTTCAAGCCTGCCTAAGCAAACTTGAAAAGCATAGATTATTTTCTGATTTCAGAACCAATTGCTACTTTATAGCCAACTTCGCCTGTAATAGCATTCTTGAGCCATGGAGCAGAAATTTTGTCTGCTTCACAGATGTTGATTTCCTTGCTCTGATCTTCTGGATTCTTAGCAAAGAACTTGCATCTTTCCATTGCTGGCTTAAAGTTTACAGTTTCACCAATTTTGAAGTCTCCCTTAGAAGAAGCCTGTACACGGGCAACAATGCTCTGTGTCTTTGTAGAAAGGAAGAGGTGTGTTTCTGCACCAAGAGGCTCCTTGTTAGAAACTTTCATCTGCATATTGTTTTCTGCAGCTGGAGCTTCTGAATAAACAAGGTCTTCTGGACGTACACCGAAGTAAACTTCTTTTCCTACATAGTCTTTAAGAGAAGCCTGCTGTTCTGCTGTCGGAACAACTGTGAATGTGCCTTCGTCAGCAACAATCTTATCGCCTTCTTTCTTAATTGTAACAGAAAGGAAGTTCATTGGAGGAGTTCCAATAAATCCTGCAACGAATTTATTGATTGGGTGGTTATACAAATAAAGTGGTTCGCCAATCTGCTGTACGTGGCCATCTTTCATAACAACGATTTTTGTACCCATTGTCATAGCTTCAATCTGGTCATGAGTAACATAAATCATTGTTGCATTAAGTCTCTGGTGCAAGCCTGCAATTTCTCCACGCATTGTAACACGGAGCTTTGCATCAAGGTTAGAAAGAGGCTCATCAAACAAGAATACTTTAGGGTTGCGAACAATTGCACGTCCTACAGCAACACGCTGTCTCTGTCCACCAGAAAGAGCCTTTGGCTTGCGGTCCAAGTACTGTGTAAGACCAAGAATATTAGCAGCTTCATCAACACGGCGTTTAATTTCACCTTTGTCCATTTTGCGGATCTTAAGTCCGAATGCCATGTTGTCATATACTGTCATGTGCGGATAAAGAGCATAGTTCTGGAAAACCATCGCAATGTTTCTATCTTTTGGCGGAACATCGTTCATAAGCTCGCCGTCAATAAGAAGTTCGCCTTCTGAAATTTCTTCCAAACCTGCAACCATGCGGAGAGTTGTTGACTTTCCACATCCAGATGGACCTACGAATACACAGAAGTCGCGGTCTTCAATAACAATGTTGGCATTTTCTACAGCCTGAACATTTCCATCGTAAATCTTACCGATTCCTTTTAATTCTACCTTTGCCAATTTCGGCCTCCTAAGGGTTTATGTTATGCAACAATTATAAATTCAAAAACTACAGAAGTCAAACAAATTCTTTAAAGAAAATCAGTTTTTTCAGCCGACAGAGCCGTTTTTGTAAACTTTGGCTTCAATGAATTTTCCGTCCGCACCAATTTTCTTTCCGTCGATTTCAACAAATCCGTCTTTTGTATAAATTTTGAACGAAAAGAATTTATCCGGCTTAACATAGCAGTATTTTTCAGTAGGAGCTTCAAAACCTTCCGGCTCAAGAATTGTTCCAGGCTCAAACTGAGGCACAAAAAGCACTTCGCAAGTTTCCTGGTCCGTAACATTTGGATCAGACGCCGCAAGCAGCATTCCGTTGCTTCTAACTCCGCGGAAATTTGCAGGCTTCAAATTGTAAACAATAACGATTGTTTTTCCCAACAGTTCTTCCGGCTTATAAAAAGGCACAATTGAACTTACAATCTGTCTAGGCTCTTCATCCCCATCGTTCAATGTAAGTATATATAGAAGACTTCCGCCAGGATGCTGCTCAACTTTTTCTATGCGCGCTGCCTTTAAAATAACCCGGTTTCTAAACTGTTCCGCTTCTGAAAGCATTTTTTCTTCGTTTTCCTCCATAAATAGCACCTCGTTTTATATTTTTATATACAAAATATAGAGCAAATTCAAAAGAATATCAAAACCCCGGCAATGCAGAAACATACAGAATCGGCATTCAATATAAAAAGTTCATTTAGCAGAATTTTTGATAAAAAAATATTTTTAAGTTGAAATAAAAAAATTCTAATGTATAATTTATAATAAATTGGAGGCCGCCATGTCTTTAATGAAAAAAACTCTTCTGTTTTCGTCTGTATTTTTCCTTTTAATCTGTTTTATTTCACTTTTTACTTATGGCATTGCAAAGAACAAAATCGGACGGAAGAATATTTCGCAGGGAATTCAAACGGAACTTAGCATTGACCAGCTCATGCTTGAGTCTTCGGTGAACAAGGACATCACCCTTGCCCTTCAAATGGCGCATTCGCCTGTAATTTCAAATTATTTTCGGAATGCGACCGACAAGAGCTTGCAAAAGCCTGCCTTTGACGAGATGGCGGCCTACGGAAAAGCTTTTTCTTCCGGCATAAATTTTTGGATAAACGACACCGATCATTTTTTCTACTTTGGAGACAAATATTCCTACACACTTGATCCCCAAAAGCCAGAAAGCTACTGGTACAACATGACTCTTTACGAGACCGAATCATATAACTTCAACATAAACTACAATCCGGACGTGGATGAGACTTGCCTCTGGGTGAATGCACCTGTTTTTTCTGCAGACAAAAAGCCGGTTGGTGTAGTCGGAACAGGAATTATTTTGGATTCGTTTCTTGAGTCTGTTTACAAGACTGTAAGCGGAGGCGGAAACGGACAGCTTTTCTTCTTCAACAGCCTTGGTGAAATTACTGGGGCAGAAGACAAGTCGCTTGTAAGCCAGAAGGCACTGGTAAAGAATCAGCTCGGCGGACTTTACGAAAAAATAGAAGGCTCACTTGAAAACTACAAAGACGGACAAGTTTATACGTTCAGTTTAGGCGATTCGGAGTATGGGCTTTGCTACGTAAAAGTTCTTGACTGGTATCTTGTTCGCCGCATAGATATTTCTTCTGGAATGGCAACCGAAAGCTCTCTTGTCGTGATGCTTGCTATGTTCATAACTGGAATGCTCGTTGTTTCATGCCTATACACTCTCTTCATCTCGTTGATTTTAAAGCCTCTTTTAAAACTTAGGGAATCCATGAACAAAATTGCAGACGGAGACTTCACAGAGAAATTCAGCTACAAGAAAAAAGATGAAATCGGAAGCCTTGCGGGAAGTCTCTCGCATATCACGGCGACTGTAAATTCTCTCATAAACGGAATTACGGAAAAAGCGGACTACGTTCACGATACAAACAATCTTCAGCAGAAAAATTTCGATTCAGGAAAGGAAAAGTCAGCGGCAATTGTTACTGAACTTGAGGAAGTAAAGAATTCAGTTTCGGAGCAGCAGGAAATGATTCACAGCGCATCCGACACAATCGAAAAGACCGCAGAAAGGCTCAAAGGATTCGGAAGCATAATCAGCACACAGATTTCGGACATCGAAGAGTCAGGCGAACAGGTCAAGCAACTTCTGGATTCAGTTGAATCGGTTGACAAAATAAGAAAGTTCACAGTTGAAAATATGGGACTTCTTTCTTCCGCATCGGAAAAAGGAAACCTGCACATCAAGCAAGTTTCGGAAACGATTCAGCAGATTTCAAACGACACGGAAAAGCTTCTTGAGACGAATAAGATTATTTCATCAATTTCAGACCAGACAAACCTTCTTGCCATGAATGCGGCGATTGAGGCGGCTCATGCCGGAAAGGCTGGCGACGGTTTTGCGGTTGTTGCGCAGGAAATCAGAAAACTTTCAGAAAAAACACACGCACAGTCGGAGAATGTTGCAAAAGTTATCAGCGGAATCATCGACTCAGTTCAACGTGTCGTGGAAGTTTCAGAAGTTACAAGCCAGATTTTCTCGGACATCGTGAAGCAGGTTTCCGCAGTTGACTCGGACTTTAAGGAAATGTCTGGCATAATTGAAAATGAGAATGCACTGAACATTTCAGTTGCGGAAAAACTTAAGGCTCTGTCGTCCGGTTCGGCTTCTGTTTCCAGCGGATTTTCGGACATGGAAAAGGACACTTTGAATATCGCTTCTGCAATGGAAAAAGTTACAACGCGGACAATGGAACTTGTAATGAGCGTAGATGCGATTTCTGAAAGCGCACTTGCCATAAACACACAGCTCAAGGAAGTTTCAAATCTTGCGAACAAATCCGTGGAGCAAATTCAAACCCTTGCAAACTCGCTTGAAATATATAAAATAGAAAAATAAATATAAGATAAATTAGCTGAAATACTGTTATTTTTATCTACATTGACTTTTTATGGAGTAAAATAAAAATGAAAAAAATCAAACTTTTTACGGCAGTTATGTCATTTGCAGTGCTGGCTTTTTGGGGCTGTAAATCAAAGGACGCAAAGCAAATTGAAGGCGACTGGAATCTTGTTCAGTACAAAATCGGAGAAAAGCAAATAGACCTTTCATGCGCCACAATTTCTATTTCAAAAGATGAAAACTTGAACATTAAAGTATCTGGATTTTCCGGCGTAAATTCTTTTTCTGGACTTTACAAAGCAAATGGGAAAAAGCTTCGTGCAGAGCCGGGATTTATTTCTACAAAAATGATGGGAAGCAAAGAGGACATGGAATTTGAAAGGTTCTTTTTAAATTCCGCAGTGGGGGCTGACAGTTGGAAAACAAAAACTCAAGACGGAAAAATTCTTTTGTGCATTTTTAATTCAACAGAAAATTCAGAGCTTATTTTTGCAAAGGCTTCTATAAAAGACGCAAGCTGGACATTAACTGCAATTCTAAAGAACAACGGAGTCCAAAGTATAGACGCAGACAAAACAAAACTTCCCACACTTACATTTAATGAAGAAAACAAAGCTTCTGGTTTTTCCGGCGTAAACTATTACTCAATGGACTACAATCTTGACGAGGCTGAAAAAAAACTTTCGTTCACGCTCGGAGCTTCAACGTTGATGGCTTCCGGAAGCAAAGAAGCACAGGAACTTGAGCAGCAATTTTATATCAACCTAGATCAGACCGCATCTTATTCTCTCGTTGGAAACACACTTACGCTCCGTTCAAAAGACGGAAAAATTCTTTTGGAATTCGTAAAATAATTTTTAACTAGCCAATTATCATTCCTGTGAAATTCAACTGAATGTCGCGGGAATGACTTTCTGCAAAAATCATTTTCAAAGTTTCAATAGGGTTTGCTTCCATTTACAAAATGCAGTAAACTGTAGCAATGAATATTTCACCGATAGATAGTTTTGAACTTTTTTTTCCTGAAAATTCAGGCTTTGATAAAACTGACATTCTTTTTTACAGCGGAAAAAATGACCTATGCAGCCTTTATCTTTCCGCAGAAAACAAACGCAACAGGCTCTTCGTTACCGACACAAACATCGCTCCTTTATGCGCAGATTTTATTTCACATTTTACAAGTGAAAACGCAGACAAAATAAAAGTTCCTTCTGTTTTCAAAAAAGGAAACGACACGCTTTGCATCCTTGGGGCAGGTGAAAAATACAAGACAATAGAAAATGTCCTCGAAATTGTAAGAGCAGCTTTAAGCTCAAACTTCAACAGGAACTGCCTTTTTGTTGCAATCGGAGGCGGAGTTTTAAGCGACATGACAGGGTTTGCGGCTTCGATGTTCAAACGCGGAGTTGACGTTGAGTTTGTTCCAACAACTTTGCTTTCTGACGTTGACGCTTCTATCGGCGGAAAAACTGGCTGCGACTTTGATAGCTACAAAAACATGATTGGAGCTTTTTATCCTGCAAAAAAAATTCATATATGGAGTTCATTTATACAAAGTCTTCCGCAGAATGAATTTATTTCAGGGCTTGGCGAAGTTGTAAAAACAGCTTTTCTTTTTTCTTCAGAATTAACAGAAATTTTAAAGACACAAAAAACGCAAATTATGAGTCGCAATGAAGAAGTTCTGCAAAAAGTAATTGCAATCTGCACAAAAGCAAAAGCAAAAACAGTGCATGAGGATTTTAAAGAAAAAGGAATCCGCGCATATTTAAATTACGGACATACTTTTGGGCACGCGCTTGAAACTGTGGCAGGACTTGGAAAAATAAGCCACGGCGAAGCTGTTGCCTGGGGAATTGGAAGAGCACTGGATCTTTCTTTAAGCAAAAAACTTTGTACTGCTGAATTTGCAAAAGGATACAAGTCAATTCTTTTTGACTACGGATTCTGCACAGAGCACATTCCACAAATTATAAAAAACATTCCAGATGCAACACTTGCTTTAGTTTCTGCAATGCACAAAGACAAAAAAAATTCTGGAAGCTGCGTAAAAGTAATTCTTCAAAAAACTGAACAATCCACATTGGCAACAGAAGTTCAAGACGATGAAATTCTTGAGGTTTTAAAATGATTTCAGCAAACCACTATTTTGACTGGGCCGCAACTGCTCCAAATGATGAAGAAATTTTAACTAAGGCACTAAAATACTCTATGGAGCATTGGGGAAATCCTTCAAGCATTCACAAAGCTGGAGCTGATGCAAAGTCCGCTTTGGAAAACGCAAGAAAAAGAGCAGCTCAAGCCTTAGGAGTAAATGCAGAAAATATTTTTTTCACTTCCGGCGGAACAGAAGGAGATCACCTTGCGCTTCTTTCTGTCTTAAGCCGGCCTCAAAAAGGAAGTGTTGTATTAAGTTCTATTGAGCATCCGGCTTTACGGGAAATGGCAAAGCCAATGCAAAATTGCGGATGGAAAGTTATAAATGTAAATCCAGGTAAAAATGGAATTGTTTGCGCCCAAAGCATTGCAGATGCGCTTCAAGAAGACACTGCGTTTGTTTCCGTAATGGCGGTAAATAACGAAACCGGCGCAATTCAGCCTATTTATGAAATCGCAAAAATTATTGAAGAAAAAACAAAAGGAAAACGAAAACCATTTTTTCATGTTGACTGTGTTCAGGCTGCAGGAAAAATTCCACTGAACTTAAAGGTAAGCGGAATTGATTCAGCTTCATTCAGCGCGCACAAAATTGGCGGACCAAGAGGAATCGGAATTCTTTATCTTGCAAAAGAATTGAATTCGTTTTTAAAAGGCGGCGGGCAGGAAAAAAATGTAAGAAGCGGAACTGAAAATCTTTTTGGCGCAGAAGCTTTTTCTCTTTGCCTTGAAAAATATTTTATTTCAGAAAGAAACACTTTAGCTGAAAAAAGATTTGAACAGCAAAAAATTCTTACAAAAAATTTCATAAAGAAACTAAAAGAAATAAAAGGTTGCGTTATAATTCCGCACTGCCGTGAAGATGAAAAATTTGAGGAAAACTTTTCTCCATGGGTTGTTCAAGCCGCATTTCCAGGAATTCCAGGACAAGTTATGGAGCGCGCATTAAGCGAAAATGGATTTTTCATTTCAACAGGAAGCGCGTGCTCATCTTCGCATAAAGGCCGTCCAGTTCTTGACACAATGCAGCTAAGCCCAAAAGAAAAAGAAAGCGCTGTTAGATTCAGCTTTGGATCTTCAACTGAAGAAGAAAGCATGAACGAGCTAATTGAAGAACTGAAAAATATTTGCAGCCAGTTTTTGTAATCGTTCCGCTTGCAATAAATTCTAAAATGATGTAAAGTTTGAAAAGTCATATCCTGCATCTTTTTTGATGCAAAAAAAATCAAACTAAATTTTTAGGGAAGGACATTATGGGAATTCGTGGAGAACTTTTTACAAATCAGGTAAACTTGGACAAGCGTTCGTATTATTTCAACGTAAAAGAAAATCGCAATGGAGATGTTTTTCTTCAGATTGTTGAAAGCAAAATAAAGGACGGACAAGACGAAAGACGCGATATTGTTGTTTTTGCAGATGACATGAAAAGTTTTTTGGGCGGAATGGACGAATCTTTGAGAGCTGTTGAAAAAATCCAAAGAGAACGCGCAAAAATCCGTGCAGAAAAAAAAGCTGCGAAAGAAGCAAAATATGCAGCAGGCGGAATGCCAGAAGAAAAGCCAGCAAGAAAAGTCTACCGCAGAAAAGGAGAAAGCCGATTAGTTTCAGAAAGAAAAGCAGAGCGCAAAGAAATCTCAGGCAGACTTCATGTTGTTTCAAAAAGGCAGCCTGATGCTGAAAAAACAGAATACTAATATTTAAACGAAAGCCGCTGAATGGGAGACGGTCCTAAACGGCGGCAAATTTCTTTGTGTGCAGGAGTTGGATAGCCTTTGTGTTTTGCATACCCATACTCCGGATAGAGTTTATCATAATCAAGCATAATTTTATCACGCTGAACTTTTGCCAGAATGCTTGCCGCCATAACGCAAGGAAATTTTGAGTCAGCTTTTACAACTGCTTTTATATCAAGATTTTTATCAGAAAAAGGCAGCATATTTCCATCAACAATTATTTGCATGGAATTTTTACATTGCTCAAAGTCAAATTTATTTTTTTCGCACCAAGCAGGAAGTTTCATCTTCATCATATCAAAAGCAATTTTCATTGCCTTAAAATCAGCCTGAAGAATATTTATCTCGTCAATTATTTTTTCACTGACAATTCCAATTCCCCAGCAAGATTTTTCTCTTATAACATCAAATGCAGCTTCACGTTTTTTTTCAGAAAGTTTTTTGCTGTCGTTTAAAATTTCCACAGGAAAATCAAAAGGCAAGACAACGCATCCAGCAGTAACAGGGCCAGCCAAAGGACCTCTTCCCGCCTCATCAATTCCAACAAGAAACTGCATAAAGTTTAAAATCCTTTTTGAATATTTTTTTCTGACACAACAGAATTTACATTGCTCCAAATTGGAGAACTTTTTTTAGTTGAACCGGAAAGTCTTGCGTTAAACTCGTTTTGAACAATTGAAGCACTTGCATTAAGAATTTGAATTCCACGTCCCAAAGTTCCAATCAAAGAAAATGATGAGTCAGAGAAAGAACAAATTCCGCCTGAAATTTTCACATTAAAACAAGATTCTGCAACAGATGTAAATCTTGAATTTTCACAGACAATATTTGAGTTTTCAGAAGAAATTCCACAAGCATAAGAATCTGATTGAATTGTAAATCCAGAATTTTCAATATGAACTTTTGAATTTTCCAAATCAAGCAAAGTGCCATTTTTCAAAAACACTGAAGAAAACTCGCAGTTAGAAATTCCAACAGAAGAATTTTCTGCGTAAACAAGTGGTGAATTTTCAACTTGAGATTTTTTTTCAATAATCAGATTTTCAAATTCAACATTCGCATTTAAAACCTTGATAGCAGAATTTTCCTTAAAACTTAAATTAGAATCATGTCCTATAAAAGTGCAATCTTTTGAAATTAAAAATTCGTTATTTGGAATATCGATGTTTCCATAAATATGGAATCTGATTTTTTTATTTGAAAACTTCAAAACTGAAATAAGCTGCTCAAAAGATTTAAACGGATTATCATAAGAGCCGTCTTGAATTTCATTTTGCGAATTTGCAAAAAGATAATAGTTTGTTTCATCAATAATTATTTTTTGTTCTGAAATTTCACTTTTATTTCCAGATGCATCAACAGAATATGCGCATACTTTATAAAACACTGCGTTTTTATCTGATGACTTTAGAAAAATTTCATTGCCATTATATAAAGAAAAATTGTTAGGTTTTATCTTTTCAAATTCAGCCTGCGCGCTTTCTACAAATCCGTCTGGTATTTCAAATGGCTTGCTTAAGGCATAAAAAATTTCAGCATCTGGTTCACTTGAAATTCTGAAAAACGATTTTGTTCTTGTAAGTTTTCCTACCGAAGATGAAAAAATTTCAGGGGGCTCAGGAGGAAGCCGGTCTATAGAAAATTCAGAGTCTATTGTTCCCTGATAATTTCCATTGTAAAAAATTTTAAAGCAAGCAGAACTTTTTACATCTTCATTTTCGAACGCATCAGCATAAGCAAAAGGAGAATTTTTTTCAAATGTAAAATTTTCGTTTCCATCTATAAAAAATTCAACAACGCCATTCTTGTCTTTTTTAGAAAGAACCAAAGGCTTTGCCGGAAGCTCATATTCAAAAACTTTATTTCCAGGATAAAATTCAACTGGTTGCCAAGAAATTTTATGAGCATAGTTTCTATCAATAAAACTTGGTTCTGATGGAGACTTCCAGTTTTCGTCATCAACTCTGTAAATAAAATTTTTATCTTTAAAAGAAAAATTATTCCATTCTGAAATTTCAAATGGAACATTGTCAGCTTTTGCATCAGAAGTTTTTTCAGCAGGAAGAACTTGAATTACAAAATGGAAAAAATTATTTCCTGTAAAATCAACAGCAAAACAAGAGATAAAACGCTCTACAGAATTTTTACTTGAAAGAAAAAGCTTTGACTTCAAATATGGAGATTTGGAATTTTCAAGAGAATACAAAAATTCAGAGGGAATAAAAAAATCGGTTCCAGAAATATAAGGAACAGTAGGATTCCGATTTATTGAATTTATAAATTCTTTTGACTGAATACTATATTCAACTTCTGAATTTTCTTCGACATTGTATTCAATTGTAAAATCTTTTCTTTCACCGTTTTGATCAATTGATACAATTTTTACAGTTACACTTCCACTCTGATCAATGAGAACAGGAGAATCATAAGAAAATCCAGAAACATAAGGATCGCTGCCTGTAAAAGAATAATAAACATCAGTGCCTTTTTCTAAATTTAAAACAAGAGCCTGTTTGTTTTTCCAAACTCCAGAAATCGGACTCACGATATTTTTTTCTTCAAAAGCAAAGAGCTTACTAAAAGTAAAAAGCAAAAGAATACTTATAAATTTTTTTACAGACAATCGCATTTCATTCATGGAATTTATTCATCCTTAAAAATCGGTTCTAAAACTTCACGCAAATCAGGATAAGGCTTATAAAAATTTTCCTCAAGTTCTTCATGTGTAAGACCAACAAGCTCGTGGCTATTGTAGTTAATCCAAGTGTTTTCTTCGGGATTTGAAATTTCAAATTTTCTGCACCAATAGTCTGGCTGAATCGGAAGCTGCTCCTTCCATTTGTACACTTTATAGTCATGCACAACAATTTTTATATTTTCACGAGGAACTCCCCTTTCCAAAAGAATTCCAACCAAATAATTCAGTGTTCTGCCTGAATCAAAAATATCATCAACGAGCATAATTTTATCTCCGGCACGAAGATAATCCGGGGAATAAGTCCATCCGTCAATCCTAACTGCAGAATGCTGGGAAACATCAGTGTAGCTCCTTGCAACAACAGCCGCATACAAAACAGGCTTGTGATTTTTTAGAGCAACTTTGTAATACTCGCTGATTACATTTGCCATGTACGCGCCGCCACGCAAAGAAGTGTAAATAACATCAGGAACGAATTTATCCTGCTGATAAATCTTATGAGCAAGTTTCAATGCGTCAATTCTAACACTGTCATAGGGTAAAAATTCTTTCATATAAATTCCTTATCAAAAATTATCCGCAGCAACGGATGTATAAAAGTCTGCAACGCAAACTAATTTTTTCAGCTGAATTTTATTTAAGACTCTCCTAGCGTCTTGCCTTTTAACTGCTGATAAATTCCGCAGCCCAAAAGATACAGTTCTCCATTTTCAATTTTTATTTTAGCAAGAAACCGAACTGGCTTTTCCATATTGACTGGCGGCGTTGGAGCTTTTTCAAAAACAACTTTTACAGTTCCAATTGAAGAACGTTTTTCTTCAGCCGGAATATAATTCACCAAAAGCATACAACCCCAGGAACCGTCGCTTTTTTGATATTCATTCACAGCAGTCCCGTCCCAAATCACATAGCAGTTCTGGTAAAGCAAAGGATTTTCTTTTACTTCAAGATAAGAATAATTGTCCTTTAGGGAACTGAATGAAGGCTCTTTTAAAAGTTTCGACATTTCCAAAGATTTTTGCTTTATTGAAGAAGCCGCATTGCTGTTTAAAATTTTATTCAGCTCAACCTGCGCGGCATTGTCCCGGCCTTCACCGAAATATTTTTTTGCAGAATTAAAAACAGAAGCAACCTGATTCTTTTCAAGTTTAACAGTAAAATCTTTTTCAGAAATATTTATCTGAAGAGGATTTTTTATTTCTTCCGTAGAAAGCGAAAACTTTGAATCAAATTCAGTGAGCGGCTTATTAAGCTTTTTCCAAGGTTCATAAACAACAAGCGCTGAACAAACAATTCCTGCCAACAGCCCCGTAAGAATGCAATTTCTTATAATGTCCGGATTCATTCCAAGCGGCGGATAGAATTTTTTTATGTCGCCGGAATCGACCCATTTGCAAATTGTTGTATAATCTCCATAAAGCCTGATAAATTCCATTGCCGAACGCGCAATTGAATTTCTTGGATCAATATCAAGCACTTCAAGATAATATTCAAGTGCCCGGTCAGTTTCTCCATGCCTAAGAAAAATAACCGCCTGTCCCAAAAGAAGCTGTGTGTTTTTTATTTTTATTTCACGCGCGCTTCTAAAATTCTGGGAAGCTTTTCCTGGAACATCAGCATATAAATAAGCAATTCCCAAAGCAAGGTAATATTCAAAATCACCTTCATAAACATCCTCGTAAGACTCAAGAATATTTATTGCAAGATCAAATTTGCGGCGCTTTATGAGATGTTTGGCTGTGTCCAGATTGGATCGTCCCATTTATCTTTCAACTCCAAGTTTTGCAAGAATTGAATCTAGCTCTAAATTAAGCCTGTCAAGTTCTTCCTTGTCAACATCATTTGAAAGAGAAGCTATGTGGTCAAGCAAATTCTGAATATATTCAGGATCAAGTTGCTCTTCTGTAACTTCAACAAAAGGAGTTCCATTTTTTGTATAATCGTGAATTTCTTTTTCTGAAAGTCCGGCTTCCTGAGGAGTAAGAGGAGTTGGAAGTGGAGCAACATCCGTTGTAGGAACAGCAACTTTTGAATAAATTCCAAGCATTGTTTTTCCGTTCGCTAAATCAGAAAGAAACTTTTTTCCAGCAGGAAGCTCTCCGTCTGTGGCAACCGAAATAAAAAATCCAACAGCAGAAGTTTTTAGCGGATCAAGATATGCAGTGTCCCAGTTTATGCAAACCGCAGAATTATTGTATGACAAAACAGAAGTAAAACTTTTTCCATGCTGAACAGAAGGAATCCAGCCGGAAGAGTTTACAAGATTTTCTTTATTCGCAAGCACAACATTGCAAGGTCTGCTTATTCCAGCTCCTTCAAGAAGAAACTGAACTGCCGCTTTTGCATTGCTAGAACGAATCCACAAATCATCAGACATATTCGTAAACAGAGTTTCAGAATTGACTTTGCTTCTAGCCGCTGTAGAAAAATGCGCCGAAGTATTTTCACCAAGAACAGTATCAAACACTCCTTTCAGTGCAAACGACTGAACATTTTTTCCAAGGTTGATTGTATAAACAGTAACACGCAGCATATCGGTTCTTGTGGAATTAGGAATCGACGGAAGAAAACTAAAGTCAACAACAACCTGGGCAACATCCGGAATCAGATAAGCCATCTGCGCGCCCAAAGGAGTTCTGCGGGACTCTGTTTTTATTCCAGTTCCACGGGCAAGCTTATATTCTTTTCTTCCAGCTTTAAGAGAAAAAAAGGATGAAGAGCCTGAATCGTAGCTTGAAAGAAGCGCAATTTCACGGCCTTTTTCAGGAAGCGCGTAAAGAGAAAAAGCTCCAGTTGTACTGTCAAGAGCAAGACGAATTTCATCCTTGTCAATTACAATATTTTTTTCTACTGAATATGAAGGTATTTCTTTTTTCTCCAAAGAATCTTTTTGCATTACAAAAGAAAGATCTTCATCCTGAGCATTCAAGGCAAAAACAGAAGCTGCAAAAAAAGCAAAAGCAAACAATTTCTTTTTCATTACTTTCCCCCGTATTTTTCATCAAGAAGTTTTTGAATCAAAGCAGCTTTTTCTTTAAGCGAATACATTTCTTCATCTTCAATTCCGCCAGAAGAAACTGGAATTTCTTCATTTGAATTTTCTGCGCGTACATTTGAAGCGGAAGGCAATCCAGCCGAAGCATTTTCTTCAAGTTCCCTGATTCTGCTGTTTGCAATTCTAAGCTGCTTTTTTAACTCGGCAATATCTTCCGACTGCATAGTTCTAAGCTCGCGCTCATAGTTTTCCTTGCTGCTAAGATATTCTTCGCCAGTCATCTTCAAAAGGTACAGAAGCTTCTGTTCACGGTCGCGCTGTGTTATAAGGTAAAGCTTGAATTCCGCATCACCGTATTTTGCGCTGTCTGGATATTCAGAAACAATTCTTTCATACAAAGAGCGAGCTGTTTCGTAATCGTAGTCTTCATAAAAACATTCGGCAATCCAGTACAATGCGGAAGAATACATTTTGCTTTCTGGATATTCATTGCAGAAACTTCCAAGAGCCATTACCGCGCTGTCGTTCTGCCCGGTACTATGCAATGCTCTTCCACGCTGATATTCAACCGCAGGAAGCAAAGAGCTTTCTGGAAAACCGGAAATAAAATAATCGCAGGCATTCACAGCAGAAGAAAAGTCTTCAGAATAAACAAGGCTCATAATAACCATAAACCAAGTTGAATCCGTTGAATATTCCTCCGAATTCGCAGCCTGTCTCAAAAATACAGAAGCGTCAGTCCAAGCTTTGTCTTTATAGCAAATAAGTCCTTGCACAAAAGAATCCGCCGCGCTTTCACCTGATGAAGTTTTTTGGCTAAATGCAAACGGAAGCACAAAAATCAAAACAAGAAAAGCCAGTACAAAGCGTTTTTTTATTTCCATTCTAAATTCCCCCTGAAAAATGACGAGCCGGAAACAACAATATCTGTTCCCGCTTCAAGGACATCCTCCAAGGTTTCTTGATTTATGCCGCCATCTACAGAAATAAGATATTTAAAGTTTTTCTCTCTCTGTATATCGGCAAGTTTTCTGATTTTTTCAATAGTATATGGAATAAGTTTTTGTCCGCCCCACCCCGGATTCACAGACATAATAAGAACAAGGTCAACAAAAGGCAAAAGTTCTTCAACCGTGCTCAAAGGAGTTGCAGGGCACAATGCGATTCCGGCTTTTTTTCCGGCGTTACGAATAAGTTGAACACATCGGTCTGCATGGCAAGTTGCTTCTATATGGAATGTAACAATGTCCGCGCCAGATTCTATATAGGAAACAATTGAATTTTCAGGACGGTCAATCATAAGATGAACATCGAACGGAAGCTTTGTGCATTTTCGGATTGAACTGATTACAGGCTGACCATAAGAAACCTGCGGCACAAAATGCCCGTCCATAACATCAACATGGACAAAGGAACTGCCCTTTTCTTCTATAAATTTAAATGCAGAGGTCAAATCTGAAAAATCCGCGGAAAGAAGCGACGGCGAAAGAAATCGGCTGTGTTTTTTCATAGAACCATGATAAATAAATTCCAATTATTTATCAATTGAAATTTTCAATAACAAAAATTCAGGCAAAATAAAAAAAATCTAAAACTTTTAGGCTATTAGGCAGTGAACTATTGACAAACACATTGAAAAACCATTATAAATATTACCCCCTTTTGCAGAAAATCACATTGACTAAATCTTTCAAATATATATAATTGAATTCTATGGGTATTCAGTCGGAAAACGCGCTCTGCAATGCATTCAAACTCATTGAAATTTGCAATATTTCAGAAGCTTCGGAACTGCTCAAGGACGCGCTAACCATTGATCTGGACGACGAAAGCATTGTTTTTGCAATAAAATGCTGCGGATTCTGGATTGACACGCTGAATTCAATTCCCAGCCTTTCCAGTTTTGAACAGGGAGAAACTCTTCTAAACCAATGGAAGCAGTTTGTCTTTATAACTGGAAAAAAAAGTGAAAAGTACGAAAGAACAATTTATTCTTTTAAAAAGGGAATTTTTTCGCTCGCATTGGAATGCTACAGCAAGGCGGCGGACGAAAAAGACATCAGGCTTAAGTCTGAAATTTTAAGAAAAACCGGACTTTGCTATAAAAAGCTAGGTTCTTATGAAGTCGCCCTTAACTTTTTAAAGGAAGCAAACGGAACTCTTTCAGGACAAGCAGCTATCGTCGCGGAAGTTGCCGACTGCTATGCGCTTTGCGGGGAAACAAAAAATGCAAAAATGCTTTTTAGGGAAGCTTTCTACATAGATGCAAAAAGAATAGACTTTTTTTTCCTAGACTCGCCAATGATAAAGGCTCTTATAAATAAAGTCGAAGAAATTGGCTATACAGGCGAAGCGTTACAGGAATGGGTTGCAGTTTACGGAGTTATACTTGAAGTTTTTACCGTAAAAAGGCTTTTAAGAGCGCAGGAAGTAATTCATCTGCGTCAAGAAATTTTTGCCAGAGAAAGCGAAATGAAAGATCCCGGAAGCAACAAGGAAGTTATAAAACCAAGGCTCTTGAACCTTTATTTTTGGCTTATAGATTACTATATTTCGTCAAAAGAAAAGTCAAGCAGTATTTCGGAAGTCATGCTCAAGATGAAAATTCTTGATCCTGAAATTCACAATTTATACAGATTCGGAAACCTCTGAAAAAGCAGAGAAGTTTATAAAAAACTAGGAGCAAACATTATGTCTGAAGAACTTGAAAATTCTGTCCGCGAAATGCTGAAGGCAGAAACATGGACACGAGCGGGAATTACAAACTTCACCAAAAACAACATCGAAGAACTTGAAAAAGTCCTTGACGAATGTAGAAACCAGAACTGTGAATACGCCATCAAGGATATCTGCGATGAACAGCTTGCGCACACAAAAGACAGCATTGTAGCCCTTTATCTTTCAGGAATGATTGCAATGCGCACAGGTTCCGTAGACACAAGCTCCCTTTATGCGCTCTTTGATATTTTTGAAAAGAACCACAAGGAATCGCTCGTTGAATACCTTTGCAATTCAATTCTTGAAGACGACCCGCAGAACAAACTTGCTCTAAGAAAGCTCGCGGATTATTACAAGGCTTCAAATGATGACAGGCTCTGGGAACTTTATGAGAAAATTGTAAAGCTTGACCTTGAAGAAGCAGAAATGGCGCGTGTTCTTGCTGAACGCTACGACTCTCAGGGAAACAGAGAAGCTGCAATAAATTACTATAAAAAGGCATTGCTCCGCTTTGTCGCCGCAAAAAATATCGGCTCAGCAAAAGCTATATGGTCAATTCTTGTTTCTTACATTCCAGAAGAACTTGATTTCTTTATGCTGGTTCAGCGAAAAATTGCAAAGACAATCAGCGAAGACAAGTCAGCAATTCTTATGCAGGAACTTTACGCATATTATAAGGACACTGCAAAGTGGGACACAGCAATCAGTATTCTAAAGCTTATTCTTGAAATCGACAGCAAGGATTCCTGGGCGCGCAAGGAAATCACAGAATGCTTCCGCGGAAAATATGCAGACCACTCTCATCTTGAAGACTACATAAAGTCTTCAAATTTGAACCAGTCGTTCCGCAATGTCTTTGAAGCAATCAACGACTTTGAAAAGCACATTGCATTCGATGCAAAAAACTACGTTTACCATAGAACTTGGGGCGTTGGAATTATTTCAAAAGTTGAAGGCGACACTCTTACAATCAACTTCGGAAAGAAAACCGGCGTTCACACAATGTCTTTAAAAATGGCAGTCAGTGCGCTCCAACCTCTTGCAAAAGACCACATCAAAGTCTACAAGAAAACTGTAAAGCATGAAGAGCTTGTAAAAAAAGTAAAGAGCGACATTTCATGGACTTTAAAGACAATAATCAAAAGCTACAATAACAACTGCGACGAAAAGCACATAAAAGCAGAACTTGTTCCTTCAATCTTAAAAGACGCAGTTAAAGACAAAGACGGAAAAACAAAAGGCTCAAGTGAATGGACAAGCTGGCACGCAAAGGCTCAGAAAATTCTTGCAGAACCTCCGTTCTGTGTAAATCCAAACGATGCGAATTTCTATACAGTCCGCGACAGAGAACTTAGCAAGTCAGAACGTCTTGCAAATGAATTCAAGGCAAACAAGGAATTCTTCCCAAGAGTCGACATAATGGCACAATATCTTGAAGCAATTGAGGATTCTTCTGATGACCAGTTCTTTGAAATGTTCAGCTACTTTTCAAACTACCTCAAGGCATCTAAGATAGACGAGCATCTTGTGGCATCTTATCTTGTTGTTCAGGAAATTGTAAAAAGAATTTCCACGCTTGAGAATCCTGCAAAGTTCACATTCGCCGAGCTTTATTCAGAAATTGAAAAGCCACGCGAAATGTACACAAAACTCAAGGACACAAAAAATACTCACTTAAAGAAAATGTTCCTTGCGAATATCAAGATGCTTCCGGACTGGGATTCTCAGTACACTTTCCTGTTCCCGACTGTGCTTGATAAAAATCTTATTGCAGAAATTATTTCAGCTGGAAAAAAGGAAAAAGCAGTTCGCCTTGTTCAGGATATTTTCAACGACTACAGAAGCAACAGAAATGCTGTAAACTACTTTATTTCTAAATGCAAAACTGAAGAATGGTTTGTTGAAGCAAAAATTTCAGAAGAAAAGCAGCTCGTAACCTTGGTCAACATAATTTCAGTCTGCAACCGTGAAAAGAACAATCACGTGAATACAGTTGAAAACACAAAGACAATAAAGGAATCTACTGCCCTTCTCTTTGGAAACAAGCTGAATGAAGACAAGAATCCAATGCTTGAGTATATGCTTGCAAATTCAACTGATGTAATTACAAGAATGTACACAATGGTCAGCGACCTTTCTGACCTTGAGCTTCAATACAAAGCTTCTTTAAGAAACGGAATCTTGAAAAAATATCCAGACTTCAAATTCCAGGAAGCAGAAATCAAGCAGGAAGCTCCAAAAGGACTTCTGGTTACTGCAAAAATGCTCGAAGTCAAACGTACGCTTGCAGAAGACATTGAAAAAGTCCAGCTTCCAAAAGTTGCTGCTGAAATCGGAGAGGCAAAGGAAAAAGGCGACCTTAAGGAAAACGCTGAATACATTGCGGCAAAAGAAGCTCAGCACCGTCTTAACGTTCAGCTTTCAAAACTCAAGGAAGAGCTTTCGCGCGCAGTTGTATTTGATCCAACAACAGCGACAACATCGCTTGTTTCATTCGGAACAAAAGTTACATTGCAGAACAACCTCGAAAACAATGAAGTTGTTTACACAATTCTTGGTCCGTGGGAATCAAATGTTGATGAAGGAATAATTTCTTATCTTTCACCGCTCGGAAACAATCTTCTTGACATGAAAAACGGAGAGCAAAGAGCATTCACAATCAACGACCACAAATATGATTACACTGTAAAATCTATTGAGGCTGCTGAAGTTTAATAAAAATTGGAGCTGGCAAAACAATGGCTATAAATGAAAAATCATTTGTAAAACTTTCAGCTAACGTTGGAATGTTCTGCCACTCCACAAACATTGGAGTTGTTTTCAGCAATGATGAAATTTTTCTTATTGACTCAGGGCAGTCAGAGGAAGACGGAAAACTCATTGCTGAAACACTTTCATCTCTCTTTCCTGAAAAAAAAATCAAAGCTGTAATCCAAACACATTCGCACGCTGACCACTGCGGCGGCTCTTTATATCTGAAAAAAAATTTAAAAACACAAATATGGGCTTCAGCTGAATCCGCAAGAATAATGGAAGTTCCAGCGATAATCGGAGCAATTTACTGCGGCGGAGTTTCATTAAAAGAATTTGACATTCCGCAGTTCACGCCGCCACAACCAATTTTCACCGACAGAATTTTAGCTGAAGAAAAAATCGAGCTTGATGCGGTTTCCATTTCATTTTATTTTCTTCCTGGACATTTTTTTGATCAGATTGGAATTTTAGTTCAGGACAAGTCAGACGGAATAAAAAGTTTTTTTCTTGGCGACAGTTTCTTCGGAATTGAACTTCTAAAAAAAACATGGATTCCATTTTTGTGCAATCAAAAAGACTTCAGAAAATCGGTAAGAAAAATCGCATCAATAAAATCTGATTTTTATATTCCCGGTCATGGCTCAAAATGCACATTTGCAACAATAAATGCGTTTGCAGAAATAAACATAATGGTTACCTACGAATTTGAGTCTCTCATTCTAAAAAAAATAAAAGAAGGATTTAAGACAACGGAAGAACTTTTAAAAGCAATCGCCGACTATTCATCAATAAAAATGAAAGTTGTTCCGTTTTACTTAATCGGCACAACGTTGCGCTCATATCTTTCCTGCCTTGAACACGAAGGGCAAATCGCCTGCGAAATCATAGACAACAAACTTATTTGGAGGAATTTAAAATGACAAAACAAGAACTTGCAAAATTTATAGACCAGACTCTTCTTTCTCCGGAAGCCACAGAAGAACAAGTTGAAAAATTTTGCCATCAAGCAAAAGAATACGGATTTGCAAGCGTCTGCATAAATCCTGTTTTTGTTTCAACTGCGGCAAAAGTTCTTTCAGGGTCACAAACAAAAGTCTGCACTGTAATAGATTTTCCGCTTGGCGCCGGCGGAACAGAATCAAAAATGTCGCAGGCTGACATTGCAATTACGAACGGAGCGGAAGAGCTTGATTTTGTAATCGACTTGAATCTTGTAAAAAGCAAAAAGTGGAATGAGCTTGCGCAGCAACTTTCGTTTTTAACAAAGAGCGTTCAGGAAGCTTCGATGTTCGCAGAAAAAGACGGACTTCCGCGCAAAGGAAAAATTTTAACCAAACTGATTTTAGAAACAACTCTTTTAGATGATGATGAAATAATTCAGTCTTGCATTTGCGCAAAAAACGCAGGATTTGATTTTGTCAAAACTTCCACAGGATTTTCAATGAAAAAGCCAAACGGAGCAACAATTCATGCCGTTGAGCTAATGAGAAAAACTGTAGGAAACGAAATGGGAGTAAAGGCAAGCGGCGGAATTCATTCCACTCAAGAAGCGTTGGATTTTATTTCGGCTGGAGCAAACAGAATTGGAGCAAGCTCAGGAATTCAAATTGTAGATGGGCTAAACTAAAATCATTCAGCCTGCTCTTTTCTAACCTTTTCTATTATTCTAAGGCTTTCATTTACAAGCTTGTCAATTTCTGCAAAATTTTCTGAAATGGAAATTTTGTAGAAAACCCAAGTTCCACGTTTTATTGTTTTTACAAATCCAGAATCCTTTAAAATTTTCAAATGATGCGAAATTGCAGGACGCGAAAGATTGGACTTTGAAGTTAAATCCATAACGCTTATTCCTTCCTCTCCGGCATCAGCTATGTCAAGAATAAGTTTTTTTGTTGATAAAGAAAGATGTATATCGTGTTTTTCGTGTCAAGTGGCTTGCTCCTCAGCACACGAAATTCCTGTGGGGGTTAATCGCCGCAAGGTTATCACGCTCAATGAAGGCGTTGAGGGCAAAGAAATTTCAACCACCATTGCTTGTCAGCACTGCGAAGATGCGCCTTGTCAGCAAGTTTGTCCTGTGGATTGCTTTTATACTCGTGCTGATGGCATAGTGCTGCACGATAAAGACAAGTGCATAGGCTGTGCTTACTGCCTTTATGCTTGTCCTTTTGGTGCGCCACAGTTTGACCAAACAAGTGTTTTTGGCAATAAAGGCGTTATGGATAAATGCACAATGTGCGCGGGCGGACCTTTGGAAACAAACTCAGAAGCAGAAAGACATAAATACGGACAAAACCGCAT
>OQVN01000203.1_pt1 | contig 23306 bp, 24 predicted proteins | sample 1691621 | NCBI WGS metagenome assembly OQVN01 (sample SAMN03418278, study PRJEB22391) | human gut metagenome | biome: human-gut; feature: organic feature; material: feces | host: Homo sapiens | place: Tanzania | collected 2013-01 | reverse complement strand
TCATAGCGTTCATGATCTGCACCAGCTAAAAAAAGCGTAGCCCCTCCATCGGAGCAGTCCGGCTTTGAATGTGAAATTAAACAGTACATAACCGATAATATATTTTCGTGCGCTTGTGCGGCCTTGTGTCGCGCAGGCGCATTTTGCTTTCCAGACTTCGAGACAAAGTGTCCCGAGGTGCGGTGCCGTTCTCCGCCGTTACTCCATTTCGTTTCCGACCAACCCCGAACAAACTGAAATGGAGGATTTTACGATGACTACTATCAATTTGAAAGATTTTTATTATTGGTACACGCAGGATCAGCTTATCGAAGTTTCTGACGAGGTGGCCGAGGTATTCAAGGCCGATGCCCGCTATGAAATGGCCTACCAGCGGCGGCTCTCCCGGCACAAGGCGCAGTATTCTCTGGACTGCGATGACGGGATTGAATATTCCGCTTGCCTGCATGAGCCGACCCCGCAGGAGCTCCTTGAACGGATGGAAACCTTTCTTCGTCTGTGGAACGCTCTCAATTCTCTGCCGGAGATCCAGGGCCGCAGAATTGACGCACATATCATTCTTGGCAAGTCGATTAAGGAAATTGCCGAGGCCGAGGGCGTACATGAGGAGTCTATTCGCCAGTCGATCAAGCGTGGCCTTGAACGCATGAAAAAAACTTTTTGATTTTTTCTTCTTAACCCACTTGGAATTGATGAAAAAATGTCTCGGTTTATGAGAGGAGGTTTTCTTCTTAACGCAAGGGAATAACGGCAACCCTGAGTAAGTACGGGGAGCCAAACGGTGGGTGCGCGGTGACATTTCCCAAAAGGGATTGAGCGAACAACACCAACACTGTAAATGGGCCCGGCCATCCCAAGGCCATGATCCGGCGCTGAACAGGTTGGCTGCCTGTTCCTCCGGGCTTGTCGCTTTACTTGCGTTGAGAGCGCCGCACAGAAAATAACGATTGTTTTTGGACAGGCCAAGTAAATATGTGCGGCGCTCTCTAATATTCAAAAACTATAATAAACCTCGAGACAAAGTGTCCCAAGGTGGAGTAAGGCAACAGGCCAGCATCCCGGTGGTGCTGGCCTGTTGCGTTTCCCCACCAAACAGCGGGAGGCGTTCTATCAATCTGCGAAGGAGGTTTACCGTGAAATTAACTACACAGGAACTTGAACAAATGAGAAGCGTTGACATTGGCGCGGTGGCTGCCGAGTCCCTGCCTGATGTGAGCGGTATGACCTTTGACAATGCGCTTTCCCGAAAGGAGCGCATCTCTCGATTTTTGCAGACTGTCAAAAATCCATACTGCTTTTGCATCGGTGGTGTTGGCGTGAAAATTGAATTTGCTGAAAGCGGGCCATCTCTCCAAGATAAGCTGACGGATTTCCTGCTGCGGCAAAGAAGCGGGCTGTAACTTCGGTTACAGCTCGTTTTGCTTCTTCGAGACAAAGTGTCCCGAAGCGGAGGCATCCTTGTTGTCCTCCCCGGACAGAGTTATAATATAAGTGTAATGTGATAGGGAAGGAGGAACAATGGCACGAGCAAAAAACAGAGGGTATCAGCAGAGTTTCTCTCCCTCTTACACAATCCGCCGCTGGCGGCTGGGCATCTATATCCGGCTTTCAAAGGAAGATTTGAAAAAAGGAAAAGACGATAGCAACAGCGTAAAGAACCAGCGTGACCTACTGAACGATTTTTACCGACGCAACATTGACGAGTTTGAAAGTATCACGGAATATGTAGATGACGGACATACTGGAACGGACGCTAACCGTGAAGATTTTCAACGGCTCTTGGCGGATGTCATGAGTGGTAAAATCAACTGCGTTATAGTAAAAGACCTGTCCCGCTTCGCACGAAATTATAGCGATGCCGGAAGTTTGATCGACAACCTGTTTGTTCAAATGGGTGTTCGCTTTATCAGCCTTGCTGAGAATGTGGACAGCTACAAGAACCCCGACAGCGTTTCAAATATCATCGTTCCCATTACAAACGTGATGAACGATAATTACTGCTATCAGACTTCCAAAAAGATCCGGCAGGTATTTGATTACAAGCGGCGCAACGGCCAGTATATCGGAGCATTTGCTCCTTACGGCTATGTAAAGCACCCAAAGGACAAGCACAGACTGATTGTTGATCCCGATGCTGCTGAAAATGTCAAACTCATTTTCACAATGCTTATTCAAGGGTCATCAAAACGTGCTATCGCGTTGTACCTGAACGAACACGGCGTACCGAGCCCCTCGGCTTACAAGGTACAAAAGGGCTTGCCTGTTTCGACAAGAGGGTATGACGATCCTATGTGGGGAGTCCGCATGATCCACTCCATTCTTACCAATCCGACCTACACCGGGGATTTAGCCCAAGGCCGAAGCCGGGTGAAAAGCTACAAGGTACACCAGATTGAAGCTGTTCCCCGCGAGGAATGGGTAGAAGTCGCTGGAACGCATGAGGCCATTATCGACTATGAAACTTTCGATAAGGTACAGGCTCTCTTACAGCGTGATACCCGTACTTCCCCGAAAGGCCGTGAGGTACATTTATTCAGCGGCTTTCTGAAATGTGCCGATTGCGGGCGGGCCATTACCCGATGCGTTGGCAAGAACAACAATGTATATTATTCTTGCTCAACCTACAAGAACCGTTCCCGGACAGCCTGCACCATGCACTCAATCAAGCATGAACGGCTGGAGGCTGCTGTTTTGTTCGCCGTACAGCATCAGGTACATTTGGCTGTTTCCTACTCGGAAATCGTCACACAGATCAATTCCGCTCCAATCAAAAAAAGCCAGTCTTACCGACTGGACGATCTGATAGCTGCAAAAGAGCGGGAACTGACAAAGATAACACGCTACAAGCAATCTCTTTATCAGGACTGGAAAGACGGTGAAATCACCCAGCAGGAATACCGGGATATGAAGGCTGACTATGAACGGCAGACTTCTGATATTTCCGCGGTGCTTACCCGGCTGAACGCTGAACGCGCAGAACTGGCAAACGGTGTGGACAACGAGCATCCTGCACTGGTAGCCTTTATGAAGTATCAGAACATTGAAGCCCTCAACCGTGAAATCTTGGTTGAACTTGTGGACTATATCAAGGTCTATGAAAACGGCAATATCAGCGTGAAATTCAAATTTGCTGACGAGCTCCGCAAGATTGCCGAGTACATTGAAATCAACACTACGGAAGATACCGCAGTAGCGGGCTAACCCCCGCTACAAACCCCTTTGACAGTGTGTTTTCCTAATAGGCGCTAATCATAGGATATAAGCGCTTTGTAAACATATTATTTTGCGCATCTATTTTTTCATTTACGAAATCACATATTGAAGAAGTAACTACTCCGTTAGTTTTTGTCCCATGTGCGATTTTAATTCTATCCGTATCCTTTTTTAAAGGAATTTTTCTCGATACCTGAACATAATCATAAAATCCCACTTTTTCGAAAGAAGCTCTAGCTTTACCATTTAATGGCATATTTCCACCACATTCGATCTCCAAAATTTGAAGCCTTCTGGCGTTGCTTATGACCGCAATTAAATACATTATTGCATCAACTGTAACCTCTTGAATATGACTCAAATCGAAAAATATTTTTTGGCGTCGGGAACAAATATGAATTATGCGAAATACTTCCGCGAAAAAAGCAACTGTATTTTCTATATTTTTAGACAAGCTAAAAACATCCGGTACTTTTACATAGTGTTCGTTACTACGCTTTGACTTATTAGATTCAACTGCTTTCCCTATATGGGAATTCTTTTTATTCTTTCGTCTTAATTGGCGCATCCGTTTTTGCTGTTGCCCTAATAGCCATTTCTTTTTCTTTATTTTATGAGTTTTATTCATTTATGTTCTCCCCACAAAATTCGATCAATACATCCATAGATCACCCCTACACCATACACATTCCCTTCACATTCATTTCTTTTATTATAATCATAATATATCCGATACCATGGTCAATTTTGTAATCAAACTGGCGTCATATTTATTTAACGCCTTAACTATTATATTTTATTGTTGTGCAAACTTTAATTTGTTTTTTTCTTTCATCTTCAATCGCTGTATCAAATCGTAAATATCTGCATCCTCCTTAGAAGAAATTGCTATTTCTGTTATATACTTCATATCTTTCATTTCCATTTTTGTAATTTCATAATACATACATGATAACAAATTCTTTTCTTCAGATGTTGCATACTCTGATAAAATGCAGTTCATAACATCACTTCGTTGAATAGTTGGATATTTTTTTAAAGTTCTAATTTTTTTAGGACATTTCCTTTTTTTAATAGCATATAAATAAGCTTTTCCCATTTTATTCTCCCAATTCATGCAGATTTAATTACTTGATTTAAATCAAAATTTTTATCATATTTTTTACATAAAAGGCAGTAATCTTGTATATACTTTTCCACAATATTACCTAAATTGAGGTACGCCAAAATTTTTAAAATATCACATTTTATATTATTATATTCTTTACTAACAGAAATAGTATATGATATAGATGGTGTATTCCCAATACTCAATTCACCAAACGTAAATGTTACATAATCTTTCCAAATCTTATCATTCTTTCCTTTATAATTTAACTTGGGATTTAATGATTTTAGAAGTGGCGCCCCCAATCTATATGAATGGAATATCAATCCTTCATAAATTGGAATTGGTGTCATTAAAGTAGCCCAATCTGATGCCAAATCGACAGTATCCTCATTATCTGTTGAAGCAATTAATCCCACATATTTATCATCTTTCGCAACTCTAAAATGGACTTTGATTCCCACATTGTCTGTTATACATATTTTTGTATACGAACAAATATCCATTAAAAAGAGCCTTAACATTTTAATCTAAATTCATTAGAAACATCTTCTTGATTATTTTTCTTTAAATTAAATTTTTTGCAATACTGTTGCTTGGAATTTATGAGTGACTGCTCTAGCATTGTTCTAAAATCCTGTATTGCTTTATGATATTTGGGTATCTGCAAAATAAAATCTTGTGACACCGGTACTTGCTGTTTTTCTCCGTTCTTAAATAACTCTATATATGCACTATTTTGGCACTTACTTGTTGATGATTTTCTTCCTCGTCTCTTTTTAATGATTGCACCAGGAAAATCCTTCTTCAAACTATTTTTCAATGCATCCGTTACTGCCGTACATCCACTATTTTGGTTTTGAAAAAACTTTCTGCTGGATATGGGATGACCATCTTCCGGAAGCCTTTTCAAATCTGAAAAAGATAAATTTTCCGATATAGTACAAGCAGATAAAATTATAGGAATCACAATGCATTCCTTCTTCTTCATGCGATTAATTGCCTTTTTTAATTCAATATCTATACAGTAATATGAAGCCAAAAAATTGGGGCTTACTAATAATAATACTACATTTGATTGATTCAGTTTACCTAGAATTTCCTTTTCTATACTATTTCCAGCTGTTATCTCTCCATCGTGCCAAATTTCATTTATATTATATTCGAATTTTAATGATTTTAATGAAGTAACTAACTTTTCTTTTATTCTCATATCCGCATGTGCATATGAGATAAAAAATTGCAGCGACGTTTGTTCCATATAGTCTCCATTCATTAGTATTATACATTGACAATTTCAGAATAATCTGCAATACCTATATCTTAACATTTCAAAATTTCCATACATCATTTTTAAAATTGTTCATTTTTATTTATAGTTAATTCACATACCCCAAAAACATCACCATTTTACTACAGTGCATAAGTCCTCACAGCCTGAACAACACTACTCGAATTCCATCCCACCATAATGTCTGCACTGCTACTTACTTTAATCGGAATTCTTTCCTGTCCCCTGGGTTTTACCGCAATAATAGGTTTTCTAAGTTCAATTGCAGTATTAATTTCATAATCAATCCATTCACTATATGTAACATACATGCCCGTAAGAATAATTATGCAACTACATAACGATATTCTGTTACGCAATTTATCCTGCAATTCTCTTTTTCCAGTAACACTCAATGGCTTTGTTATAGGTACAGAATAATCCGTCCATAAAAAGTAAAGAGTGTTATCAAGCCATTCTTTGATTGTCGTATAATCAGAACTATAATCCCATGAATGACTAATTAAAATGTGATAATTTCTTAGGTTTGGCATTTTACTTTTCCTCCCTATATCCTTCCTTCTTTTACCAAGCGCCAGTATTGTTTGCCTACTGCGGTTAACTCACACGCCTTTGAATTCATAGCAGCAAAATACATATGTTCCTCTTCTACAGGAACAACCAATCCTATCCCTTCTAGCTTTTGCAAATCTGAAAAAATTAAAGTATTTTCCGTATTGGCATATGGCTCGATAACATTATGAATTTCTTCTATTCTATTTGTAGGCTCATATGACGGATCTAAACTATACCTATAATTCTCTGTTGCAAAATATATACCAATTTTTCTTAAAACAGAAATATCAACTTGCGATTTTACATCTCTTAATGACGTAAATCTAGTCACATTCGTTTTAAAAACAGGTCTTTGTTCCCAAGGTCCTAATGCTTTATCAATAAAAGCGTAAACTCCTGCAATCGAAATGTGCCCTGTCACATCTGCTGCTCCACCTTTTAAAGCATCAATCAACAACGCAGTAAATACTCCATGCCCATTGACTTCCACAGACGGTTGATAATTACGGCTGGCTGTCATAATGGTTACTCCTTCGTTAATATTAGCAGTATTTTGCCCTGTCGTATCAATACTCCCCATAAACCCAGAATAACAACTATCGAGAATTATAATTCTTTCTTTGCATCTTGATTTATTGGCTATTGTAAGTATTTCTTGAAGTGAAACACCATAATCATGGTCTGAAAAATCAGGTGTAACTAAATAGCCCCCAACAGAATCAATATGACCATGTCCAGAATAATAAAATAATGCAACATCTGCATCACCATTAAAGCATTCTTCAACTAGGCCTCTTAGTTCTCCTTTAGTTTTTACATTGTCTTTTTTCCAAACTGAAAAATTTGGATTACCATTTTCATGATTGCTCAAAAGATCCTTCATAGCTTCTGAATCATTACAACAACCATGTAACGGACAATTCGGATAGTCATTAATTCCTATTACAAGCGCTTTTCTCTCTCCCAATGCAATAATCCCTTTCTTTAGCCATGTTTCATTGTAACATTTTAATCATTATCTATATTATACCTCTTTTTTATCATATTCTATTTCGTTTTAATCACTATACCATTTCGTTTTATCGAAATATGTTCAACAATGATTCATTTCTTGATCCTAATTGGTAAGCACCAAATAATATCTCTCAATATGGGGATTCTCTGCTTTAGCGAACCATACGAAGAAGTTCTAAATTTTTCCGGTATATTATTGTTCTCCATTAAACATTTTGATGAATGCAGTATAAAATGTGTCTCCTCATTAATTAAGTTCTTCTCGTATCAGTGCTTAATCCTCTACCACCTGACAACCAGGTTCAGGAACTGATCCGTGTCCATCAGCATGGCCATCCCATTCTTTCTCGAATCCTCCAACTTCACCCGTCCCTGTTCTGTACTAAGGATCACATAAGAGCCATCGCTTCGCTGCAGAGTTATTTGCTCCGAAGGTCTAGTCAGAACCTCCATCGGATTCTTCATTTTACTGATACGTCGTATCTCGTCCTCAGGCAGCAACAGCTCTATCTTTGCTATGTCTCTCTCTTTCTTCAATGGTGTCTTCCGGTGGGAGCCATCCAGATTATCCCACCTGTCTACAAAGCGGACCTGCTCCTCCATATCCTTCACCAATTTCTCTATTCCGGGTACTTCATTGATCGTGCAGCCCTGGATTACTTTTTCTATGATTCTGCCATATTGCTCCCGGGTAATTTCTATTGTCAGCTGCTGCCTGGATCTGTCACAATACTGCCCAGAGCCATAAGTAATTCTATAAGTATAATTAAAACGCATTTTACATTCCTCCGATCAATCTACTGTATCCAGTCTACTCTTACTCTTTATTAAAATCAATATTTTCCCAAAAATATTCTTGAAAATGCCTTATATTCAGTGTAAAATGTTCCATATTAAATATATATAAGTAATTTTGGAGTTTGTTCTATGGAACCTTATCATTTCGATAAAATACCGGAAACAGAATTAATTGAAAAATTTAACTCTCCCACTACGTCTCGTGAAGAATCCTCCGCGATCCTGGCATATTTGTGGGAAAAATATCAGGCCTTCTTAGCTGATCAATGTCGGCGCTGCTTCTCTAATAGTACTTTTATTAATTTTGAAGATATACTGCAGGAGTGTGCACTCACTTTCATAGATGTCCTCCATTCCTATGACCCGGAACGGGGCAGACTAACCACGGCACTGGTTCCATATCTGCAGCATACCTTCAGTGATTATGTGGCCAAAGATCATGGCAGCTCACAATATGACAACCTGATCAATTCCCGCATCCAAAAAGTATTGTCAGAAGAAGATCTTACCGGGAACGAGGACCCAGATCATTTGAATGCTCTGTACAATAAAAAATACCCTAAAAATCCGCTTTCCTCAAAATCTTTTAAAAAGCACCTTGAATATTATCAGCTACAAAACCCGGTCTATCTGGATCAATATTCTCCGGAATTACTGCAGTATGCAGCGAAGTCCGATTGCGACTCTGTATGGCAGAGTGTTGATAATCAGGTCACCTATACTATCATCAAAAATTATATCGAAAAAAAAGAAGGAAACGATCGTCTCCTTCTGCTTTTTCTATTTAACTATATTTCCTACATAGAAATAGATGGTTACACCTATTTCCGCAATAAAAACCCACATCCGGTCAAACCGCTGCGTAATGCCTGCCAGGCTCTCTTCCCTGCGCTATCCAGGTATCTATATGCCAACGATTGCATTCCGGATATGCAGGATAAGACGCTATTGTGTTTCCTCCGTCGCTTCACTGCTCTTAAGTTTTAAAGTATATCCATCTCGCCCTACAAAATAGAACATAATAGCCATTAACGGTACCGTAATCTGTCCGCTGACCAACACCATTTCTACCATACCAAAACAAAGAATCGCAAGCAAAAATACGATACATGTCCAGTTGCCTTTCAAGCATAAGCGAAAAGCCCTATATAAACTATATAGATATATCAGTAAAAAAAGAAGTCCAGGTATGATTCCGTGATCATAGGCAATTTGCAAGAACATATTATGGGCATGAGTATAATATGTGTAATCTGATATCCAAAATCCCGAATGCTCCTTATCATGTCCTCTAAAATTCAGATGATTCCAATAGTAGGTATAGATAACTTTTCTGGCATCCGTGGATGAGGTCAATCCATGCAATTCTTCTATATTAAACGGATTATCCGAACTGCTTCCGGCTCCATTTTCTGCTATCTTCTGTCTATCCTGTTCTTCTGCATGTACCGGAAATGCCTGCATAAGTTGCTGAAACTGCACTATCCATTTATCCGGTCCGATTCCTATGGATTCCAATAATCTGTTAACATCATTATATACTACATCTTCAAAAGATATATATTTTGTACTGTTCCAAGGATCAAAAGAGCAAACACTATCTCCCTCTACATACTCTCCTTCATACCATATAGGATGATGCAGAATCGTGGGTAAATAACGTATACTCAAATAGCATACAGGGAATGTCAAAACGACACACACTACCAGTATCACCGAATGTAAAAGAACTCCGTAAAAAGTCTTTCGTTTAAAAATATTATAACCCAAAATAACGAATGCCGTCACCGCTGCGATTCCTAAAACAGGAGCCTTCCCACCAGTAAATACAGTAAAGCTTATCATTACAGCACTCATTAAAAAATAGAAAAAACGAATGAACCATTTCTCATTCTTTTCCCTGCTGCAAATCCACTTTAACAGAAATGCACAGAATACAATCATGTAGTGCATACCGTTCTGTGTTTCTCCGGAATATAATCCTTTATATCTGACATAATCATAAGGGCGGAAGCCAAAGGCTATGATCTGTTGTCCGAAGAACCACAGAATAATCCCTGTCATCATTCCATCGAAGAAATCGTCTGTTCTCTCCTTCGGGATACCTATCACTACAAATCCACCATAGATTAACAAGTACCATAATGGTACGATCCCTTCATGCACAGACAATTGCATTAACACAAGGCATAGGCATGTGCACCAAAATACCGGCTGCTTTATCCTGGCAAAAAGCTCAGTGTAGTTTTTCTCCTGATACACATAAATAATCAAATAACTCCACACTGCGATATTCAACACCGCAGTGCTCCATTGTCCCTTATATTGCCAGTAACTATTCCCTATGATGCAGGCAATTATTGCAAGTATCGCACATACCGGAGTCCATAAGATATAGGGCTTTGCTTTCCCTTTTTCCAATCTGATCGAAGGAAGGAGCAGTAATGCCATTACTACTCCTGTCAGATTGGCAAAAGTCATCTGGATTGTACCAAGGGCACTTCCCCTTCTCTGGTCAATAATCCCCAGAAAGACAAAGCATAACGCATACCACCATTTATACAGCTTCTCTTTGGTCATACTATGCATACCCGTAACTCTCCTTGCATGAACTTACCCTACTATAATGCCTCCAAGCACTCTGATATCCTGCCTCTTCAACAGCTCCAGTTCATCGACTACTTCATTGTACAGAGTAGAGCCTGACTTTTCTATCAAAACAGCACCCTGCATGGCATCCATTTTCTCCATCGCCTCTGCATCGTACAGTACATTATCCAGAATGCTTACACTGATCTGCTCCTTCTCCAATGCTGCTTTAAGGCTCTCGCATACCTTATCCGCTCCTGCACTCATGTTGCATCCCATGAGACAGATATTGTTCAGTCCATTTTTTACTGCTGCAATCTTTATCGCTGCAAAAGCCAGCTCCATGGACTGCTCTGCTGTAAATTTCCTTTTACCATAATGGCGCAGGGAATCCACCCATTTATCCAGGAATATTTTTCTGCCGGATTCCCGGACGACCAATCCGATCTGCGGAATGCCATATATGCTTTGCAGATCATCAGATTCTCTCAGTCTGGTATTAAAAATATATACCAAACAAATAACTACCGCATATACAAAAGCAAATAATACTGCACCTAACAGTACATATTTTTTGCTAACTGCCGGTGTCGGTACAGGTTTTTCTTCTGCTGTCGCATTCTGTGCAGGCTGTTCCGATTGCTCTGCTTCCTCCCAGGTCAAAAGCTCATAATACTTCTTCTGTTCCTCTGTAAAATCTGCCTTTGTCGCAGCAATCGTCGATTGCAGAGATGCGATCTCGTTTCTACACTTTATCTGCTCATCCATCAGATCCTTATTCATAACAGAGCCTGTGGTCTCAGATACCAATACCAACGCATGCTGACCCAGCTCATTGTTTAACTGTTTCTGCTCCTCAGAAATATAAGTTTTTACTGCCTCTGCTAGTTTCTGACAGGCTTCCGCATCCGACTGCTGAATTGACACTTTTACGCAATTCGTTCCTAAGGACATTGCCTGCTGCAACTTCTCAGTTTTGCACTGAATTGTCAAGCTTGACACCGTTTCTGCGGAGAGCAATTCTCCCGCATAACCGGCTTCTATTCCGGTCTGCTGCGCTGCCCAATCATATAAGCCGACATTATTTAACAGGGATGTATATAAAGCTCCCAGTTGTCCATCCATCGATCCGTCTGCTGTCTGGACCTGGTAGATCAATTCTGTCTGAACCGTTTGTAATGGATTCAACTGCATATAAATTGAATTTTCAGAATATGTTTTCTTCAGATCATATTCCTTCTCATCATCCAATACTGTCAGCACCACTGCCTGACTTTTTTCATCCAGATTTCGCTCCAGTTGTGACAGCTGTGCCTGTACCGTTGCTTCATCTTGCACAGCAGGTTCCTGTTGTTGCGCATTTTGTACTGTGCGGAAGGATCTCATATAGCTGACTCCTCCCAATAATATTGCCCCCAATACCAGCGCCACGATCAATCCACGCCAGTGTGACAAAATATCTGCTATCATGTCTAATAAATTGATTTCTCTTGTCTGCATTGTTTTATGTTCCTTCCTTTAAAGATCCCCGGGCATTACACCGGTTCATAAAATGTATCCGGGCAATTCGGGTCAAACACCTCATTGCAGGTCATCACGGTAACCAGATTCTCCGTCTCCGACAAATTGATAATATTATGAGACCATCCCGGAATCATGTATACCGCTTCGATGTTGTCGCCAGACACTTCGAATTCGACCATCTCTCCGGTATTAATGTTTCTCTCCTGAATCAGCCCATGTCCAGCTACCACAATGAATTGCTCCCATTTACTGTTATGCCAATGCTGCCCTTTTGTAACTCCCGGCTTGCTGATATTGATGGACACTTGTCCACAATTCAAGGTATGCATCAGTTCCGTAAAAGATCCTCTATCATCTTCATTCATTTTCAATCGATACTTAAACTTATTTGTAGGAAGATAGGTTAAATACAACGAAAACAATTTCTTCGTAAAAGCTCCTTCCGGCATCTCCGGCATCAGCAACGAATCCGGCTGCGTCTTGAACTCCTGCAGCAGATCAACGATTTCCCCTAACGTAACCTTATGAGTAATCGGTACACAACAGTATCTTCCATCTGCTCTCAATACCGTCTCTACTCCATCAAACTCACAATGTTGCTCTTTCCCCTCCAGGAGATCAAACATTCCTTCCACTAGATCGTCTATGTAGAGCAGTTCCAGCTCTGTTGTTCTGTCATTTACCGTAAACTTCTCATCATTCGCTACCGCCCAACAGAAAGTACTGACTGCGGAATTATACTTCGGTCTGCTGTGTCCCATCAGATTAGGGAAGCGATATACTGCAACCTTAGCACCAGTCTCTTCCGCGTATGCAAAAAACAGATCTTCTCCCGCCTTCTTGGAACGACCATATTCCGAATCTCCGAATCTTCCTGCCAATGTTGCCTGAATGGAAGAAGAGAGCATAATCGTCGCCTTATTTTCATACTTTTTCAAGGTATCAAGAAGCTGTGATGTGAATCCGAAGTTCCCTTTCATAAAATCTTCAGGATTCTCCGGTCGATTTACTCCTGCCAGATGGAATACAAAGTCGGCTGACTTACAATAAGCATCCAATTCCTCTTCTGTCGACTGTATATCATATTCATAGATTTCATCAACATGGATGTTAGGTCTGGTTCTGTTCTTATTTTCTTTAATATTTTTCAGGTTATTGACGAGAGCAGTTCCTACCATCCCCTCAGCACCTGTAACTAATATATTCAATTGTATTCTCCATTCATCTTTTCATTTTTTTGCTTTAATTTCACTGTTATAAATTGTTCAAATGAAACCTATATGCATTACATTAAAAAAATTTTTCCCTTAATTATTCCATCTAAACACCTTTCGGCTTCGAAAAAGTGTGAGGGAATTAACAGCCAAAAGGCTATCGGTAGAATTACTTTTTTTGAAAAATTATTAAAAAAATAAATTAATGTAATGCAAGGCAATATTGATAAACTGGTTTCAAGAAATACATTTCTATGTATATTTAAGACTTTTTCCCTATGGACTACTGCTAAATATTCACCCAAAAAATAGCTAAATAAATACCCTATATTTCTATCTAAACACATTACTTGCCATAGTCCTTGATTGCTTATTTTATTATTCCAAGGATAAAAAGAACATATAAAAACCACTATAAGACAAATAATATTAATATATGATGTTTTAATTATCAGCAAGTTTAATCTCACGAAAACCAACAAAAAAGCATTTCTACAAACCACCAAACTCTACAATACGGTGTCAAAAAAATTTTTCAATACACTTAATAGGATTTTTCATTTCACTTATGAATATTCGATCTAGAAATTCCTCTCAATTCTGTTTAGAAATTCCTTTTCCCAGTATCAGGAAACTAAATACTTTATTTTTCCCCAAAATTGTTGATAACGTAATAGATCCAATAATACTGACCAAAATCCCAATATATATATTCAGAAAAATATCACTCGTTTTAATACACCCCAGTATCCATACATTAAAAAAATAGATACCTAAACTGTATTTTCCAATAATAGCCAAAACTGATATCACTTTCTTCGAAAACATATATTCAGTCAACGCAACACAGCAAGCAATTCCGATAAATGCTATAAAATAATTATAAATCCTATCATATATTATCAACATATCTCTTTCCCTTATAAGTGCTCCTATATACGTCACAAAAACCTCTGTTCTTCTCCACCTCCATGCTCCAGGAAGAAATAACGCCGTAGCTATACCCAAAATATATTTTTTATATTTATTTAGTTTTTCCTTATACATCACTGTTAAAATTCCAGCGAAGAAAAAGGGTAAATACCAAATGCAAAAGCTTAAGCCAAACTCAATATAAACTCCACTGATATACATTATTATGCACATACCTGCTAGTGTTGTGTACGAAATCCCCCCCCCCAGTTTTCGATTTATCGGCAATTTTGCTGCAATAAGCATAAAAATATTATTTAAAAACAATACCCACAAGAACCAAAGGCTCATATCTGGTTTTCGCAAGCATTCAATAAACCATTCCAAGAGCGAATATTGATTTTTTCCAATCACAAAATAATTAATTAAAGTATACGAAAAAAAAGGTGGCAGCAAAGCAATTGCCCTTTTTTTAATTATATTTATTCCTAATTCTTCATTAGGTTTATACGACACTAGTCCTGAAACAAACATAAATAGTGGCATGAAAAAAGAATAAATTAGTATAAATAATATATTATGGTCAAAATCTGACACATTAATCTGTATCGCATGCCCTATAACCACCAAACATGCTGCCATTCCTCTCAATGCATCAATTTTTTCGCTTCTGTTGCACATACTCATTTGTCTGCTTCACTTTCGCTTACAATTCTTGCAAATTCTTCGTAATTACGTATGTATTCATTGGCATCATAATGCGTATTCGTCAAAACCAATAAAACTGAATCCTCGCTAAAATCATACATATCTTTCCATACCATTGTCGGAAGATAGATTCCTGTATGCGGTCTATTCAAACAGTATATAGCTTCATTGCCTTCACCATCTTTAACTTTTACCTTACTTCTTCCGGCAACATTTATTAATACAAACTCTGACTTACGGTTTGCATGCTGTCCTCGCACCACCGAATTATCGGAGCCATAAATATAAAACACTCGTTTTATATCAAATGGTATGTCCTGACCTCCTTCCACAACAACCAATTGGCCTCGCTCGTCACCTCTTTGCGAGAATTCAAGCATTCTTACTTTATTTATATTATACATTTGATAAATCCCTCTCTTTTAAAATTCATTAATACATTGTATAACATAATCCTGTTCTTCCTTAGTCATTCCGTTATACAAGGGAATAGATAAAACTGTTCTGGCATATTCCTCTGTAATAGGCAAATCACCTTCTTTCATCTTTAGATATTGATAAGCCTCTGACAAATGGGGAGGAATAGGATAATGGATAATTGTTCCTATCCCTCTTTCATTTAAATACTCTATAAGTTCATCTCTATAATCTGATTTAATCACGAATTGATGCCAGATATGTGTTGCACCTTCTCTAATCCTCGGAAGTATAATCTTATCATTCTTTAATTCTTTAAGATATCTCTCACATATCAATCGTTTTTCTTCTGTCAATTCATCAAGATATTTTAACCTTACTCTAAGTAATCCCGCCTGAATCTCATCCAAACGTGAATTAGCTCCTACTACTTTATTGTAGTATCTTTTTTCAGAACCATAGTTTCTAAATACTCTCGTATCCTCTGCTATCTTAGCATTATTTGTTACAATTGCACCTGCATCTCCAAATGCTCCAAGATTCTTTGATGGATAAAAAGAAAAACATCCTATATCACCAAATGTACCAATTTGTTTTCCATTAAACTTTGCACCATGTGCCTGTGCACAATCCTCTACCAACCTAAGATTATACTTATTGCAAATCTTAACAATCGGCTCCATATTTGATGCTTGTCCATAAAGGTGTACCACTAAAATTGCTTTTGTTTTTTCTGTTATTTTTTCTTCAATTTTTGCTGCATCAATATTATAGTATTCATCCGGTTCAACAAACACCGGCATAGCACCATTAATAGTAATTCCCATTACACTAGCTATATACGTGTTGCCTTGAACAATGACCTCATCGCCTTCGCCAATTTCTAAAATTCTGAATGCAATCCACAAGGCATCTAATCCACTGGCCAAACCTACACAATATTTTGCCCCAACATAATCTGCGAATTCTTTTTCGAAATTATTCACTTCATTTCCCAGTACATACCAACCTGACCGAAGCACTTCTATTGCTTTTTTCTCAAATTCCTCTTGATGTTGATAAAATCCTCTGTCAAGCCTATTAGGCATAATTTTGTCCATATTGTATCCTCCTATAGTGCAACTATTAATTATATTTCTATAAATTACAATTTTCAAAAATCTTTGTTAAAACATAAAATCAAAATTGCCACATGATTTTTCTTGCATTCTCTATTAAAAGCATATTCTTTTAGTATATATATCATAATTTTTAATAAAACTTTTCTGCATCAAATTCATTTTCTAGCATAGAATACCATTTCAAGTTCATGTATTTCCCTTTTATATCCAAGCATTCTCTAAATTCGCCTTCTAAAATAAATCCGCTTCTTTCGTATAATCTAATTGCAGATTGGTTATTTTCTAAAACATTTAAATATACTCTATGTAATCCATAGTCACCAAAAGCTTTTTTCAGCAAAAGACCTGTTGCTCTATAAGCTATTCCTCTACCATGCGCCTTTTTCCTAGTAGCTATAGCATATTCAGCTGATCTATTTATCAATTCAATATTTTTTAGACTAATTGTTCCAAGATACTCATCTTGATTATTCACAATTGCGAAATGAACATTTGCATTATCAAATAATTTCGTTGGTACTTTTGAATGGGCTATAAATTCTAAAACATCCTCTCTTGTCATATTAATCATGTCTTTTTTGAATGATCTTTGGATTTCCACATCATGCATCCATTCTAACATGTATTCAGCATCTTTATCCTCTAGTTCACGTAGTTTTATCATGACAATTCCTACTTTCTATTATTTTTTTTGTCATTTCTTTACATGTCTTTAAATAATGAAATTTCTTAATATGAGTCCACATATGTTTATCTATCAATAAAGGTTGTTTTCTAAACATTAACTTTTGGAATACATTATTAATTTCAAAATTTTGTGCATATTCATAAGATTTTCGACCATGATCATTTTTTTCAAAATATTCATTCATCATTACATTCAAAGTTTTTCTAACTTGTTCTGTCTCAATGTCTATTCCGGGAAATTCTCCTAATGAATATCCTTTAGATTCATATATCCATCTATAATATACCTCTTTAGAATCACACTCCCTTACTGGAGTTACTACCATTGTTGGACACCCTACTTTTGCTCCGTCCAACGCACTCGTTCCCATAGCTACTAATACATCTATATTATTGCATATATAAGTTCCTAATTTTTTGTATTCTATTTCTGCAATAAAGCGAACGGGAAATTTGACCTTTTTACAAATTTCTTTTATTTCTTCTATTGCATCCCCATTTCCAATAATTGTAAGTTCTATTTTTTTGTTACTACACAATATCCATTTATCAATATCTTTCAGCAAATATTGTAATGGTATGAACTTAAAATCTTTGCATACTCGTCCTACCCATGCAATTTTAATTGTTTCATTTTCATGTAGCTGTAGTTGCTTCTGTTGTGAATCAATTTCAATCGCAATCGGGATTAAATTTGCATCCAAATTTTTCTTATAATCTCTTATACAATTTTTAAATGTATTATATGCCCCTACTTCATCTGTAAATATTATAGAATTATGTTTATACAGCCATATCAGTGTATTATCTGCCTCTCTTCTGAGTAAGTTAATCGGTAACTTTTTTAATCCTGTATTTTGTGTTTCATTGAAATATGATTCCCGGAAAGCTCCCATTCCTAAAATCCAAACTAAAATTCGGTCTACACCGATACCATTTTTTCTAAGTTTCCACAAATCTCCCATTTGAGACGATGGTACTATTGCTAAATCAAACCTCTTTTCTTTAGTATTAAATGAAGAATCTGGAAATTCTGCAGCATAATTATTTTGTTTTAACCAATTTTCTAATCGTTCTAACAGTTTATCGGTTCCGCCATATAAATTTTGTTTGCATATGACTATTTTCATATATTACTACTATACCTTTCCATATTAATAAAATAACAAAATATGTTATCATCATTTTCTTTTGCTCTAACATCGTATAATATACTTCTAACATTAATAATCCACTACTCAGAATTAAATCCAAAATCCCTGGCTTAATTGTCATTATTTTTTTTGTATCAATTATCCTTACTATTACAACAATAATATATGATAATGATGTTGCTAATACTGCTCCCATTATCCCACTTCTAGGAATCAATACAAAGTTTAAAATAATGTTGCTAATAGCGCATATTAATGTTGACTTAATTTCTAAAAGATTCGCTTTCGCGGCAGCATAAATTGCTCCATAATAATTACTTATTCCCAAAAACGCTGTTCCTACCAATAAAAAAGGTACATAATACCACGCTTCGAAAAAATTATCTCCAACATATATTTTCATAAGAGGCTTTATTATCAAAATAGCCATTCCTATTCCAACAAATAGTATAGCAGAATAAATCTTCCGAATATTATTGAAAAAAGAAGGATTATTTTCCTTTTCATATTCTTTTACAGCTGACATTATCCATGCTTGTGTAAAAACTGATAATAACGTTGTTATTATTGCAGGTATCTTAGCGGCAACAGAATATAAACCCACCTCACTTTCAGAAAAGAATATATTCAATACTGCTCGGTCCGAGAAGCTTGTAATCCACCATGATATAGCATTAAACATAAGTGGAATGGAATATTTTAACATTCTCCTTAGTAATTCTTTATCTAACGGTTTACCAAAATCTATATTTTGATATATTTTCCCGCAAAGGAGTAAGAATACTATTGAAAATGTATTACCAATTAACTCAGCACAAAAATACCCCTCAATTCCTACTTTTAGTATTGAAATAAAAAAAATGTCAGATATTGCAATAATAAGTGCGGTTAATATGCTATCGATAGAATACACTAGCACTCGATCTTGAGCTTTAACAAATAAAGCCTCATTCGTTCTAATCCCCTGTAAAACTATCATACCTACAATAAAGTATCTATAAGGCCATATTGTCTTATAAAAAAAAAGTAACGGTGATCCTATAATTGTAATAACTGTTGCAAAAGTCAAACAAGTCAAAGCGCATTTTACCAAATCCGTCTTATCTGTCTCATTGCTAAGTCCAAATCGCAATACAGAATCGGATAGCTCTAATGTAACAATCGGAACAAGTAAACCCACAAAAGTAACAACTAAATCTATAACACCATATTCCGCAGTTGTTAATACATTTGTAAAATAAGGTAGTAATATAAATTGTACAAATTTTGATCCCACAAGTCCGAGTCCCAGCACCATTATATTTTTAATCAATTCTGTATATTTTTTTGCCGTCATCTGTCAATCCTTTGAAATAATTAACTTTAAAAATGTAGATATGATAACTGTTAAGCTTATCGAAAAAAAATAATACTGTCCATCATTAAGGTATGCACATTCTGAAGAATATCCACTAATGTATCTGATTACTATCTGATGCACAAGATATGCTTCCATGCTGATGTTTCCAATTGTTACAAGAAATTTATTACTAAGCAGTTTCTGCATTTGCCCTATTTCTCCTACACACAGATAAACTATGTATAATGTAAAAGGTAAATAGACCACTGCCATTCTTAAATATTCTGGAATATATCTATATACAACTATCAAGCCTATAAATATTCCCCAAGCCATATATTCTACTAATGTATTATAGTCCCTTTGTATATCGCTCTTTCTATCCAATATTAGTCTTCCTGCCAGCATTCCACATACATAGTCTATCGTTCTTGTATATGGACTAATATATAAACACCAATGAGAACTTGTTGGCCATAAATGATATATCACCAGTGCTATTACATTATAAAATATAATAGATGCTAGTAATTGTTTTAATACACTTTTTTCCTGTAGTCTTTTCACCCACCTAAGTAAAAACGGAGTAATAAAATAAAAAAATAAAATATCACAAAGGTACCAAGAAACTGCATTATACGAAAAGTAATATTCTCCTTTGGGAATAAACGCATTTACTAATAACAAATTAGATAGTGCATATTTTATAGCACTGTAAAACCCTCCGGCACTTGGCCACTTAATAAGCCAATGTAATTGTAATAATGCTGCTGGTATAAAGGTAATCAAAAAAAGAGTATAAAATCTTCTAATCCCTTTTTTATACATTACCCCCCCATTTTAGGTTATCTAAAATTCCATAATGAGAGGAGGTTTCTTCATAATGTCTTACTGTCATTAATACACCACTAATTACAATAAATACCGATACGCCTGCTGCTCCAAGGCCATTTGCATATCCCGATAAGCGATCCAAGTGGCTAATAAAAATCATTATAAATGCAATTGCTTTTAACCCCGTTATACTATTTATTTTTTTTGATGCATTCATCATTTTACACCATTCATATATTTTTCAATCTCTACGTTAAGCTCTGGAATTTCACGAAGTTTTGTCATTGTCTCTTCTACTGTTAAAAGTCTTGTATTACTACTGTTAAACTCAGTTATTCCATTTCTCTTTGTTCCCTTAGAAAGATAATTATCATAATTCAAGTCTCTTTTATCACTAGGAACCCTATAAAAGTTTCCCATATCAATCGCATTAGCACATTCCTCATTTGTCAACAATGTTTCATACATTTTTTCTCCATGCCTTATTCCAATTACAACATTTTCCTTTTCATAATTAAACAATTTCTTTACAGCCTCAGCAAGCACTTCTATAGTCGTAGCTGCAGCCTTCTGAACCAGAATGTCACCTGAGTCTCCATGTTCAAATGCAAACATTACCAAATCTACTGCTTCATCTAATGACATGATAAATCTTGTCATTTTAGGCTCTGTTAATGTCAACGGTTTACCCTGTTTAATCTGATTAACAAAAAGTGGAATTACTGAGCCTCTGGAATACATAACATTTCCATATCTTGTACACATAATAGCTGTTTTTTCAGGATCTACCGTTCGAGATTTAGCAACTGATATTTTTTCCATCATCGCTTTGCTAACTCCCATAGCATTGATAGGATATGCAGCCTTATCTGTAGACAGACAAATAACTCTCTTTACCCCGCGAGAAATAGCCGCAGTTAAAACATTTTCTGTTCCAATTACATTTGTTTTTACTGCTTCAAGCGGAAAAAATTCACAGCTTGGCACTTCTTTTAACGCAGCGGCATGAAATACATAATCTACTCCTACCATTGCATCATTCAAAGCAGATATATTACGAACATCTCCTATATAATATTTAATTTTCTCATTGTTGTACTCGTGTCTCATATTGTCCTGCTTTAATTCATCTCTACTAAAGATACGTATTTCTTTTATATCCGTATTAATGAATCTTCGAAGCACAGCATTTCCAAATGATCCTGTTCCTCCAGTAATTAATAATGTTTTGTTTTCAAAAATAGACATTTTTATATCCTCCCTTGTGTTCAATCAAGTAGTTATTATATTTATTTTTCAATAATAACATATTAATACTCTACTATATTAATTTTCAATATTTTTAAACGTAATAATTAATTATTACACATAGATGTTAACGTTACTTAAAATTTTCCTATATGTTATTTGTATTCGCCGCAAAAATCTAGGCCATAATTTAATCTGTGGAATTGGCGAAAACATAATATCCTTACCGTCAAATATGTCTTCCATATAGTTTTCTAGTTTTAATCTTTTTATCTCATTTCCATTCCAACATCCTCTAACCATTAACCATCCTCTTCCATATTTATATGGGCTTACTTTATCCGATTTTAGGCAAAGGAACTGATTGTCCTTTAATTTTCTTGCTCTAATCGATCCAAAAAGTTCTGTTTGCCACGGTGACTCTTTAGCCTTTATTAAATCCTGTAAAACACTTTTCCTCCACAATCCCACTTGCATGTTCAACAAATAATCTGCCTTGGGGATACGCCTTACCAAGTTCAATTCTTCATATCCACATTCATAATTTTGATCATCATATATTTCTGCAATTGATATTGTTGCAATTGTTGTATCATTCTCCATACATTTTAAGTAGTTGCATATTTTTTCAGTATCCACCGGTTCTTCAGCTATAAAGTCATCTAATATTAGAAAAATGTACTCTTCCTGTATCTTGTTTAAATAATCTTGAAATCTGGCCCCCCATGTTTCTTTTTCCGATAACATAATATTGAAACCCGAAAAATACATTTCATTCGATTCAATGCCTAGATACACTTTAAATGGACAATCCGCCCAATTTTTTTTGAAAAAGTCATGAAAGATATTTAATAGTCCTTTATTTTTGTCACAGCTTAAAATTAGTATTGCACAATTGTCTATCATTGCAACTCTCCCTATGTTTTCCGTAAAATCTATACGTTGATATGCTTTGTATTACTACAATAATAATTACTGTAATTATCGTTTTAAATATAAAATCTTTTATGCTTGATCTACCTAAATAAATAAGATTTGGTATTGTCATAAAAAGCAGCATTCTTGAATAATCACATTTACTTTTGGACGCTATTATACAATCATATGCTTGTTCTAATATTCCAACACATATTCCAACTATAATTAAAAACAAAAAAATGAACAATGGACCTCCTAAATATATCTCTCCAAAAAAACTCGATCCAAAACCGCCCATCTCAAATCCTGTATTTCTAACTTTGTCAACAACAATTCCATAATCGTTTCTCGTAAAAAGCTCACCAAGTCTAAATTGCATTTTTATTTCATCATGAAAAATAACACTTCCGAATACCGATTCTATTGACGACCCTTGCGAATTTAATGTAGAGATTATAACATTTTTAAATCCTGATGCAACACTCCAGCCTAATCTATACGACAAAATAAAGTTTGCCAAGAAAACCAATGCTATCCCCATAAAAACAAGTGGAATAAAATGTATTCTTTTCTTAAAGGATAAAAAAAGTAGCCATAAGAATATGTACATTATAGCATATCCGCGCGCGCGCATTATGCGAGAAAAAGGGGCTCTAACTATC
>OQVN01000201.1_pt1 | contig 23360 bp, 26 predicted proteins | sample 1691621 | NCBI WGS metagenome assembly OQVN01 (sample SAMN03418278, study PRJEB22391) | human gut metagenome | biome: human-gut; feature: organic feature; material: feces | host: Homo sapiens | place: Tanzania | collected 2013-01 | reverse complement strand
GGAGGGTGACGTGGAACACCTCGTCGCGCTCGTCTACCTCGCCGTGTGTTTAACCGTCAGGGCATGAGGCGATGGATTATCGCTATGCAGTCGTCGAGATCCATGATTCTCGGCACGGGATAGAGGGGGTTGGCCTCCTTGCACGCGCGCTTTGCTATGGTGTTGATTACAAGAGGGTAGGTGTTTTTTTTATTTATTCCGATATCCCATGAAAGATTCAATCTTGCAGAAAAATCTATAAGTTTACCGTTTGATACAATCACAGGCTGAGGTGGATAAAACTCAATACCTGTATTAACTCCCCCAATTCCTAAAATTTTATCTCCCCAGTCACTATCAACAGGACTCCAGTAAAAAAGAGAAGCCGGTATCCTTAATTCCATTGGACGCGTTTTTTCCTGTTTAAGTTCATCCTTATTGATGCCTGTAATTTCCTCAATTCCAAAAAGAATATTCTGGCACAAAACAGAAATAAGCCTGTCGTAATGATCTATGCTGTCACCTGCAAAGAATTCTTTTGCAATTTTCTTTGCCTTTGCATCAAAGAGCTTTACCTCGCAAAGCCAGCTTGATTCATTTTTCTTTAGATATCCGTATATCAGATAATCAGAGTTTTCAGACACGCAGATTTTATGAGCGTCTATTATGGTAACCGGGATTCCGTATTTGCTTTCTGCAATGTGAGAAAAATTTATAAGGCCGCTAAACCAGTGCTTTTCAAGCTCATCGTGTATTGCCTTTGAAGGATTATAAGGAGCCGATGTTTTGTTTCCGTTGCCGTCATAAACTGCAAGGGGAGCGATTTTAATTTCTGATGCAGAGGCTATGAATATTGAAAACAGCAGGGCTGTAAAACAAACAGTTCTTTTATTCATCAAATCCCTCCTTTTCAGCAAGGATTGATTTTTCTATTTCAAGCAGCTCGGTGTCGGAAGCTCCGTTTTGTTTAAGTATTCTTATATCTTCCAAGATTTGTGCATAGGAGGAGCTGTCGGCACGGTTTTTATAGTAAAGGCTTTTCGCCTTGTAAAGACGGCATTCCATATCATCAGTAAAGGTCTGCGTAAGTTTTCTGAACTCATCATAAGAAGCTGTATAACTTTCTTTATTATATGAGGCAATAGCATTATTTTTTGCTTCTAGATACGATTTGTCTTTTCCTGCCGTATCGACTGTTTTCTTCTTCTGTTCTTCAAGAATTGCATCATAAGTCCTTCCCATTCCTACAGTCTTCGAAAACTGTGCATCGGATTTTTGATTTAAGGCTTGAACGGACTCATTAAGTTTTTGAAAGTTTACATCAGTATTTTCTATGCTGACTGCAAGATTTTTTTCAAAACAATCAGTTTTTAATTCAACAGTTTTCACAGCTTTATCAAGGTCAGAAATTTCTTTGCTCAATTTTTGAATTCTGTTTATTAATAATATGCGAGAAACTGAAAGCAGTGATGAGGACATAACTATTAAAAATATTGCACTGATTTTTTTACTCATCATTTTTTCTTTCCCCAATAATTATTTTCCGCAGATACTGCCAGTCTTTTCTCTCTTCAATTCCAAGTGCTTTGTCTATCATCTTAAGCGCGTCCAGAAAGTCTTTTCCGTCCAGAAGTTTTTCTGCCTGTTCCGCATAGTATGAGCCGCTTCCCATTTTAAAATACAGGACTGTTCTAGGCTTTATGGAGGCTTTTGTTTCCACGGTTTCATAGCCGTCCTTTTTTACGCAGATTGCGCATTCCTTTTCTTTTTCACACGGATACATAAGCCTTCCATAAATATCAGTTTTTCCGATTTCTTTTCCGTCTATAAAGACTGAAGCATTCATAAGTTCGCTGCTGGCGTAGTCATAGACCATCACATACATTGAGTCTATTTTCTTTTCCGGTGTGCTTGCGCATGAGAGCAGGCATAAAGAAAATAAGGCTGTTAAAATTTTTAAAAAGATTCTGTGCCGTTTCATTTTTTTATCTCGTAATATTCTCCGCGGAGCTTTGCCCTATAGCCGTATTCAGTTTGAATGCAAAAGTCTCCGGCGGATTCTGTTTTTGCAAGGGAAATTTTATAAATGCTTCCCATGCCGTCATCCTTTGCAATCACAAAATCTTTTTCATTAAGTTTTGTCCGTCCTATGTATGTAAGTTTTTTAATTTTGGGTGGACTGTTTTGTTCATTTGACTTTGCCGCAGTTGTTCTATTTTTTGCCGGCTCAGTTTTGGTTGCTGCGTTTTTTGCGGACGGAGCTTTATAAAAAATTCTGTCAATTTCAGAAAGGTCAATTTTTTTGTCGGTATATTCAGAAAGCAAAGCGTCGTTCTGCTTAAATTTTATTCCTGTATCAAAGCAGACTGTTGTTTGTATTCTGCTTCGGTTTTCGCTGTTTCGCAGAGCAAAGCTTTTAATGTCTATAAGATTTTCATCTCCTTCCTGAATTTCCTTTATGAAATTTAAAATGCCCTTGCTGCTGGAAAGGACAAAGAATTCTATCTCTGCATTGCCGCTCTTTCCCTTAAGTTGTATGTACTGTTCGTTGCAGGAATTTTTATGCATTATGCTGCGTATGTTTTTTATGTATTCGGAAAGTGTTATGCCTTGCTTTTCTTCCGCCCGCGACTGTATTTTTAAAAGTTCCGTTTCATAAAATTCAATCTTTTTATCGAGTGAGGATTTTTCATCTGCCTCTCTCCATAGCCTTGAAAACTCTCCGTTATAGGAAACTGTTTCAGCTCCGTTTTTTACGGTTGTTCTGTTCATCTTTACAGAAGTGAACGCGCGGCTTTTTTCAAAGCTTGCAAGAATGCTTACGGCGTCTTTTGCAGTGGCTTCAATTGTAAAAGCATTTTTTTGAATTGAAATATTTTCTATTGCTGCTGTTTTTTCTGCCATTGCGGAATAAATGCGCTCAATGCACGGATAGATTTTTTCATATTCAAGGCACTTCTTTTCGCTGTATGTCTTTTTTAGCTGTGCAAGTTTTTCTTCTTTTTCTTTCTGGATTCTTTCCTCTTCCTGTTTTTGTTTTTCCAGCTTTTTCTGTGCTTTTAAAGATTCTGTGTTTTTTAGAGCAGCATGTCGAATTGCAAGAATTAAAGCTACCAGAATAAAAATGCCGGGCAGGATTGCAAGGCAAAGTTTTTTACCGTTTAGTTCACGCTTTATTTCTTCCTTTGATAGATAAACATCATATTGACCCTTTGTGTCCGTTTTTAATATGAGAAGTTTTTTTTCATTTACTTCAAAAGGGTAGAGACCTGCAAGCGCGCTTTTTGCCTCGGCAGTTCTTTTCCGCCGGGTATGGGATTTTAAGGGAAGTGTGAACTTCGGGCAGTTTTGAGGTATGGCTTGCAATGTCATAGCGCGTCCCCTTTAAATAATATTTTCTTTTCAACGAGGATATATTTTTCTATCTTTCTTTGATTTTCTTTTTCTGGAACGATGGCGAACACTGCGCAGGCTCTTGCTTTTTCCGTCTCAAAGTCAACTTTCCAGAATGCGGTTTTTGTTCCGAGCAATTCAAAGACAGGATGGTTTTCTTCAACTTCTAGAATTTCAGCAAGTTCTTTTTCTGTTGTGTCTGGATTTAAATTGTCCTTTATAAGCTCCGTTTTCTTTTCCGCATCCTTTATGCCGCAAAGCTCAAGAACTGCTTTTATAAAATCGCCGCTCATATTGAAAGTATTCAGAGGCGGAAAGGTGTTTATAAGAGGAAATGTGTTTTTTCCTTCAAAGTCTTTTGAAGTCTGCTCAACAATGGCTTTGTCAGAAATTTTCGGATTAATCCATCCGTACTCTGCAAAAATATCTTCGCCATTTATTTCAATGCAGTCGCTTACAGCTTTGTTTTTTAGAATTTCTTTTGATATAAAATTCTTATTTATGCCTGTGGAAACATCAGAAACCGACAGGTTAAAATCACAGGCGGAGGAAAGTAAATATAGAATCTCATGTTCATTAGAATCAGATGGTGAATCTTTTAGCATCTGGATTTTTTCTTCCAGGTCAAAAATTGCAGAGTCAATTTTTTTTCTCTCTTCTATCAGCTTTTTGCAAGAGTCTATCCGCCTTTCGTTTGCGGCTGTAAGTAGGCAAAATGATAAAGCCAGAATGCAAAGAGAAAATATAGCTGCCATCGCAAGCGGAGTTGAAAAGCCGCTGTCATAGTTTTTCATCAGCAATCCTCTGGTTAATGAACTCTTGGCTCGTGTAGTTTTTTCCATTGAACTTCCATTCTATTTTTATGCCTTCCATTTTATGCCTTGCGTTATAGACAGAAGATATTGATACGGTTTCTATTCCCTTTTCCGCGCAGAAAATCAAAAGCATTCCTTTAATTACTTCAAATTCTGTGTCAAAGTTTTTCCAATAGGGAATGCCAGAATTTCTTATTTCTTTTCTCAAAAGCGCGTCTGTTTCAAGCATTGAGACGGCGTTTTTTGAGGCGGCTTCTGTTTTGGCAATGCCACTCCTTACATTGACAAGGCTTGCTGTAAGCACCACCGAAGCCATGAGAAAAATTGCAATGGAAACTAAAAGTTCAGTCAATTTCATTTGCGCTCTCAATAGTTCTTTCTGCCGCCGCCATTTGCCTTGAAGCCGACTTTTGGACAATGGCAACGCCGGCTATTATGCCGGAGAGGGTAAATAAAAATGCCGCTGTCGCAACAATTTCACGAAGCATTCTTTTTACTCCCAGCTTTTTATGTCTGCGTCCTTGCTTTCGCCGCCTTCAATTCCGTCCGCTCCAAAGCTTCTTATTCCGTAAGGCGAGCCGTCCGGAGCAGGACAGGTGTATTCATACTCATTACCCCAGGGGTCTTTTGGCGCGTTCTTGTAAATATACGGTCCTCCCCAGTTGTCGGAGGTTGGCGAGGTTTCAGGCTTTTTTCTTAAAGCGGCAAGCCCCTGTTCTGCCGTCGGATAGTTTCCGCAGTCTATGTAGTAGGCTTCAAGGGCTGTCGCAAGGCTTTCTATCTGCGTTTTAGCCGCGGCAATGCGGGATTTTTCAAGGCTGTTTATTGCTGCAAACCCTACTGTTGCCGAAAGAATCAGTATTATTGCTATGACTATCAGAGTTTCCATAAAAGTCCAGCCGTCGTCATTTTTAACGGCTTCAAAAATTTTATTTTTTAAGTTTTTCATAATGTCCCCAGAAGATTGAATACAGGAATTACAAACTGTGCGATAACTGCAATAATTACCGTCCCTGTTATCAGAATAAAAACAGGTTCTGCAGCCTGTGTAATGCTTGTTAACAGGCTCTCGCTTTCATTTTGGTAATAATTAAAAATCTGGTTGAATGCCTCTGCCGCTTCTCCATTTTCTTCTGCTATTTTTATCCATGCTGTAAGATATTCCGGGAACACTTTTTCATCTTCAAAAGCTTTGCCGACACCTTTTCCACAGGCTATGCTTTTACAGGCGGATTCAACAGCTTTTTGAACACGGATATTGCTCAATACGTTTTTTGCATAAGCAAGACTCTTAGGCAAAGGAAAATGCGTTTGAGTGAGAAGCTTCATTGCAAAAGAAAAGTCATGCATCTGCATTGTCATTGCAAAATCCTTTATGAGCGGAATCCTTAAAATAACGCTGTCGATTGCAAGAGCCGCTTTTGCATTTAATCTGCGCGCCGCAAGGCAGACTGTCAGAATTGCCATGAAGCCAAATAAAATTATTATGGACACAAAAGAGCCTGTCTTGATTTTACTTATCTGCGTTTCGATGTTTTCAGAGGAATTTGTAAAAGCTTCGAATATTCCTTCAAGCCTTGGCAGAACAAAAACGGTCAGAATAAAAACAACAGCAATCGCCGTCGCAAGAACAAGCGCAGGATAAATAAGAGCCTGGATTATCTTCCGCCTCATATTTCTTTTTCCGTTCAAATATGCGCCAAGATGCCCGAACACCTCTGGGAGCGTGCCGCTTTCTTCTCCAATTGAAACAAGGGAAACATAAAGCGGAGGAAACAGCTTTTCATCCGAAAGCGCATTGGAAAACTTTTTACCCTCGTTTACTTTTTTTAGTACTTTAGCCGTGAATTTCTTCTCGGCTTTTCCTGTAAGAACTTCTTTGCATACTGCGAGCGCGCTTTGCAATGGCAAAAAAGATGAAAGAAGAGAATGCATGGTCTGTGTAAAAAGAAGAACGTCCGCTTTCATAAAAGCCCCTCCCGCATTATTTCTTCTTTTGTTGAGATTCCGCTTTTTATTTTTAGAGCCGCATCTTCTTTTAATGTTTTAAATCCCTGCTTTATAAGATATTTTTTAAGTTCAGTTTCTGGCTTGTTCTTCTCTATCATTGCACGGAGGTTATCATCCAAGAAAAACACTTCGCTTGCGGCAGTTCTTCCTTTGTAGCCTGTAAAGCTGCATTCTTCACATCCTTTGCCTTTGCATGGAACGCAAGTTTTTCTAACAAGCCGCTGTGCAATTACTGTCTTTAATGTTCCTGCAATAAGGTATGGCTCTATTCCAAGGTTGCGAAGCCTTGATACTGCGGAAATACTGTCGTTTGTGTGCAGAGTTGAAAGAATAAGATGTCCTGTAAGGGAAGCGCGAACTGCAAGCTGTGCTGTCTCCTTGTCGCGGATTTCTCCCACCATGATTACGTCCGGGTCATGGCGCAATATGCGGCGAAGCACGCTTTCGAAGGTAAGACCGATTTCATCGTTCACCTGTATCTGCTCAATGCCGCTTATGACTTTTTCAACAGGATCTTCTATTGCCACAATCTTTAAATGCTCATCATCCATTTCTTTAAGAAGTGCATGAAGGGTTGTGGTTTTTCCGCTTCCTGTAGGCCCTGTTGCAAGAATCATTCCGTGCGGACTTTTTAAAACAGTTTTTATCTTGCTAAGGTTTTCCTTTGAAAATCCAAGAGCTTCAAGAGATAAATCCTCTTTTTCGTTGTTGAAAAGTCGGAGGACTATGTTCTGCCCTGCGACTGACGGAACTATGGAAACACGGAAGTCAAGATTTTTTCCGCCTGCCTGAACGCTCATTCTTCCGTCCTGACAGAGCCTGTTTTCCATTACGTTAAGTCCCGACATGATTTTTATACGGCTTGCAAGAGTGTCAAAAATGCCTTTATTAAACACACGGACTGTCTGGAGCACTCCGTCAATTCTTAAACGAATGTTTACAGAATCCTTTGTGCCCTGTATATGGATGTCGCTTGCGCCCCTCCTTATTGCTTCAAGGCATATTGCGTTTATTATGTTTACTGCCGGGGCTTCTCCGCTTATATCTTCAAGACGGTATTCGCTGTCTGTTTCTTTTCTGCAGGAAAATCCTTCTGCCGTGTTGTCTACAAAATTGCCAATAAATTCGGCAAAGTCCGAGTCATTTACAATTACATGCCTTATCCGCTTTGGTTCATGCACTTGGGCAAGGAGCTTTATTGTGTCTAGCTTACTTTTTGCGACTGCCACGGTAACTTCATTTTCAGACTCGCGTATTTTTACACATCGTGAATTTTTTATGAACTGGCAGGTGTACTGGCATTCAACGTTTTTGTACTGAGAAAATTCTATTATGTTAAAACCGGATTCATTGGATTTTTCTGTTTTTAAATTTTTCATAGCACAGCCTCGCCGTATTTTTTCTTGAGCCGCTCAAGGTTTGCTTCTTCGCTGATAGCTTGGACATCTTGCTTTTCAACAAAAGGAACAAGATATATTACAAATTCTGTTTCAACCATAGATACAACTTTCTTCTTAAAAAGCCAGCCCAAGAGCGGTATGTTTCCAAAGCCCGGCACACGTTTTTCTGATATTTCTTCTTCCTGCTGAAAAAGTCCGCCTATGACTACAGGTTCGCCGCTTTTAGTCCTTACATTAGTGCTTACTTTTTTTTCAGACGTTGATGGAGGCGGCGTAGTGTCTGTTCCATTGCTGTTGGCGGATGATGATTCTGTGTTTCCCTGCTTTGAAACCTGCGCGTCAACTTTTACTGTCACCATTCCGTCGCCACTTGCCCAGCCATTTATAGAAAGTGTGAGTCCGCTTGAAATTTCTCTTGTGGTGCTTGTGTACAGGTCTCCTTTTGTGTCTACGATTATGTCGCGGTAGCGTGTTGTGTTGGTGTTTGAAAAACTCAAGGATTCTCCGCTTATGCCGTTCAGTGTTGTGTCCGCAAGCACGCGCGACTTTCCCTCCGAAAGCTCTGCGTTCAGGCTTCCGGCGAACTGGACTCCGAACTTTGAAATTATGTCAAAGTTTATGTTGAATATGTTTGATACTGCCCCGCTCCAGGAATAGCCCGAACCCTCACTTGTGTTGCCGATGTTTAATGAAGTGCCCCAGTTCAAGCCGCTTGTCTTCTGCCTTTGAACCACAAACAGCTGGTATTTTATCTGTTGCTTTGGAAGGTCAATCTCTTCAAGGCTTTTTGAAAAATCCTCAAACTGTTTTTCTGTTCCGCTAAAGAAAACTAAAGTCGGCTCGTTTGTTTCTGTTATGCTTTCTTTGCTTATAGGCGTTGGAAGCGATTTTATAAGCTCATCGCTCTTTATGTACTTTAGCCTTATGGCTTTGCTCTGTTTTTTGCTGTCAAGCATTGCTATGAATTCAGAAAGCTTTGCTTCGCTTTCCTGTGTTACCTGTGTCGCAAAACCGTTGTCAGAAGGAAGCATGATTATGTCAGATAAAAGAAGAGCCTTTGGAATTAGAGAGACTGCATCCTTGGCATTTGTGTTTTCAAAATAAAAGCTTTTATAGTTTCTGTCGTTAAGCGGAACATCAACTTTGCGTATGAATTCTTCTATGGGATTTATTTCCGAAGGGCTTCCTGTGAGGATAAGCGAGTTGGAGTTTTTGTCCTGCTTTATGAATCCCTGCGCGTTCAGCTCGTTCGGAAGAATTGAGGCAAGAGTTTCTATGCTTATATTTTTTACTTTGATTATTCTTATTTTCTTGAATTTTTTTATGACATCTTTCTTTTGAATTTCATAAATGTAATATATACCGCCATCCGCAGAAAAATCGCAGTTACACTGGCTCAGAATTAATGAAAGAAGCTCGTCAAAACTTTTATCTGTGTATGCCATGTTTTCAAGTGTTATGCTGGGCTTTGAAAGCAGGGAATACTCCTTTCCGCCTTTTTTGAACAGTGTCTCTATTACGTTTGCGAAAGATGCTTTCTGGATATTGCAGGAGAATTTTCCGCCTGCTTCCGACATTGTAAAAATATCGATGTTCCGCTTGTTCAGATTTCCTGCGCTTTTTGTAATGTAAAAACCATCTGCGATGCGTTCAAGACCGAATCCCGGAAGCTTTACAATCGCAAGGTTCAATACGTCTTCAAGGCTTGCCTCTGCAATTCGGATTGTTACCGTTGCGTTCGGAAGATTGTCAAATAAAATTGTCCTGTTTGTGTAGCGGGAAAGCATATTGATGAACGGCTCAATCTGGACATTCTCTGTGTTTATAGAAAGTTTTCCATTATTACTATTTGCATTAATCTGAACTTTTGTAATTGAATATACGCCGTCATTCTTTTCCACATAGAGCTGGCAGTGTTTTGCAAATCTGTCTAGTGCGCTTTCAAAGTCTCTGTCCTCAAAGCGGAACGTGGCGTTTCCAGAAACTGTCTCGTCTATTATGACAGACTTTCCGCATACATCTGCGACTGCATAAATGATGTCTGAAATTTTCTGGTTTCTAAAGTCCATGTATATAGAAGAGCTTGTTTCCTGTGTAAAAAGAGGCATTTGAATAAGAAGAAAAAAGATGCAATAAAGTTGTTTTGCAGGAAGTCTTTTCATGCGGCTCCTCTGAAAATCAGTTCTGACAATAAGTATCCAGCTGCTGTGAAAGGCGCAAATGGAATTTTGCTTGTTTTTTTATTAAAAAGGCGCAGTGTAATAAAAAAAATAATTCCAGCGAGACTTGCAAGAATAAAAGTGCATAGTGTTTTGAAAAATCCTGAGCAGTAGCTAATAGCCGCTGCAAGTTTTATGTCTCCCATGCCCATGCCTTTTGTGGTTGTTGCGGCTATAAGGAACACGGTGGAAAAGAAAACAGAGCAGGCTAGGCGCATGGGAATTTCTGATGTAGAACTAAAAATGTCTGCTATAACCAGCAGCGAAAAGAATCCAAGTGTGATTAAATTCGGAATTCGCCCTTCATGCAAATCGAAAAATGAGATGATGGCTAGATATAAAAGGCATGTTGGTCTTGTGTCCATTTGCGGGCATTGCTCCTTTATATCTAAGAAATATAGAAAAAAAAAAAATGCACTTGTCAAGTGCTTTTTAAATAATTTTTTGTTTTTTTTTTTAATATTTTTGCAGTTTGATGCCTTGGAATGAGTGGCGACCTCTTGTGCCGATGCACAGGCTTATCTATTTCTTTGCTGGAAAGGGATAAGTCCTGTTCCACTTTCCTATGTTTTCTATGGCTCATAGAGATGTTGTGGAATATATTAAATAAAGTTAGAATCAAAACAAAATCAACTTAAAAACAAAATGAAATCAAGTTAATTTCAAAGTGGAATTAAGTTAATTTTAAAAACTGTATAGTATTGTATGCGGCTATTATGAATATTGCGAAGAAACATGGAGATACTATGATTGGACTAAAGCCAGCGGCTGTCTATAAAAATCTTGTAAAATTCTGACTCCAAAATGCCGAAAATAAAAATAAGGTGGAATCATGGCGGTAAACGGAATTTCTGGAACTGGTATAACAGGCACTTTGTCTAATGGAAGCAATGCAATTGACTCTGCTGTTCTTCAGAATGAGGCAAAAAAATTCTCTTCGCTCGTAAAGGAAATGCAGAATAAAACTGCATTGGGAATTTCTGAGGGAACATCTTTGTCTGGAATTTCTTCAAGCCAGATTGCCAAAAATCATCGTCTTAATGGGGACTATACTCAGGGATTCTACGGAGCATTCACTTCGGATTCTGATAAGTCCGCCCGTCCGCAGGGATTCGCCGCAAACTCAAAAACTTCAAGTGGAAAAACTCCCGTAATTGATAAAACTTCCGAGCTTTATGCGCAGTCCATGGAAATGGAAAACTACATGGTCAAAATGATGCTTTCGTCAATGCGCAATACAATTCAAAAAACAAGTCTTGCCGGAAAAGACAACGAATATGCCCGCAAAATGTACGATGACATGATGTATGACAATATGGCGGAATCGATTACAAAAAACGCATCTTTGGGACTTGCTGATCAGATTTACATTGAGCTTTCAGGCCAAAGATAATTTTACTTTCTGCATAACTCTTTTATAAATTTTTCTCTAAACAAAAATCTTTATATTCCGAAAATCAAATAGAAACTTTCTTTTTTAAGGAAAAATTTATGGCGGAAGAAAAAGAAATTGAATTAATCAGTGTGCTTAATGAGCAGGAACGTATTCTTGATTCAATGCTTATGGAGCAGAATAAAATTCATGAGTGCGTTGTAAAGCGCAGCTGGGCAGGCCTTGAAGAATATGTCTTGAACATCAATGAACTTGGCAGTGAATTTTCCAAGGTTGACAAGTTCCGTGAAAAAATCGCATCTGTTTCAGAAAATATTTATTTTCATCCTGAAGTAAAAGATGTTTTTCTCCGCGTAAAGACAAAGCTTTCAAGAAGCAAGGTTGAAAATGACGCGCTTGCAAAATATGTGAGCGCAACAAAAAAATTTATTTCAGAAGTTATGGATCAGTGCGCATCTCAGCAGAGAAACGAAATTTATTCTCCGAATGGCACAATGAGAAAAAACTATGCGCAGAGCATTGTTGTAAACAGAAGCATTTAAAAGGAGCGTGGAAATTATGGCGAATTCTTTTGCAGGAATAGAAATTGGAAAAAGAAGCCTTATGGCTCATTCAACTCAGATTCAGACAGCCGGCCACAATATTTCAAATGCGGATACAGAAGGTTATTCTAGGCAGCGTGTCATTGTAAAATCTTTTGAGCCGATTTACCGCCCGGACTTGGAACGTGCGATGGTTCCAGGTCAGATAGGACAAGGTTGCGATGTTGAAAGCATAAACAGAATAAAAGATGAACTTTTAGAAAGCCGTATTGTTGACCAGAAAAATGTTGAGTCTTACTGGGAAACACGCGACAAATATTATTCAATGATTGAATCCGTTTACAATGAGCCTAACGATGTTTCCGTAAGAACAAACATGGACAAGTTTTGGCAGGGCTGGCAGGAACTTTCAATTTACCCTGAAAGTGATGCGGCTCGTCTTGCAGTTGTTGTGCGCGGGCAGACTTTGACAAATTCAATTCAGCAGCAGTACAAAACTTTGCGTGGAATTGGAGATCAGATAAATGGCGACATTGAGGCAGTTGTAAAGCAGGTAAATGATCTTTCGCGCCAGATTGCTTCTGTCAATGGTGAGATTGTAAGAAGCAAAGGTCTTGGGGACAATCCTAATGATCTTATGGACCGCCGCGATTTGCTTGTTGAAAAACTTTCGTCTCTCATTAATGTTACTGTTACACAAAAAGATCCTGATGAATTTATGGTTCACACAGATGGGCAGATTATTGTTCAAGGAAGTCTTGCTCGCCAAATAGAAACTGTCGGCCAGCTTGATAATAACGGCTACGGAAAACTTATGTGGTCTGATACAAAGCTTGACGCAGAGTTTCACGGCGGAACACTCGGAGCTTTGGTTGAGCTTCGTGACAAGGATATTCGCAGTGAAATTCAGTCTTTAAATACAATGGCTCTTAACTTTGCAGATTTGGTGAATGATGTCCACAGAAATGCCATTGGAAAAAATAACGTTACAGGCTTGGATTTTTTTGTTCAGCATGATTTTGTAGAAAACGTAAACGGAAACTATGACAGAAACGGCGATGGTTTAGAAGACACTTCCTATATTTTCCGCATGACAGGAACAAATGCTCTTAAGATGCAGGAGCAGATTGGTCTTTCTGGAACAATGACAATTAACGGCGCAAGTGGAAATATTGATGTCGCTTATTTTTCAACAGACACAGTTGAAGATGTTATCAACAGAATCAATGATTCCAACGGAGAGGTAAAGGCTTATCTTGACAGAAATAGTTGTCTTGTTTTAAAAGCAACATCTTCTAGCGGAATGGAAAATCCTGACTTTGTTATCCGCCATGTTGAAGATTCTGGAATGTTCCTTACGGGGTATTCAGGAATTTTGCAGGGAAGCGGAGAAGATAATGCCTATGACTTTAACCGTGCAAATGCGGTTGATGTTCTTGCAGGTGCTCAGTTTGCGGTTTCTCCTGTTTTGAATCCGTCTGCATATATTGAAGTAAATGGACTTATTCAAAATGATGTTTCAAGTGTTGCCGCAGCATTTAAAAATTCCCAAGGCTTTGCAGAGCCTAGCGATGGAAGAGCAGCAGTTGAAATGGCTGCAATCAGAAATACAAAAATAATGATTGGAAGTCAGCGTACATTTGATGATTATTTTGCTGATACAGTAACCAACGTTGGGTTAAAGGGAGAGCAGGCGCAAAATCAGCTTGCGACTCAAAATAAAATAATGGGCGACTTAAGAGATTTGCGCGACAGCATTTCTGGTGTAAACATTGATGAAGAGCTTGCTGATATAATAAAGTTTCAGCATGGATATAACGTTGCTGCAAAATTTATTTCAGTGCAGGATGAACTTCTTGATACGTTGATTAACCGTCTTGGAGTTTGAGTTATTTTAGAAGCGAGGTAGAATATGCATAGAATCAGCTCACAGTTTAATAATACAGATACCCAGTATCAGCTTAGAAAACAGGAAGTAAATCAGGCAATAAAAAACCGCCAGATTGGAACTCAAAGCAGAATCGGAAGTCTTCGTGATGATCCGATTGCAGCCGGACATCTTGTGCGCTATCAGTCTTATCTGGGACGTGTAAATCAGTTTGAAAAAAATGCGCAGACTCTTGCAGATCAGATGAATGTTAGAGAAGGGTATATAAATCAGAATTTGCAGATTATGCACCGCGTTAGAGAACTTGCTATTACTGGCGCAAATGGAACTTACACAGAAGAAGACTTAAAAAATATGGCTGTTGAAGTCAACGAGCTTTTAAAGGAGCTGATTCAAAATGCAAATGCTGTAGGTCCAGACGGAAATACTCTTTTTGCTGGAACAAGAACAAAGGGTGCGGCTTTTGATGTTGTAATGGGAAATATTCCTGGTTCCGATGAAACTCTTATTGAAAAAGTAAATTATAAGGGAAACAACGGAACTAATAAAATTGAAGTTGATGAAAACGCTTATCTTCAGATTGACAATAGTGGAACAAAAACATTTTGGGCAGAGCCTCAACACCTTATTGGACAACGAGATTTGACTTCTTGGCAGGCGCTGGAAGATTCTGTTATAAGCATTGACGGTGAGGATATTGCAATAAAATCTGGCGACAACATTTATGCAGTTGCTGCAAAAATAAATAATTCTGGAATTGCAGTAAAGGCTTCAATTGACCCTGTTTCACAAGGACTTTCGCTTTCCACTACAGATTCTCATCAAGTTTGGATGGAAGATAAAACAGGCAATGCGTTGGCAGACATGGGAATAATTGAAGACTCAAGCCAGTTTCCGCCTTACAATGTAAACACTTCCGCTGTGAAAGTTTCTGGCGGCTCTTTGTTTGATGCTGTCATTGCTCTGCGCGATTCAATGCTCAAGGGTGATCAAGAGTCAATTGGAAGCCGCGTGATTGGAACTCTTGACTACGGAATCAATAATCTTACAACTCGCCTTGCAAAGTCAGGAAGCGACTATGAACGTGCAATGAATAACGTTGAGCGTTCAAAGACAAACAATGTGAATGTTACTCAGCTTGTAAGCAGAGAAGGCGACATTGATTTGACAGAAGCCATAACAGATTTAAAGATGATGGAATATGTCAATCAGGCAACAATGAGCAATGCTGGAAAAATGTATTCAAGCACGCTGCTCAATTATATGCGCTAGGATTTTAGTATTTAAAAATATTCATAGGATTTTTTTATGCTGGTAGAAACAAAAACTAAAGGCTGTGTTGAAATTTCCAACGATAGGTTAATTTCTATACCTTCCGGGCTTTTTGGCTTTGAAGAATATACAGATTTCGCTCTTGTGGACAGTGAGTATGAGCCGCTTATATGGCTTCAGTCGCTGCAGGAAAAAAATCTTGCGTTTCTTTTAATTGATCCGTTTTTGATTACAGATGACTATGAAGCTGAAATTGATGACAGTGAGCTTTTAAAAATCGGCATAAAAGATCCTGCTGATGTAATGGTTCTTACAATTGTAACTGTTCCTGACGATGGCAGCGCGGTAACTGCAAATTTTCAGGGACCTCTTATAATCAACAAGAAAAATCATCAGTGTATGCAGGCTATTCTGGACGGCTCAAAATACACAACGAAGCACAACATTCTTGAAGCATTAAAACGAAAGGAGGCAAAATAATGCTAATCCTTTCAAGAAAAATAGATCAAAAAATTCGAATTGGAGATGATATTGTTATTACGCTGATAGATGTAAAGGGCGACCAAGTGAAAATCGGCGTGGAAGCTCCTAGCAATGTAAAAGTCTACCGTCAAGAAGTGTTTGAAGCGATCCAGTCGGAAAACAAGGCCGCTGCTTCGCAAATTTCAATGGAACGTCTCGGAAAACTTTTTGGCTGATTCTTTTGCTGAAAAGGTATTAGCTTTTATTTTTTGATTCAAGGACTATTTCAGCTTCGCTTTTTCTTACATACAGCGGACCGTCATAGTCTTTTAATGGTTCTTTCTTTTCCGCAATCATTCTTTCTGCAATTTCAAAAAGGCTTTCGCAGCAGTCATTTTCCGGGCAAAAGCAGTGAAGAGAATAAAGCGGTGTTATTTCGTTTGTCCGCTCGACAAATGTTTTTGCTCCAGGTCCGCAGACAAGAACAGAACTTTCCGCATCAATCTGTTTTAGAATTTCTTCAATTTCTGAATCTTCTTCGTTTCTTATTTTTTCTCCGCGGATATAAAATGAATAAAAAAATTCATCTTCTTTTGCTTCTATTACAGGAAGAACTGTTTCAATCGCTTTTTTATACGGCCAAGAGTACGCTTCCAAAGAAGGAATTCCGTAGAGCGGAACATTGTCTGAAAGTGTGATTGCCTTGAGCGCGCTAAGTCCCAGCCTAAGCCCTGTAAAGCTTCCAGGACCAAGCGTAACGGCTGTGTAGTCAAGGTCTTTTGCAGAAAGTCCGGCTTCTTTCATTACATAGTCAATTGCAGGAAGAAGTTTTTCTGATTGCTTCATTCCAACATCAAGTGTAAGTTTTATTGTGTTGCTTTCATTTTTTGCGGCTACAGAGAGCTTTGTAACTGCGCAGTCTATTGCAAGAGCTTTCATTTTATTCCTCGTTCCAGTCAATATTTCCGTTGTTCCAGTTTTCAATTTTTATTTGGCGGCTTCCGTCTTCTTGAGGTGTGATTTCAACTAGGATAGATTTTTTTGGAAGTTCTTTTTTTACTTTTTCGCTCCATTCAATTATGCAGACTCCGTTTCCGTAGAGCATGTCTTCAACGCCCAGGTTTACAAAATCTTCTTCGCCTTCAAGCCTGTAAACATCCATGTGATATAAAGGCATTTTTTCACCTTCGTATTCGCTTACAAGGCAGAATGTGGGGCTTGTTATATTGTCTTTTATTCCAAGAGATTTTGCGATTCCTTTTGTTATTGTAGTTTTTCCTGCTGCGAGAGTTCCTGTCATTGCAAGAATGTCGCCTGGCTTTAAAAGAGAGCCGATTTTTTCTCCCAGTGAAATTGTTTCAATTGAAGACTTTGTGTGGAAAATCATTTTTTTACCTGCTGCCATTAGACTTGCGGAAGTGTACCTTCCTGCGCCATTTTATCAATAAGAGCCTTGATTGCTTTTGTTATAGGAATAACTGGATAGTCAAGCTTGGCCGGAAGCGGATCAAGGTCAACCGTTCTTATTCCAAGCGGATTTGTTTCTACAGTGAAACTTATTGGTATTGAAATAATTGAAGACAATACTTCTACTTTTGCAACTGCCTTGTAGTGGTGAATGTAGTAAATGTACCCGTCTTCTTTTTGTATCGAATTTATTTCTAAAACTTTCATAATGTAATTAAATTCCAAGCTCAAAAATAATCATAAATCGCAGCATAAATATCATTTTTTGCAGCTATATTAATATCGGTAAATTTAATGTACAGCACAAATGTTTTTTCGTCCGCGGATTTTTTTGTTTTTATAATAAGACCTTGCGCCTGATGCTCAATAATTCCCGGAAGCTTAAAGTAAAGCTGAATGTACTGGTTGCTTGAAATCGGAAGACTACATGAAATTTTGCATCCTCCTGCGGAAATATCAATGAATGTTCCCGTGTACTTCTTTTGCTGAACTTCAAATTTTGTTTTTCGCCCGGATTTTATTTCCTTAACTGCGGAAAAAAGACATTCAATGGTTGTTCCCTGCCTCTTTGTCATTCGCTTTTGAATAACTTTGAGAGTTGAAGAATGCGTTATAAGAAGAAGTTCCTTTCCGTTTGGAATATCTTCGTAGCGAGCTGCCATTACAACGCATTGGTAAAGCATTCCTGTGGCAGAAGAAAAATTTATCATAAACTTTGAAAGAGGCTTTGGCTTAAAGTTTTTTAGTTCCGCGGAAATTTCTATGTAAAAACCTTCCGGCGTATTCTTTTGAACTGTTGCATCATGCGGATTGCGGTTTTCATCCAGAACTCTTATTTGCTGCCCGGGTCTTAAGTATTTTGTGGAAGTTATGGAATGCTTTCTGTCATAAAGTTTTTCGAGCTTGTATCTTAATGAAAACAAAACTGAAATTTTTTCTTCGTTCCTTGGAGACTGCGCATTCATTCTTTGGAATTCAGATTTAAAAAGATTTTGCATTTCATTTTCTGAGCGGTAAGAAAACTGAATATTGCGCGCATGATGTGTTTTGCAGATGCTCCACAGAAGTTTTTTTTCTGCGCTATCAAGATTTGCTTCATGCGCAATTTTTCTTACATCTGAAAACTTTGTTTGTCTGTTCTTATTTGCTTCAATCCATTTTTTTGATTTAGTTAATGATTTGTATTTCAAATATATAAAATACAAAATTACAAGAACTATAGCTATAGCAAGAAAACATGCGACAAATGAATATACGAATCCGCTTGAAGCAAGACGCGCTTCTATAGGTGAGCCTGTATCCATGATTTTTACTTTTTAAGGCCGTCCTCTATAGCCTTTGCAATAAGCTCAAGACGCGGCGCAATTTCATATTCGCACAAGTCTCCTGAAGTTACACTGTCTTTTGTTTCAAGCGACTGCTCAAAGTCTGCTGCAATCGGCGCAAACTCTTCAAAAAATTCTGTAACGCTTTTTCCGTCTATTACAATGCTTGAATATACTTCTGGGAACAATGCGCTCAAAGCCGCTGTATGGCAAAAGTCGTCAATTGCTTCTGCAAGTTCTGCTATTACAGTGTTTGCCTCTTTATCTTTTCCGCCCTGAAGCGCGACCGGAACTTCTGGAAGCTTTTGCGCGAGCGAAGAAAATTTGTCTTTTGATTTTTCAAGGGAATCTATTACGTCCTGCTTGCTTAAAACGGTAAGCTCGATTTTTGTATTTTCTTCAAGCGGAGTTTTTGAAGCCTCGTCAAAATCATCTGCGAGAACTTTTTTTCCGTTTAGAAAAATGCCGATTGTCGTGGCATCGCTTTTTTCTGCTTCTTTTTCAAATGACTTTAAAACTTCGCCAACTGTTTTTTCATCTTCAAGTGTAATGTCTATTTTTTCACCGTTTACAAAAAGTTCCATGATTTTCTCCTATCTGTTTCTGCCGTTATTTTGATTTGAAAAATTCTGCATTGTTGACTGCTGGCTTTCAAGGCTGTTCAGCGTGCCTTCCATGTTTGCGTATTTTCGTTTTAAATCTGCCTCTTTTCTGTCCAGCTGGGTCTGAAGCCGCGTGATTTTCGAATTTGAATTTTTTATCTGCGTTTCAAGTGAATTTGTTTTTGAAGAAATTATTCCGCCTGACTGAACCCAAGAAGTAAGCTGCCTGTCAATCTTGTATCCGATTCCGTCATCAATAATCAAGTCTCCGTCAGAATCGTAGCCAAATATATTTTTTATTTGATTTAAATTTGACTTTAAGCACTCGTCAAGTTTTTTTTCATCAACTTCAAGGTAGCCGCGCATCTGTGAAGGACTGTATCCTCTTGCGCCGCCGCTCGCATTTGTAGAAACTCCAATCTGCGAAAGCATTGTAACGGCTGCGTCATCAGAAAATCTATAATTTGAAGAAACAATCTGCTGCAAAGATGATTTTCCGTTTGTAAGAGAAAAATCCCCCTGAAACATTCCAAGCCGCTCGTAGGCTTTGTCTTGCTCATCAGAAGAAAGGTAGTCAAGTTCGGAAACAATTTCAGGCTTGTTAATAGAAAGAATATTCATTTCCGCAATCGCCTGATTGTATTTGCCCACAAAAGTTATAATTGCGTCCTTTGCGGATTCTGTGTCCGGCTCAATTTTTATGTTCGCAGGCTTTTCCGTTTTTTCATGGACATGAAGGGTAACATTTGGAACTATATCGTCAATGTCGTTTGTGGGGCGGCTTATGGTGATTCCTTCGTATTTTAGCTTTGCGTCCTGCGCAGTTGAGATTGCATTTTTTGGCTCAAATCCAAGAGATTTTTTTTCGTCAAAGCAGAGCGGAGCAGTCATTGAAATTTCTTTGCCTGTGTTTGAATTTCTTACAACAAGCGACTGTGCATTTGGAAAGTCCGAAATGCTCACAGAAACTTTTGTTTTTCCGCTTGAATCTTTTGAAAAATATTTTGAATCAACAGGCTTCTCGTTTCCGTCCGAATCCTTTATAAAAAATACTTGGCTGCTTGAAATTTCAACTGGCTTGGATTTTTGTTCCTGCTGTTCTTGCGCAGGCGGAAGAGTAGAGTCGCTTGGGTTGTTAAATACGCTGATTCCTTCATAAGTAACGCTCAAGGGAGGCGGAAGCTCAAGGTTTTCTTTTGGAGTCTGGACTGTTTCTTCTGTTATTTCCTGAACTTTTTTTTCAGTGAAAGAGAATTCTATTTTTCCAGAACTGCTTTTTCTTATTGAAGACGGAAGTTCAAGCTCAAATCCACCTCTTGGCTCTATTGTAATGTCATTTCCGTTTGCTTTTACTTTGCTTTTTGAAATTTCAGGAATTTTTTCCTGCTGAATCTCATCTTTGGTTTCCGGTGTTTTTGCAGAAAGCGAAGAATATTTTAAAGTTATAGTTTCCGATTTTGCAGAAGAAACCATGCCAGTTTTTTTTGCAAAGTCAAGAGCCTGATTTTCAAATACAAGGCGGTTTTCTTTCCCTGTCTTTAGGCTTTCAATTAGAAGTGATTTTTTATTTGCGCTTACACCAATCAAGCTTGCTTTTATTGTGTCGTTTCCGCGGCGGTTCAAGGCATTAACAAAGTCGTTGAGTTTTCCGCCTTTCCAGTTAAAGTCGATTTTTTTTTCTCCGACGGAATAAGTGTATTTTCCTGGAGCTACCTGCATATCGCTGTCTATTTCTTCGCTTAAAAATCTGTCTGATGCGGCTGGCTGAATAACTTCTATTTTAAAAGAGCCGAATTCTGCCTCGCGTCCTGCGTCTGCTGTTACCGCATATTCTTCCGAGGAAGATGAAAGCTTATTGCTGAATGGATTTTCAAATGAGTAGAGGCTTTTTACACTGTCGCGCAGAGAAGACATTTTCTGGTTGACTCCACGCCAGGCATCTTGCTGTTTTTTATACGTCTCAAGATTGGACTCCTCACGCTTTAAAGGAATCCGCTCGACTTCCATTAAGGATTCAACGAGATCGTTTGTTTTGTATTTGTCGCTTACGCCTGGTATGTTCAGTCCGTCTGCCATTAAATCATTTCATCAAAAAGTACACCGATGGCATGTTTCATTCTTGCCTGAATTCTCTGTATATCTTTTGACGGTATTTCCCGGATAATTTCGTTTGTTGATGCGTCTACAACTGTTACAACAACTCTGTTAAGCTCGTCATTTACATTGAAATGCAGTTTGTGGCCTGTAACAATGTCTGAAAGCCGCTGAAGTTCCTGAACAGATGCTTCCAAATCCGCCTGGTTTGCCTCAAAATTTTGAAGCACTTCCGAAGCTGAGTTTGGCAAAGTTCCTTTTACAGAAACTTTTGCTTCTCCTTTTTGCGGAGAGAAAGCGCTGTAGACTTGCTGGCCATCCATTGCCATTGTCTGACCATTCATACTGATTGTATTCATGGACATTTCCTCCTGAAAAATAAAAAAGAAGAGAGGGGAAGGGGGCGCACCCCTCCTCGCTCTTACGTGCTTGCTGTCTAAAAGAAGACATCCAGATTTCTCTTATTCAGAAAACACGGTTACAGCTTGCGCCGTTATTCTAATACTACTGAAGCAAAGCCAATACGTTCTGTGACTGGCTGTTTGCCTGAGCAAGCATTGCTGTTCCTGACTGAGCAAGAATAGAATTCTTTGTGTATTCAACCATTTCAGCAGCCATGTCAGTGTCGCGGATTCCTGATTCTGCGCCCTGCATATTTTCTGCTGCAACAGCGATACCGTTAGAAGCCATTTCAAAGCGGTTCTGGTATGCGCCAAGGTCTGCTCTCTGGCGTGAAACTGATTTAAGAGCTGCATCAATTGCTCCAATAGCCATGTTAGCTGTATCTGGAGTAGAAATGCTTATCTGTTCGTCAGTACCCTGAGTTCCCTTAAGACCAAGAGCCTGTGCTGTCATTGTTCCAATGAAAGCTGTTACTCTCTGATCCATGTTAGCGCCAACCTGGAATGTCATTACATTGTTTGTTACAGAATTCTCTGCAAAACGTCCTGTAAGAAGGTTCATTCCATTGAACTGAGCCTGTGAAGCAATGCGGTCTACTTCTGCTACAAGCTGAGAAACTTCAACCTGAATCTGCATGCGGTCTTCATCGCTGTAGATTCCGTTTGCAGACTGAACTGAAAGCTCGCGGATTCTCTGAAGAATATCTGTAGTTTCCTGCAAGTATCCTTCTGTTGCCTGAATGAAAGAAACTCCGTTCTGAATGTTTCTGTTAGCCTGGTTGAGTCCGCGGATCTGGCTGCGCATCTTTTCAGATACTGCAAGTCCTGAAGCGTCGTCTCCAGCGCGGTTGATTTTTTCGCCTGAGCTAAGTTTTTCAATGTTGCCCATCAACTGGGAATTAGAAACTCCCAATGTGCGGTTTGCAAACATTGAGCTCATGTTGTGATTAATGACCATAATAATGTCCTCCATGAATCGTACATAATGCATCATGCAAAATGCCCGTCTGTAAAGGCTTTCTGCTGGTTTTTGCGCCCCCGGCAGAAGTTTTAGACCTTGTACAGCAGGAACCGTTGCTTTTATTTCCCTTGTAAAAAATTTAAGCAACTGTCTATGCTGTTACAGACAATCATGGAAAACAGAACTTTCAAAGATCAGCTTCTAAAACGAAGCAAAGCCGTGTCTAAAAGCACAGCTGTTTTGCGGGAAAGATTTAGATGGAAAGCAAAGTTGAAGTGTAAATCAAACCTGCAAACGGCAAAGAGCATAGAAAATTCCATGCTCTTTGTATTCAGTATATCACACTATTGGAGCAAAGACAAGACGCTTTGTGACTGGCTGTTTGCCTGAGCGAGCATTGCAATTCCAGACTGTGACAATACCTGGTTCTTGGTGAATTCTACCATTGCAGAAGCCATATCTGTATCGCGGATTCTTGATTCAGATGCCTGTGTGTTTTCAGCGGCAATATCAAGTCCCTTTACAGCATAGTCAAGGCGGTTCTGGTAAGCACCCAGATCAGCGCGCTGCTTGTTGATGATTTTAAGAGCTTCATCAAGAGTTCCGATTGCGCGGTTGGCATCACTTGGAGCCGCAATTGTCATAACTTCTTCAGTTCCAATTTCTCTCATTCCAAGAGCTGCAGCTGTCATAGTTCCAATGAAAACAGACATGCGCTGGTCCATGTTTGCGCCGATGTGAAGCCACATAGAAGCTGTAGGAGTGTTTTCTCCAGTAGCCTGTGCAAATCTTCCTGTGAGCATGTTCATACCGTTGAACTGAGCCTGAGAAGCGATGCGGTCTACTTCTGCTACGAGCTGGCTTACTTCAACCTGAATCTGCATTCTGTCTTCATCTGAATAAATTCCGTTTGAAGCCTGAACTGCAAGTTCGCGGATGCGCTGAATGATGTCTGTAGTTTCCTGCAAATATCCTTCAGTTGTCTGAATGAAGCTGATTCCGTTTGCTGCGTTTCTTGAAGCCTGGTTCAATCCGCGGATCTGAGATCTCATTTTTTCAGAAACTGCGAGTCCTGAAGCATCGTCTCCAGCGCGGTTGATTTTCTGGCCAGAAGAAAGTTTTTCCATGTTTTTCATG
>OQVN01000199.1_pt1 | contig 23433 bp, 16 predicted proteins | sample 1691621 | NCBI WGS metagenome assembly OQVN01 (sample SAMN03418278, study PRJEB22391) | human gut metagenome | biome: human-gut; feature: organic feature; material: feces | host: Homo sapiens | place: Tanzania | collected 2013-01 | reverse complement strand
GCCTCATCGCCTTCCTGCATATCGGTAATGGTCACTTTGTAGCCATGAGCCTCAGCCCAGCGCATATACATACGCATCAGCATGGAAGCCCAGTCCTGACTCTCAGTACCACCGGCACCTGAGTTGATCTTCAGCACACAGTCCATCGGGTCTTCCTTCTGGCGCAGCATGTTCTTCAGTTCCAGGTCCTCAATGGCCTTGATGGCCTTATCGTAGTCGGCGTCCACCTCTTCCTCGGTCACCATTTCGTCTTTGTAGAAGTCGAAAGCCAACTGCAGTTCGTCTGCATACTGGCGCACGGTCTTGTAGCCGTCTATCCACTTCTGTATACCCTTCACTTTCTTCATCTGTTCCTGGGCATACTTTGGGTCCTCCCAGAAATCGGGAGCCTGTGTGCGGAGTTGTTCTTCCTCGAACTCCACCTGTTTCTGGTCTATATTGAGATAGCGATGCAGGGCGTCAGCGCGCTCCATCACATCCTTCAATTGGTCAGCTGTTATCATTAATTTTTTATAAATTATTGAAGTTATAGCAGTCAAATCCGTTACCGCTTCTTTCTTCAGTCTCAAAGGAGTTTTTAGCCAATAGCCTTATGCTGCATATTACTCCTCATACATTTTGTCAATCTCTGCCTGATAGTTTTTATTGATAATAGGGCGGCGGATCTTCAACGTATTGGTCAACTCGCCCGACTCCATAGAGAAGTGATGAGGCAAGAGTGTGATACGCTTGATCTGCTCGTAATAGGCCAACTGTTGTTGCAAGGTGTTGATGCGCTCCTGCAGCATCTTCTTCACCTGTTCGTTGGCACAAAGATCCTCACGACTGCTAAAGGCGATATGATGCTCGCGTGCCCAGTCCTCAACAAGTCGGAACTCCGGCACGATGAGTGCAGACACAAACTTGCGCTGGTCTGCAATGACTGCCACCTGGTCGATAAACTTGTCAACAAGCAACAGCGACTCCACCTGCTGGGGAGCGATATACTTGCCATTGGAAGTCTTGAACAAGTCCTTGATGCGCTCGGTGAGGAACAACTCGCCATCCTTCATATATCCAGCATCGCCAGTACGGAAGAAGCCCTCCTCATCGAACACCTTGGCATTGGTGGTGTCGCGATGATAATACCCCTTTGTAATGGTAGGGCCTTTGAGCAATATCTCGTTGTCCTCGCCTATCTTGATCTGGATGCTGGAGATAGGGCGACCAACAGAACCGATGGTAAACTTCTTGTCGAGATGCACGCACGATACCGTGGCAAGACTCTCGGTCAAGCCATAGCCTACGACCATGCCGATACCGACAGAGAGAATAAACTCCTCGACTTCCGGACTCACATAGGCACCTGCTGTGGGGAATATATTAGGATGTTCCAAGCCCAACTGCTTACGCACCATGCTCAGGATGGTCTTATTGATAATCTTATATTCCAACTCGAGTGTCAAAGGAGGACGCTTGCCATTGGCAATATACTCTATATTGCGCTTGCGACCTACGGCAAGAGCATGATAGAAAAGTTTCTTCTGTACAGAACCAGCCTCATCCATCTTGGCCTTTACGGCAATATACACCTTCTCCCAGAAGCGGGGCACACTGCTCATACAGGTAGGATGTACCTGGCGCATGCTCTCCTGAATCTCGTGCGGATAAGTGTTGATAAACAACTGTGCTCCCTCGCTCAAACAGAGGTAAGCCCATCCACGCTCAAAGATATGGGTAAATGGCAGGAAATTGATGACACGGTCTTTCTCGGAAACAGGCACTACCTCGTCATTGGCTCTCAGGGCAGCATCATACTGTCCATAGGTCAGCATGACTCCCTTGCTGTCACCGGTAGTTCCACTGGTATAAAGGATATTTGCCATATCATCCATGCTTGCCGACTGATACAAAGCCTCCACCTCGGTCTGTCGAGGCAGGTTCTCGCCCAACTTGATGAAGTCCTTGAAGTAAAGGGCAGCCGGGTCGTGAGTACTGATGCGCACGCTGGAGTCGAAGATGATGATACGCTCCAACGAAGGACAGAGAGCAAAGACACGATGCGCCTTGTCGTACTGGTCCTGCTCGCCTACAAAGAGGAAGCGCACCTGTCCGTCGTTAATCATATATTGTATCTGCTGCTCGCTGCTGGTAGCATAAAAGGGAATCGAGCACACCTTGATGCCATAAGCACCAAAGTCGGTATAAAGATAATGCACGCAATTCTGGGAGAAAACAGCAATCTTGTCATGCGGCTTTGCACCGATGTTCAGCAAAGCATTGCTCACTTGTTTCACTCTCAGCGAAAACTGATTCCAAGACACTGACTGCCACTTGTCGCTGCCAAACTTCTTGAACGTAAGTGCAGTTTTATCGCCGTATTTATTGGCCAAATCGTGAATCAGTACCGAAAGATGACTTTTGACTTGCATAAGCATAATGTTTAATTATTGGATGCAAAGATAATAGAAAACATTAAGAAAACAAAATAAATCGGAATTTTATTTTGTCCTTATCCCGTTTTAGCTTAACTTTGCATCACAAACAAGACTAAGAGAGACTGATATGATGACACAAGAGGAATATGTAAAAGACGCCGTAGGGTTGCTCAGCCAGTTGATTGCCACCCCTTCGACAAGTCGCAACGAGAAGGATGCCGCCGACATCATGGAGCAGACCCTTCGTGACTATGGTTTCACGCCACATCGTGAAGCCAACAATGTTTGGGCGATTGACCCGCACTTCGACGAGCACAAGCCCACCTTGCTGCTCAACGCTCATATAGACACGGTGAAGCCTGTAGACTCATGGAAGCGCAATCCCTTTGCTCCAACTATAGAGGGCGACACGCTTTATGGTCTGGGCAGCAACGACTGCGGAGGCGGACTGTGCTCGCTACTGCAGATATTCAGGATGCTGACAGAGAAGGCACAGAGCTACAACCTAATCTATTTAGCATCAGCCGAGGAGGAAGTCTCTGGCAAAGATGGCATCAGCCGAGTCCTTCCTCTCTTGCCAAAAATCGACCTGGCTATTGTGGGTGAGCCTACGGGCATGCAGCCTGCCGTGGCAGAGAAGGGACTGATGGTATTAGACGTGATTGCGCACGGAAAAAGCGGACATGCAGCCCGAAACGAAGGAGTAAACGCTATCTATGAGGCACTGGATGACATGCGCTGGATTCGTGATTACAAGTTTGAGAAGGTGAGTCCTTTCTTAGGTCCTACCAAGATGACACTTACCGTAGTCAACGCAGGAACCCAGCACAATGTGATTCCCGACAAGTGTACGATGCTGGTAGATATCCGCACCAATGAATTTTATGACAATGAGGAAGTCTATCACTTTATCTGCCAGCACATCAAGAGTGAGTGCAAGGCACACAGTTTCCGTTTGAAATCATCCCGTATTGATCCTGAGCATCCTCTTATTAAGAAATGTGTAACCATGGGGATGAAGCCTTTCGGCAGTCCAACCCTCAGCGACCAGGCGCTGATGCACTTCCCTTCGTTCAAGTTAGGTCCGGGCGAATCCTCCCGCTCCCATTCTGCAGACGAGTTTATCAAAATAAGCGAAATAGCTGATGCTATCGCCAAATACAAAGAGCTCTTAGATGGCGCTGCCATCTAAGAGCTCTGCTCGATTCATCTATTACACCTTATTATATATATATGTTTACCTGAAGAATTACTTCACTACCTGTTCAGTAGAGGCATTCTTGCCGTTGATAGGAGTACCGGCAGTACCATTGTTTACAAAGAACTTTGCCTTGAGATATGCCGTAGGAATCTGAACCTTATACCAACCTGTCTTACCATTATGAGAAGCAGATGCATCGAAAGTCATCTTAACACCTGGCCATGCAGCAGAAGAGGTTGTGCCATTATAGAAATAGCAATAAACATTCTCCCATTTAGAAGCGTTGTCGAAATAAACATACTCTGGGTCTGCTATCACCTCGTCATGCACCTTGGTCACAGTAGAACTATATGTTCCGTTAACATAGTAGCCGTGATTGACAAACTCAACATCATTTGATACCAATTTATTTCCATTACCATCGAGGAAGATGATGTGAGAAGGAACAGTTGTCTCTGGACCATCATAAGTCCACTTGAAGACATTCTTGCCTGCAGCATTCTTGCCTGCAGGAGTCAACTTTGTGTTGATGGCATCATTCCATGCACCAGCATACTTAATTACAGGACTAACCTTGCCATTCCATACATAAACTGCTGCTGCAGCGCTTGATGTCTCCAAGAAGCAGGAGATTTCATCCGCCTTATCGAGTTCAGGAACATAAGCCTTCACTTTCTTATAAGTTACAGAACCTGTTTCTGTCTTGCCCGCCTTATCGGTTGCACCCCAAGTGATAGTAACATTCTTACCATAGGCTACATCAGCACCTACAGTAAACTGCTTGGCTGCTGTAAAGGTCTCCTTCTCACCGCCATTCACCTGAATCCAGGCAGAAGTAGCATTCAAGGGAGTAGCTGTCACGGTGAGCGTCTCATCAGAGAAGGCTGTACCATCAGCTGGATTGAAAACAACCTCAGGAGGCAGCACAATAGAACCAGCATTATAGATGACAGCAATACCCGATTCTCCAACATGACCAGAGATAGTAGAAGCATTGACGGTGAAAGCACCACCGCTTACCATATCCTTATAAGTACCAGACGTGAGCCACATGCCGTCGCCAGCACCATTGGCTACAGTCACGTCACGGTCAGAACCACTTCCCAATACGATAATAGCGCCACTCTTACGAACCTGAGCACAAACGCCATTACCTTTTACATAATAGTTTGGCTCGCCAGCACAAACATTGTGCATGTGGTTTACCTGAGCCACTTCGGCATCTTTGAAGTGAACACTTCCCTTATCGCCAAATCTGATATCATTCTTTGCCTTCTGAGCAGGACGGGAGAAATAAAGAGCGGTAGCTCCATTGTTACCAGCTACAACAGCATACGCACGGTCGATAACATTCTGGCTCTTTTCCTTTGATTCACCACCATCGTTGGCATAAGTATCATGGCTTTCACCCCAATAAACCAACTTTTCTGTCTTTGCATTTCTCTGATTGAAATTGCCAACAGACTCGTTGATAGAACCACCGGCAAAAGAATTGGCAAAGCCGTTACCATAACCATTATCAGTAATACTCATGTATGTCTGATACTCTGGGAAAAGGACATTATCATTACCACCAGTATTGTCAAGGATCTCACCATAGTTGTACATCTCCTGATCCACCACATTCTTCATAAAAGAATCGCCTTCAGAAGGCAAACCGATGTGCTTGATAGCATCCCAACGTACACCATCCACGCCACAGGCCTTCAAATCCTGGATGTATTGTTTGATGATGGCTTGCACAGTAGGATTGTTGGTATCAAGATCTTTCATACCAATCTCGCCATGTGTCACGTCATTGCGGTTATGCCAATCGATACCATGACCGAGTTGATGGTAAAGACTTAGATCCAACAGGCGTTCAGCCACGTTACCATAGTCGGTATGATTAGCTACCACATCCACAATCACTTTAACACCATACTTATGAGCCTCAGCACAGAGAGCCTTTAGGTCTGCTTCAGAGCCAAGACCATTGCCTATCTTAAAGTCGTATGGGCGATAAACGTCATACCAAACGGAGCCTTTACCTGCTCTCTCATGAACAGGAGATGTCTGAACGGCAGTAAAGCCTGCCTTAGCGATATTAGGAATTTCTTCCTGGATATCTGCCAATGTCCAGTCGAAGCAATGAAGGATGACACCATCCTGAATATTGTCTTTAAGACCATATTTGTTGTCTGCGAAGATGTTGGATGCCATGCTGAAGAGCATCACCAACATCAGGAGACCATAGTTTATTGTTTTTTTCATAATCTGCTATTATTTTCTGATGATTACTTTCTTACCATTGTGAATATAGAGTCCTGGCTGAGCAGGTTTGCTGATACGCATACCTGTCAAGGCGTACCAAGCGTTATTCTCTGCCTTCTGCACATCCTGAAGAACGGTGTTCTCTATAGACGAAGCCTGTCCGTTTACGTAAACCGTCTCGCCTGTGAGAACAGAGCCATTCTGTCCGTTGTTGATTACGAAATAGCCTGTGACAAAAGCAGCAGGGACTTCTACTGTATAATAGCCCTTCTTGCCTTTGTACTCAGTCTCGTTGTCAAGACTCATCTTCAGTCCTGGCCATTCCTGAGCTGCCTTTGTACCATCGTAGATATAGCAATATACATCTGCGAGGTTGGCTGTGGAATTGTCGAAGAAGACCATTACCTTTCCAGCAGGGCCTGGTGTAATCGTCTTTTCATACTTGCCTTCTACATAATAGCCGTGGTTAACGTATTTCTGATTACCGCCATTCAGCTTCTGCTCACCGTCATGAGTGAAAATCACACCAGTAGGGATTTCTGTTCCTTCTGTGTAAGTCCATTTAAAGACATTCTTTCCACCTTTAGTTCCCACCAAAGTCATGGCATCTCCAGGCCAACCTGCAGTGGTAAACTTTTCCACCTTGTCATTCCAGGCCCAAACCTTGGCATTGTCATAACTTGTCTCCAGGAACACGGAGATCTCATTTTCTGTAACTGTTGGCGTATAGTCATCGGCAGTAACAGCAGCGAGAGCATTCCCCGGAGCCATCATCATCATGCCGAAAAGCATTGCCAAAGTACAAAGCATCGTAGAAAATTTTTGCATAAAATAATATGTTAAGTTGATAAGTTATTAGTTCAAACATTGGCAAAAGTAGGAATAACTTTTGATAGACCACTTAGTTTTTCTGTAGAAAAGTCATTATTTGGTGAGCAATCGTTTGCACGATTTCCAGGAAATCCACCATATTATTGATGCAATACAAAAAAGGAGAGGTAGTGCTCACTTGGGTAAGTAAGTACTACCTCTCCTTCAAAGAATATTTTAATCTAACTTTCGCATGTACGGAAGTTAGAGAAATTTACATTAACGGGCAAGCCATGCCTCGGGATTGAGTTTGGCTGTTTCCTTGCGCAACTGGAACTGCAGGATATTGTCGGCACCCACGGCACCTAAAGCCTGACGGGTACTTACCTTCTGGCCCTTGTGAACACTCACCGACTTGAGGTTACAATATACAGAGATATAGGCACCATGGCGAACAAGGACATTCCACATGCCTCCATAACCAAAGACGGCACTTACCTCACCATCGTAGATGCTACGAGCCACGCAACCGGGTTTGCCCAAAAGGTTGATACCCTTATTGTCGAGGGTAACGCCGGAAAGACCCTGTACATTGTATTGTCCGAAATGACTCACTATCTTGTAAGTTCCTGTGATAGGCATAGGAAGGCGACCACGGTTGGCCTCAAAACCTCCACTCAGCATACGGTCTACCGTACTGAGAGTAGCAGCATCATTGGCTTCCCGGCGGGCGCTTGCCAACTCTTTGCGATTGCGTGCCTCATCAGTTTTTGCCTTCAACTCTGCAGCTCGTCTGTCGGCCTCAGCCTCACGAGCAGCCTGTTCAGCTCTGGCCTGTCGGTTGGCTTGTTCAGCAGCCTCACGGGCAGCCTTCTCTGCACGGGCACGTGCCTTATCCTGAGCTCCGGCCTTAGCACTGTTTTCGGCTTGCAGACGAGCTTCCTCCTGGGCCTTACGAGCCAACTCCTGAGCCTTACGATTCTCTTCTGCAGCACGCTGACGAGCCAACCCGGCCTCCCGTTCCTTGCGCCGTGCCTCCTCTATACGGCGGGCATTCTCACGCGCCTCAGCCTCGGCCTGGGCCTTACGACGAGCCAGTTCCTCACGCCTACGCTGTGCTGCCGCCTGAGCTTCAGCCTTACGCTTAGCCTCAGCTGCCGCACGGGCACGCGCTTTCTCTACCTCAATGGCTATCAGACGGTCAATCTGCGCATTGATAGCAGCATCCTTCTTGCGCTGATCAGCAATAACAGCCTGAATGGTTTTCTGTTGCTTCTGCAATCCCTGCACCACTTGCTGTTGCTCGGTCTGCTTGCCTTCGAGCGCAGTTTTCTCTTGCTGACCTTTATATAAAAGGTTGTTCTTATGTCCCTTCACCACCTGCAGTTGCTTGTGCTTCTCGGTCACCTGCTTCTGCTTGGCCTTTACCGCCTCGCCCTGTGCCTTCTGATAGGCAGAATACTGACGTATGAACGACAGGCGGCGATACATCTGCGTAAGGTTCTTGGCGCTGAAGATAAACATGAGCTTGTCTTGCACGGAGTGATGACGGGTCATATAGCGCATAGAACGGATGTACTTGTTCTTTCGGTCCTGCAACTGCTGTTCAAGGGTTTTGAGCTGAGTATTGAGCAAGCCGATATTGCCATCGATGTGGTGGATATCCTGCTGTATACCATCTATGTTCTTCTGTCGCTGGTCGATTTCGCCATTAAGCACCATGAGGTCTTGCAGACGTTTCTTCACGTCGGCCTGATTGCGGCGGAGAGCTTTCTCCTGCTCCTTGATTTTCTTTTGTATGTTGGCACGCTGTCCCTGCAATCCTCGAATGGAAGCATTGCTATAGGCGGCTTTCTTCTCTGCCCGTGTGGGAGCCTTGGATTGGCGCCTTTTCACAGGTTTCTTATGTGGGGTTTTCTTTTGGGTTCTTACCGTTCTTGCCGTTGTGGCAGTCTTCTTTCTTTGTGCAGTCTTCTGCGCATAAGGAGTCAAGACAAACGACAAGGCCAGAATAATCAATAATATACGTTTCATTTACAGACTCATTATTTTATTCAGCACGTCTTCTGCCGATACTTGCTTGTACTTGCTCGAAACTTCGGAACGCGACTCCCAGTTGCTGTCGGTCTTCACCTCGTTCATCTTGATAACGAGATTGACCTCCTTCTTCTGACGGGTTGCATTAGTGACAAGAGTCATATCCAACAAGGCTGGGAACATCTTGACACCTACGGCGCGGAAGTTGTCATAACGAATATGCACTCCCGATGTGCCATGCTGCGAACTGACATACTCCACGTCAGCTTTGTCTATACGACCTGTGGCACGCTGAGAAGTCCAGGCATACGTCATGTTGCCATTCTTCAAGGTGACTGGCACTTCGTTTCCCTCTACAGCCAAATCGGCATCAAACTTCTTCAGATCAGACTCCTTCACCTGCTTGGATCCAGGCAAGAGAAGCTGATTCCAGAACAGCGCCTGCAACGAATAGAAGTTGATGCCCTGCTTCTGCAGGAAGTCTACATGATTATAGTCGGCCTTGATATACTGTTTGTGATAACGGTCGATGATGAGCACATAATCGGGGGTAAACTCCAGACGGCCAATCTCAAAGCCCAGGATGGGAGCATACAACTGTAGACGTATCACATCGTCCTTACGCATTCGAAGCGCACCATCTACCGAAATTTTCTTCTCTCCCATGCGGATGGTGAAGTTTATGCTGCCCGTAATGTTCTTGGCGTACACCTGATTGTCGGACACCTTCTGTACAAAAGCCAGTTTCTGCATGCGTTCGGTCTCTACACTTTTCACCTCCTGATGTGGCAAGTTCTTGTTTCTCACGCCATCAGAGATAATTTGTTTCTTGGTGCCACACGATGCCAGCAACATCAAGGGCAGACAGAATGCTGCCTGTTTCATTATTTTGTTTTTTTCCATTTTCGCTTATATTTAATGATTTCACTTTCTGTCATATATTTCCTGCACTCGATTTTCACCTTCAGAGCATCAGGGTCCTGGCTGCCTTTCTGTGCCTGCTTCCAGTAGGCCACAGCCTGGTCGGTAAGTCCGTTCATGGCATAAATGTCGCCTGCATGCTCAATAACGGTACTGTTGTCGGCCGTTGAATCACTATACGCCAAGGTTTGGTCGATATAGGTTTTGGCCTCGGCATAACGTTCCTCCATAAAGAGAATCCACGCATAAGTATCAAGATAGGTGGAGTTCTTGGGCTCTGCCTTGATGGTCTTGTAGCTCATCAACTCTGCCTTCTGCAGGTTCTTGCCCGTCTGACTGATGTAGTAAGCATAATTGTTGAGTCCTGGAACATTGTCGGGTTTCCAATGCAGACAGGAATCGTAAGCGGCAAAAGCTTCTGCCTGACGGTTCTTGCCATGAAGGATGTCGCCCATGATCATATAAAGGTCGGACACCAAATCGGGAGAGCTCTTGCTGTTGATCTGTCCCACTCCGCGGCGGAACTCTTCGAGCGTAGCATCTTCCTCATGCTTCATATAGTGCGCCATACCGCCAAAGTAATAGAATACCATCTCTTCCGGATTGTAGTCATGGGCAGCATTAGACAGGCGGATAACCTCGTCGTAGTCTTTCTTTTCCCATAGATTCTGAATGAGTTGGATGCGCGACTCACTACGGTCGGGAGCTATCTCGAGCACCTTGCGGTAAGCGGCATTGACCGTATCCATCGGCATTTTCTTAATATTCATATAGGCAGCACGGAACTCAGCGATATCTGCCGAGGGCTTGGGCTGAGCCAGCATTCTGTCGAAAAGAGCGATGACTTGGGTTGAATCGGCACCATGGCTCTCGTTATCCTGTATGAACGAGCGAATCATCATCAACTTGGTATCCAGGTCGGTCTTCTTGCCCAACAGAATGCGGTCGAGCATGGCGTGAGCCTGTTCTTTCTGGTCGGTGGCATTATAATAGTCGTAGAGCGACATCTGGGCATACGAGTTGTCAGGCTCTTCTTCGAGCACATGGGTAAACAACTTGTAGGCCTCTTTCCGGCGCTGGTGTTCCATAAGCCAGTTGCCCAACATGGTTTTATAAATCATATCAAGCGGATGCGCCTCGGTCAGCGACTTGAGTTCCTTGTAGGCTGACTTGGAATCGTTCATCAACTCGTAGATGTGCATCTTCTCAAGCGTGAACTTCTCGTTCTCGCCCTCTTCTGTCTCCAAGCGGTTGAGGGTTTTCAGCATCTGTGGATATTCTTTCTGCTGCTGATAAAGGCGCAACAGCATATAGAGCGCATCGGTATTGTCGTGATTCTGAGCGAAGATGCCTTCATAAGCTTCGATAGCCTTGTCGTACTGCTGATTGGCAACATAATATTGTGCCATCCGCTCGCGAAAGGTAAGATTGGATGGAGCCAAGGTGATGGCATGCGCCAGACAGTCTTGAGCCAAGGAGTCTTGCTTCATCTGCTGATAGTACATCGACTGATAGAAATACACCTCAGCAGCACGTGGATTGATCTTGCGGGCATGCTCAAAAAGCTCGAATGCATCGCCGTAACGACCCAAAGCCTGAAGACGGGCCGCCTCCTGAAAGAAGTAGTCGTAACGCTTGCGGTCATTGCCCGTCAAACCATCGGCAGCCAGCACGGGCACAGCTGTCAGGAATGCCATAAAGCTTATGAAGCCCAAGAATACTTGTCTCAAAATATTGATTCTATTCACAACAGATTAATTGTATGTATCTATATTTATTTTACACCTGTATGACCATAGCCACCAGCACCTCTCTCGGTTTCATCGAGCGTCTCTACTTCGATGAATTCAGCATTTTCGTGCTTGGCAATCACCATTTGGGCAATACGCTCACCATCATTGATGACAAAGTCGGTCTGCGAGAAGTTGATGAGCAGAACCATGATCTCGCCTCGATAATCGGCATCAATAGTGCCTGGGGTATTAAGAACAGTAATGCCATGTTTCAATGCCAACCCACTGCGAGGACGTATCTGTGCCTCGAAGCCTGCAGGCAAAGCCATGAAAAGACCTGTAGGTACAAGCCGGCGTTCCATGGGGTGAAGCACGATAGATTCGTCGATATTGGCACGCAGGTCCATACCTGCGCTCTGGGGCGTGGCATAAGCTGGCAACGGCTGATGCCCACGGTTGATAATTTGTACTTTCATCATGTTCATTCTTTTAAGATGCAAAAATAATGTTTTTCGGGCACATTTAGGCATTTTCATGACGAAAATGATAGATTTTATAAAAAATAAATGCTTTTTTATTTTGTATTGTGTCAGGATTGCTGTATTTTTGCGATATGGAATGGATTAAACTCATATCTAACAAGCGTTTCGGACAGGAGCATAAGCATGCCGAGCGCCACGACGACCGATCGGAGTTCAAACGCGACTACGACAGGCTCATCTTCTCGTCGGCTTTCAGACGACTGCAAAACAAGACTCAGGTTTTCCCCTTGCCTGGTTCTATCTTTGTACACAACCGACTGACCCACAGTCTGGAAGTATCGAGTGTAGGAATGTCGTTGGGCAACGACATCTCGAAACGTATCATAGAAAAGCGCCCAGAACTGAAGGATACTCTCTTTGAGGAAATAGGAACTATCGTGAGCGCAGCCTGCCTGGCACACGACTTGGGCAATCCTCCTTTCGGCCATTCTGGAGAGAAAGCCATACAGACTTTCTTCAGCGAGGGAGCAGGAAAAGCAGTAAAAGAGCTGGTTTCACCGGAGTTTTGGCAAGATATTACTCACTTCGAAGGCAACGCCAATGCCTTCCGCATACTGACCCACCAATTCAAGGGAAGACGCAAAGGCGGCTTCGTCATGACCTACTCCATGCTGGCTTCTATCGTAAAATATCCATTCGCCAGCCAGTTGGCTGGAAGTCATGGCAAGTTCGGTTTCTTCACCTTGGAAAAGGACTCGTACCAGAAAGTGGCCGATGAATTGGGCATTTTTTGCAAGTCAAAACCTGGTGAGCCTCTAAGATACGCCCGTCATCCGTTGGTATATATGGTAGAGGCTGCCGACGACATCTGCTACGAAATCATGGACATCGAAGACTCCCACAAACTCAAGATCCTGTCTTACGAAGAGACGGAGAGACTGCTGTTGGGATTCTTCGACAAGGAAACCCAAAATAAGATTAAGGAGCGAATCAAGGAAGAAGGCGTGACCGACGAGAACGAAAAGGTGGTCTACATGAGAGCCAGCGCCATCGGCCGACTGGAGAACGAATGTGTAACGGCCTTTCTGGAGCATGAGAAGGAGATTTTGGCAGGAACATTCGAGGGAAGCCTCATCGACCATATCGCCGAACAACAGCGAAATGCCTACAAAGAATGCGAGAAGACTTCGTTTGCAAAGATTTACCACAGCAAGCCTGTACTCGACATCGAACTGTCAGGTTACAAGATTATGGCTACACTTATGGAGGTGTTTGTCAATGCAGCAATCACGCCCGAACGTTTCGACTCTCAACAACTGTTGCGACGGGTAAGCAGTCAGTACGACATCAACAACGAGAATATAGAGGAGCGAATCATGGCTGTCATCGACTATATCAGCGGAATGACCGACATTTACGCCCTCGACATCTATCAGAAGATAAACGGTATCAGCCTGCCTATCGTATAGGGCGTGAGGGAGAGAAACGGAAAACACGAACGCATACTTATACTGTATATTCATGCAATAATTGTCCGAAAAGCGCCACATAACTGGGAAAAAGAATCTGCCCAACTGGAAAAATATTTTTTCCCAACTGGGAAATTATTTTTTCGCAGTTAACCAAAGCGCCCCGATGAATATATATACTAAAGCTTTTCAACAGAATAAATAGAAAAAACAAGTACTTGCATTGTCCATCTCAAGCAACTTCATTTTATCAGCAAGTTAAAAATCGTAGACATTCATAAACAAGAATACTAAAAAAGCGCCTCGAATGAACGAAACGCTTCTTTAGTATCTTGTTTTACTTCTCCAACTTTCACTCCACTCGGAAGTTGAATGTCTTTTATAAAACGGATAAGGTTTACTTGTCTTCCTTTTCCTTATAAATAATATTGTTGGCGCCACTTGTTATCTTCAACGCCTCCGGATGCTCGGCTATGAAACTGTTGATATGGCGCACACGCTTTTCTTCCAAGATCTCGTCGACAGCAATCAGAATACCAGTTTCCTCCACATCACCAAAACCATAATTGATGGCTGTGCCGAAAAGCTTCATCGTAGGACTGAGATTCATATAAGCATTCACCAAAGGGGGAATGTTGTAGCCCAACTCACGTACCTCGCGATTGAGAATGCGATAGTCTGCACGGAAGTCATCTTCGGTAAAGAGCGTCTTCAGCTCACTCTCTGGAGTCTCTATTTTCAATGGTTTCATCGGGATAACAAGATTCTCCTTATCATCGAAATGCTTCTTGAGGAAATAGAGAATCATGTCGCGACCACGGCGAATGTAAGACGGATACATCGTCATCTTGCCAAAGAAATATTTCAGCTCGGGATAGAGCACAGTAAGAGCTCCCAGACCATCCCACAGGTTGTCGAGCGCAAAGATGCTCTTGCTGTTCATGCGCACATTCTGATATTCCAATGAGACAAAGGAACGTCCCAACTCCACGGTATAAGGCATGTACTCCTTAAGGAACTTGTCTGAGAAATGGAACATATGACTCGTAGCCAATATAGGCTGTCCTTTAGCATCGAGTTTCCAGTCTTTACCCAAGAGATAACGATAACCGCCAATAATCTCGTCGGCCTCAGGATTCCACACAATGAGCTGCTTATAACAATTATCTCCAAAGTCGAACTCGTCCAAATCCATTGACTTGCCCGAGCCGCCTCCTGCTGTACGGAATGCGATTTCACGAAGACGGCCTATCTCCTTCAGCACATTGGGAGAGTCGTTGGCTGTCACGATATAGATTTCGTTATGACTCTTGTTTGTCATACGAAGCTGCTTGTCGGGAGTGAGCTCACTCTTCAACAAGTCCCTGTCTATTGGCTGGATTATATCTTCTTCCATAATCTATGATGTAACTTTCTATAATTCGTAAACTTTGTCTTTTACATATTGCGCCCATTCTGTGGGAGTCTTGCTCTTGTCGAAGGTCTGCCAGGGTATGGGCTTGCCAAAGGCGATACGGAAGTCCTTTCCCACGTTCCGGTACATCTCGTCGACCAAGAAAAGCATGGCTAAGTTGAAAGGCAAATACTTGTCGCTGAATCGGGCGATGCGATAGAAGCGCTCCGAGTTCTGTCCGCTGAAATGGATTGGCACCACATCGCGCTGATACTCCACACTCTTTGAGATAAATGTCTTTTTCCAAGGCAAGTCGCGAATACTGCCATCTGGCTGTTTGCGGCTGTTGAGACCTGCAGGGAACATCAGCATGTGATTGTCGCTCTGGAAGCCAGCCTCCACCATACGGGGGAAGTCGCGGCTCTGGCGTCCCGTCTTGTTGATACCTATACTGACGGGCTTGAGACCTGGCAGATTAAGAAGCAGGTCGTTCACAAGATAACGGAACTTTCCGTCATAATGGGTGCCAATGATGGAGCCAAGCGCCACGCCGTCCTGTCCTCCCAACGGATGATTGGACACGAAGGTATAAAGCTTGCCATCGTTCTTGTCGGGCAGATTCTCCACTCCCTCCAATTGTATGTTCATCTTGAGATACTTCACGCACTCAGTAAGCCACTCGGTACCCTGAAGATGACGACTTTCCCACAAGAAGCGGTTCACTTCATCCTCGTGAACGGTCTTCTTGAGCCAGGACACAAGAAAAGAGGGCACAAACTTTGCCTTTGCTCCCATCTTGCTCTTCAAAATCCTGCTTATGTCAATCGTTTTCTCTATAGATTCGCTCATGTTTGCTGTAAAAACATCTAAAGTACGTGCAAAAATAACTCAACTTTTTTAAATACGTGCCATTTTTAATGAAAAAATGATAAAATACGATGTTTTTGATGAAAAAACAGTCGATTTATATACCTTTTGACTCTCTTTTTATGCATTAAGCACTCTTTCGACATGCGGGAAACGAAGCCGACATTTTATTGACGCAAGACAAAAAGCGACCTCATTTTATTAAGTTTTATAAATTTTGCAAGAAAAAGTAAACAGATATGAGGATTTTTGTGTACCTTTGAACCCGAATTCTTATTTAAATAGGTACACATGCGATTAATCGACAACAATACATACCACGTGCCTGTGCTTCTCAAAGAAAGCGTAGACGGTCTGTCCATACATCCTGGAGGAGTGTATGTGGACGTTACTTTTGGAGGCGGAGGCCACTCTAAGGAGATACTCTCACGAATAGCCGACAACGGTCACCTGTACAGCTTCGACCAAGACGCCGACGCCGAACAGAACGTCATCCCCAATGAGCACTTCACCTTCGTATGCTCCAACTTCAGATACCTAAAGAACTGGATGCGCTACTATGGCGAGGAAGGTATTGACGGGTTGCTTGCCGACCTGGGTGTATCGAGCCATCATTTCGATGATGAGAGCAGGGGCTTCTCCTTCCGCTTCGACTCTCCGCTCGACATGAGAATGAACAAAAGAGCGGGCAAGACTGCTGCCGATATCGTAAACGAATACGAGGAGGAGGCACTGGCAGACATCTTCTACCTGTACGGCGAACTGCGCAACGCCCGGCGCATAGCTGCAGCTATCGTCAAAGCAAGAAGCAACCAAAAGATAGAGACAACGACCGACTTCATACACGTAGTGGAGCCTTTCTTCAAGCGCGAGCGAGAGAAAAAAGACATGGCCAAACTGTTCCAGGCCCTGCGAATAGAGGTAAACCACGAGATGGACGCCCTGAAGGAAATGCTCAAGGCTGCGACAGAAATCCTGAAACCAGGTGGAAGACTGTCGGTCATCACTTACCACTCGCTGGAAGACCGAATCGTGAAAAACGTGATGAAGACGGGAAACCCAGAGGGAAAAGTAGTGCAGGACTTCTACGGAAGAATAGAATCTCCCTTCAGACTCATCAACAACAAGGTCATCATCCCCGACCAGGAGGAGCAAGAGAGAAACCCAAGAAGCCGAAGCGCCAAACTTAGAATTGCAGAAAAGAGATGAAAGAAAAAGAAATAAAGGAAGACCAGGAAGCGAAGGCCGACAGCAAGACTGCCGAGACACCCGCTCCTCAAGAGCTGGGCAAGAAGGCAAAAGAGGCAAAAGAAACGAAAGCCTCACAAAAGTCCGAAGACTCGCAAGACTCAGACGATCCAAAGGAGCCGGCTGAGAGAGAGGAACACGAGGAGTCGCTCAAGGAAGCCATCGCCAAACAAGCCATAGAAGACGAGGCGCCCCTATCGTCGAGCTTCACCCTGAGAAAGATTTTGGGCGGCGACATTCTGACGGCACAAGTGATACGCCGGCAGATATGGCTCATCGTGTTAGTGGTGTTCTTTATCATCATATACATATCCAACAGATACAGCATACAACAGGACATGATAGAGATAGACCAACTGCAGGAGGAACTGCAGAACGCCAAATACAAAGCCCTGTCGAGCAGCAGCCAGATAACAGAAAGAAGCCGAGAGAGCAACGTGCTGAAAATGCTGCAGAACAACAAAGACAGCGTCCTGCACATTGCCACTCAGCCACCATACATCATAAACGTACCGGAGAATGAGTAAATTTGACAATAAGAGAGTGATGCCACGATACAGCGCCATAGCCATCGTCATGACGGTCTTTGCACTCTGCATCGTAGGAAAATCCATATACATAGCAACAGCCAAGCGCGACTACTGGATGAAGGTGGCACAGCGACAGAAGAAAGATTCTGTAACCGTGAAGCCTACCCGAGGAAACATCCTTAGTTGCGACGGACAGTTGATGGCCAGCTCGCTGCCTGAATATAAGCTCTTCATGGACTTCAAGGCACTCAAAGAAGCTGGCAACGACTCACTGTGGGACGTCAAGGAAGATTCCATCTGTATGGGGCTGAGTAAGATTTTCCCCGAACTGACATTCACCGAATTCAAGCGACACATAGACGAGGGAAGAAAGAAACAAAGCCGACACTGGTCTTTATATCCACGCCGCATCAACTACAACACGTTCACCGAGGTGAAAGCCCTGCCGGTATTCAACCTGGGAAAGAACAGCAGCGGTTTCCATTGGGAAGAATACAACGCCCGAACACGTGGATTCGGAGGACTGGCTGGCAGAACCATCGGAGCCTTGTTTGGTGCCAAGGATACTGCCCGCTTCGGACTGGAACTCTCATACGACTCCATCCTGAGAGGAACCAACGGAATCGTGCAGCGCAAGAAAGTGCTTAACAAATACCTGAACATTACCGACACGCCACCTATAGACGGAGCCGACATCGTGACCACCATCAACGTGAGCATGCAAGACCTGGCAGAACGCTCATTAGAGCAGGAGTTGAAGGAAATCAACGGAAATGTGGGCGTAGCCATCGTCATGGAAGTGCATACGGGAGATGTGAAAGCCATCGTCAACCTGGAGAAGTGTGATGACGGCGAATATCGGGAAGTAAGAAACCATGCCGTCAGCGACTTGCTGGAGCCAGGCTCTGTATTCAAGCCAGCCTCGCTGCTTGTAGCCTTGGACGACGGAGTGGTTGACACCCTGTGCCGAGTGGAGACAGGAAACGGCGTATGGAACATGTATGGTCGAGACATGAAAGACCATAACTGGAGAAAGGGAGGCTACGGAATGCTTACCTTTGCGGAGACCCTGTGGTACAGTTCCAATATCGGAGTAAGCCGAATCATAGACGACCATTACCACAAACATCCAGAGAAGTTTGTGCAGGGAATAGACCGTCTCGGACTGAGAGACAATCTGAGAATACCATTGGTGGGCTCTACACCTGCCATCATCCGTATGCCTCGCAAGAACAGCCGTGGGCAATACGTCAACTGGAGCAAGACTGCCCTGCCATGGATGAGTATAGGATACGAGACACAGGTTCCGCCCATCAGCACGCTGACATTCTACAACGCAGTAGCCAACAACGGAAAGATGGTTCGTCCGCGCTTCGTCACCAAAGTGGTGAAGAACGGAGAAACCCTCAAAGAGTTCCCAGTAGAAGTCATGCGACCACAGATAGCCAAAGAAAAAAGCATCAAAGAACTGCAGACCATCTTGGAGCAAGTGGTAAGTGTGGGATTGGGACGTAAGGCAGGCTCACCCAATTTCAAGGTGGCAGGCAAGACGGGTACAGCCCAGATATCTAAAGGTGCGGGAGGATACAAGAACGGAGGAACAAACTACCTCGTCAGTTTCGCAGGCTATTTCCCTGCCGATGCTCCTCAATACAGCTGCATCGTCTGCATTCAGAAATCGGGACTCCCAGCTTCGGGCGGCACGATGAGTGGAAAGGTCTTTCATGAAATTTCAGAAGGCATCATGGCACAGAGTCTGAAACTCGATGTGAAAGATGCCCGCGACTCAGCCTCAGTCTTCTTGCCAGACGTAAAGTCAGGCAACATACTGGCTGCCGACTATGTGCTGAAGCATCTCGGAATAAACACCGCCACCAATTGGTCGGGCAGTTATGCGACAGGCAATCCTATATGGGGAAAGGCCGAGAAGGAAGGAAAGAAGAAAGTGCTGCTCATCAAGGAGAAGCAATACAGCAAGAATGCCGTACCCGATGTATCGGGCATGGGAGCAAGAGACGCTATCTTCATGATGGAAAGCCGAGGCATAAAGACCAGAATTTACGGTCGTGGAAAAGTAGTAAAACAAAGTCTTGTACCAGGAACAAGAATCAAGAAAGGACAAGTCTGCGAACTCACACTCGACCTATAATATATAATAATGTATAGAAACATCAAAGAAACAGAATATGAAACTACAAGATTTACTCAAGAACATTCAGCCTGTTGAAATAGCAGGCGATGTGGAGACCGAGGTTACAGGAGTGAACATTGACTCTCGAAAAATCAAAGATAGCCATTTGTTCGTTGCCATGAAGGGAACGCAAGTAGATGGTCACAAGTTTATACCCAAAGCCATCGAGCTTGGCGCCAAATCCATTCTGTGCGAAGACATGCCTGAGGAGAAGGTGGAAGGCGTCACCTACGTGAAAGTAGAATCTACAGAGGACGCAGTGGGAAAAGTTGCCACCCTGTTCTATGGCGATCCATCCAAGAAACTGAAGCTGGTGGGTGTGACTGGAACAAACGGAAAGACCACCATCGCCACCTTATTATATAATATGTTCCGCAAGTTCGGACATAAGTGCGGCTTGCTGTCTACCGTCTGCAACTATATCGAGGACGAAGCTATTCCTGCCGACCACACCACTCCCGACCCAATCGAGCTCAACCTCCTGCTGAGCAAGATGGTAGAAGCAGGATGCGAGTATGCCTTTATGGAATGCTCTTCGCACGCCATAGCACAAAAGCGTATCGGCGGTCTGACATTCACAGGCGGCATCTTCACCAACCTCACACGCGACCATCTCGACTATCACAAGACTTTCGAGAACTATCGCAATGCCAAGAAGGCCTTCTTCGACGGTCTGCCAAAGTCGGCCTTTGCCATTACCAATGCCGATGACAAGAACGGCATGATCATGGTACAGAACACAAAAGCCACCATCAAGACGTACTCTACACGGAGCATGGCCGATTTCAAGGCAAGAATCCTGGAATGTCACTTCGGAGGCATGTACTTAGATGTGGACGGCAGAGAAGTTGGCGTGCAGTTTATCGGTAAATTCAACGTAAGCAATCTGCTGGCAGTATATGGCACAGCCATCATGCTGGGCAAAAAGCCAGAAGATGTGCTTGTAGTACTGAGCACACTGCACAGCGTGAACGGACGTCTCGAACCCATCCAGTCACCAGAAGGCTACACAGCCATCGTTGACTATGCTCATACTCCCGATGCTCTCGAGAATGTGCTCAATGCCATACATGAGGTGCTCAACGGAAAGGGAGAAGTCATCACCGTATGTGGTGCAGGCGGAAACCGCGACAAGGGCAAGCGACCACTCATGGCACAAGAAGCCGTCAAACAAAGCGACAAGGTGATTATCACCAGCGACAATCCCCGTTTCGAGGAGCCACAGGACATCATCAACGACATGTTGGCAGGTCTGAACGAACAGCAGATGAAGAAAGTCATCAGCATCGTAGACCGCAAAGAGGCCATCCGCACAGCATGCATGATGGCAAAGAAGGGCGATGTGATTCTGGTGGCAGGCAAAGGCCACGAGGACTACCAGGAAATCAAGGGCGTGAAACACCACTTCGACGACAAGGAAGTGATTCGCGGCATCTTCGGTATTAACAAGAAATAATAAAAGAAGAAAATGTTATACTATCTCTTTAGATTTTTAGAGCAATGGGGCATTTCCGGCTCCCACATGTGGGGTTACATCTCTTTCCGTGCCCTCCTGGCTCTCATTCTTTCGTTGGTTATCTCTGCTTGGTTTGGCGAGAAGTTCATCAAATACCTCAAAAGCAAGCAGATAACTGAAACTCAGCGCGATGCCAGCATCGACCCATTTGGAGTCAAGAAGATAGGAGTTCCATCCATGGGTGGCGTCATCATCATCATGGCAATACTCATACCGGTACTGCTGTTGGGACGTTTGCGCAACATCTATCTGATACTGATGCTCATCACCACCGTATGGCTTGGATTCCTGGGAGGTATGGACGACTTCATCAAGATTTTCAAGCGCGACAAGGAAGGACTGAAAGGAAAATACAAGATAGTGGGACAGCTCGGCATCGGACTTATCGTTGGCTTGGTGCTGTGGGCCTCACCTGATGTCAAGATGAACGAGAACTTAGCCATCGAGCGTCAGGGACAGGAGATGGTCGTCAAGCACAGGGCAGAGTCTACCAAGTCGCTGAAGACCACCATACCATTTATCAAGGGGCACAACCTTGACTACTCACGCATCATGGGATTCTGCGGCAAATACAAGACGGCAGCAGGATGGATTCTCTTCGTCCTGATGACTATCTTTGTCGTGACCGCCGTATCCAACGGAGCCAACCTGAATGACGGTATGGACGGAATGTGTGCAGGCAACTCTGCCATCATAGGTGTGGCATTGGGCATACTGGCCTATGTGTCTTCCCACATCCAATATGCCGCCTACCTCAACATCATGTACATACCTGGCTCCGAGGAACTCGTAGTATTCTTCTGCGCCTTCATTGGAGCATTGATTGGCTTTCTGTGGTACAATGCCTATCCCGCGCAAGTATTCATGGGCGATACAGGCTCGCTGACCATTGGCGGCATTATTGCCGTGGGAGCCATCATCATCCACAAAGAGCTCATGCTGCCTATTCTCTGTGGCATCTTCTTCGTAGAAAGCCTCAGCGTCATCGTACAGGTATACTACTATAAATTAGGCAAGCGTAAAGGTATCAAGCAGCGCATCTTCAAGAGAACGCCTATCCACGACAACTTCAGAACACAGGACAGCCAGCTCGACCCTGAGTGTAAGTATCTCATCAAGAAGCCACATGGTGCCATCCACGAATCAAAGATAACAATCCGTTTCTGGATTATCACCATCATTCTTGCTGCCTTAACAATTATAACATTGAAGATAAGATAAAAAATATGAGTAGAATTGTAATTTTAGGTGCTGGCGAAAGCGGAGCAGGAGCTGCCGTACTTGCCAAGAAAGAAGGTTTTGATGTATTTGTATCCGACATGTCAAAAATCAAGGACAAATACAAAAAGCTGCTTGATGACCACCAGATAGAATGGGAAGAAGGCCACCATACAGAAGAGAAAATACTGAATGCCAACGAAATCATCAAGAGCCCGGGTATTCCTAAAGAGGCTCCCATGATTCAGAAACTGATGGCGCAGGGCACACCTATCATCAGCGAGATAGAGTTTGCCGCAAGATATACTGACGCCAAGATGGTGTGCATCACTGGCAGCAATGGCAAGACCACAACCACATCACTCATATACCACATCTTCAAGGCGGCAGGCATGGATGCAGGTCTGGCAGGAAACATAGGAAACAGCCTTGCCCTCCAGGTTGCAGAGAAGCCACACAAGTACTACATCATCGAGTTGAGCAGTTTCCAACTTGACAATATGTACAAGTTCCGCGCCAACATAGCCATCCTTCTCAACATCACACCCGACCACCTGGACCGTTACGACTTCTGCATGCAAAACTATGTGGACGCCAAGATGCGTATCACACAAAATCAGACAGAAGAAGACAGTTTCATCTATTGGAACGACGATCCCATCGTGAAGAAAGAGATTGAGAAATACAATCTGAAGTCAAGAATCTGTCCGTTTGCTGAGAACAAGGAGGAAGGATGTGTAGGATACATAGAGGACGGACTCTACAAACTCGACTACCCTACTCCTTTCGCCATGCCAGAAGCTGAGCTAAGCCTTACAGGCAAACACAATATCTACAACAGCCTGGCAGCAGGACTTGCCTGCCATATTGCAGGAATTGACGAGGCTACGATCCGCAAGAGCCTGGGCGACTTTCCTGGCGTGGAACACCGCCTGGAGAAAGTATGCAAGGTGAACGGCGTGCAATACATCAACGACTCAAAGGCTACCAACGTAGATGCCTGCTGGTATGCACTCGAAAGCATGAAGACACCTACCATCCTGATCTTGGGAGGAAAGGACAAGGGCAACGACTACAGCCACATCACAGAACTGGTAAAGCAAAAGTGTGTAGGACTGGTATATTTGGGAGCCGACAACAAGAAGTT
>OQVN01000197.1_pt1 | contig 23490 bp, 40 predicted proteins | sample 1691621 | NCBI WGS metagenome assembly OQVN01 (sample SAMN03418278, study PRJEB22391) | human gut metagenome | biome: human-gut; feature: organic feature; material: feces | host: Homo sapiens | place: Tanzania | collected 2013-01 | reverse complement strand
AATTTAAAGCATTTAACAGCTTAATATCTTCATCTATAAATTCATCACTAACCTGATCTCCTTTAAATCTTTTCATCTCTTGTAGAGATTTAGTAAGCTTAAATGGATCTCCACCATTATCTAAATGAGCATTAAATATTTTTATATGTGCATCATCTTCGGCTTTTCCATAATTTTCTCCTACTATCCTTTTTAAAGTACGATCATTCTTTAGCTAGCTAGCTATATAACGTAATGTATTTGGATCATTAGATGTTAATAAGTTTACAATAGGATTCATTTGATGTACACCATGAAACATTGCACCAGTTACAGAACCGATATTCATAGCTTTTCTCAACTCTGCATCACCATTGTCCGGATCTCCAAAATTAATACCTATATAACTTGCAATAGCGTCAGATGCTAAGCTTGCATCACTAAATACAGATGGCAAATTAAACATACTATATGGTGTATCATAATCGTCATATTCACCTCTCATATATCGAGATTGCAATAACTACTGTTGACCTTCTTCAATACCTTCTAAGAATCCAGTACGTAATAAAAGTTTAGCTTGATTGCCTAACCATTTAGATGCATGCGACGCCATTACTTTTTTATATAAATTAGAAGCGTTTTTATTAAAAACTTTATTTATAATAGAATCTGACATAGCGGTTGCTGCACGACTTATTTGAGACGATCCAGCTTTTACAGTTTGATCTACCAATCTTTTCTCAATCTAATTTGCACCACCAGTTAATGCGCTTTTAAGCGTTTTTCCAAAATAACTCATGTATGGCATAGCTTGTATATAATTTAACGTTGAAAGTGTTTCATTGTCATTATATATTTTTGCTAAACCACTTCTACTTTGTTGTTTTATTTTTTCAAACTCAGGATCTTCTGTATTTATGTTATAAGCCAATGCTAATCTTAATTTATCTTCTATATCTAAATTAGCTGTAGCATTTTTATCTAAACCACTATTATTATTTATAAAATTGTCAATGTTTTCTAATACTTTTCCGGCATTTATATTTTTATTAGAGTATAACTGTTCTACTATTCTTTGTGTATATGCATCTGAAACTTCTGCTCGTGTTTCAACCTCTCTTGATTTAGTAGATAAATATAATCCTGCAGCCTCAGATCCAAACGCTAAAAATTTAAGAACTCCAGATAAAGCTTTTGCTTTTCCAGAAGGCCCTGCTACATATTCAGCAGCATTAGACAATCCAGCAGCAATTCTATCTGCTGTAGCAAGTTCTACAAAAGTCTATAAGTCTGCGAAAGAAGATCCCATTTCCGGTGCAGCATAAGCCCATCTAGATGGATCCCATATAGTAAATAAAGAACCAGAAGCCTCACCTTCTTGTAGTTCCTTAAAGTGTTTATTTATTTTTTGTGGATTAAATAACCAGTTTCCGTTTTTAGTAATATTTGTAGTACGTACAAGCTGTGCACTACGTTCATCAAACAACCTATCGTATTCTTTAATTGCATTATCAAGATCCTGTTGTTTATATTTTACATATTCCTATGGATTATTTAAATGTTTTGTAATGCCGTCGAAAAATTTAGATTTGTCGTATTCGTCATTAACTGAATTTTTCAGCATACTTCTTGTCAATGCCCACTTATCCTTTCCAAACAAATTATAAGCTTCCAAACCTGCATTTTTAACAGCATTTTTAACGGAAGACAATGTTGACATTATACTATTTGCCGCATTATTTAAATTACCAACAATCGTTCCAGATTTATCTAAAGTATAAGGATCTCCGTAAGATTTATATTTTAACTGTTCGAAAAATCCCATATCAGACATATCTGTAAACAAATTCATAAAAACGTCTGACTTTTTCCAATTCTCTTTTATATAATCGTCAGTTTCTTTTATTTTTGATCGAGTTATGTCTAATTCATTTATTAATTTAGATTTAGTATTACGATCTACATTCGGATCCTATAGTAATTTATTTAACTCATCGTATCTTTTTATATTATTTAAATAGTCCTGCGCTATTTGTAGATTTTTTTGTTCAGAAGTTACATCAAATAATGCGTTTTCTTCACTAGATTTTTGAGACTCATACTTACGTTCCCAAAACATTCTCCAAGGATCTTTAGGATTCTCAAAAGAAGTTTTAAGTCTATCAAAAAATCCACCTTCGTCATTGACGTTTGTAATAGATTCATTATCGTTGTTTTGTGTTTCAACAAGTTCACCTTGTTCATCAACACTTGGATACATGTTTAACTCTTCATTATATGTCAATTGTGGAGCATAATCAGAAGTAACTGTATTAAACATACCTGTATTAACAGGTGTTGAGACTGCGTCATAATATCTCTATTGTGCACCAGGTACACTTTGACGCAGTCTCAATCCTTCACTATATACAGGGTTTATATTAAATTTGCTTTTCTTTTGTCTACCCATAATATTCTTTTATTATCTCTATTGTAATGATGCAGCTTCAGAATTAATTTCTTCAGCATATGCATTACCTTTACCAAATTCTTCTTGGTTCATTCTAGTATTAATATCTCTCCATCCAAATCCACCATCATTAGACATTGTTCTAATCATAGGAATTGTATAATATGTATTGTATATACGATTTTTATTTTTATCTTTATCATTGGTTTGATATTCGTATATACCTAATCCTAATTGTATGGCAGCATTTCTTATTTCTGCGTCTGTTTTTATATTAAATTTATTACAGAATTGTTTAAACTGTCTACCAGTTATACTTATATTTCCAGAAATATCTGTCATCATACCATCTCTTTGTTTTTTAGGTATATAAGCCACATTTATATCTTTATTAACAAGATATCCATTTCCAGAACCACTACTTCTAAGCCATCTATCAAAGCGTCTTTGTAAACTATTATATCTAAACATCTGTGTTCCTGTCACATTAGCTTGTCTAATGGGTGCATATCTTAAAGTAGGATCATTTAATCCCAGCATTCTATATTTATTAGATGTTCCCGGCATACTTCTTAATTCAGTGTCACCTGCCATTATATCTGACCACATAGAATGTTCTGCTTTATTAGACGGTTGTATTCTATTTTGGAATACACTATATGTAGATTTAGCGTTTCTCATCAGTTGCTAACTATATCCGCCTTTTGTTTTATCATAGTTGGTGTTAGTAGAATTTGAATACATAAATGCATTTGTAAATCTATCTGTCGGTGTTACAACACCATTACTATCTATATTAATAATTCCGTTTTTAACAAGCTATTCTGGTGACCAATTTTCAGAACCTTTCCACCATTTAACATGTGCTAATGCTTCATTTTTTTCTTTGCTTGTTTTTGCTTTATTGGCTTTGTTGATCCAATAATTCTGTATTTTAAGCATTGATTTCTTCAAATTAGCACCGTTTAATGTACGATCTATAAAACTCTAATTAGCATTGTATCCAAATCTAGTACTATATTGTAATATTCCACCTTTACTGTTTTGCTGTTGATTAGCTGCAGCTCTTGAAGCGGCTCTTCTTGCATTTCTATCATCAAGATCTGCTTTATATCTAGCTAATGCATAGGGATCAGCTTCATATTTTTCAGGCAACAACATTTCTATATTTGCTTGTGCTATTCTATTGTCTAATATATCAAAAGCTTTATTTTGTAAATCTTCTTCTGATATATTTGGATTTGCACGTTTGAGCTGTTCCTTTATGTTCATAAATTCATAAGCGCCTCTTGGAGTATTAATAAAACCTTGAGCATTAGCTTTAGCTGTATTTTTAAGATCATTAAAGTCATATGAATATACGCGACTTCCGTTTTTCATACCTTTATACAAAGCTTGTCTTTGATCATACCAACCATGTGTAACTGTATTTAATGAATCAAATGTGTCCGGAGATTCTTTTGTCCAAACACCATCTTTTAATGTATCCCAATTTTCAAAATTTGTTATACCAGCTTGTTTATTTACCCAATCCTAAAAATCTTTACTATATAAACCTTTTGAATCCAGTACTCCTTTATTTTTCAAATATTGCATAGCGGGCTAAACAGATGCTCTAAGTTTCTATAACTCACCATATGGTACTGATGCTATTATTCTCTATATCTCCGCACGTCCTTCAAGAGATCTTAGCATATCTGGACCATATTTGCCCATAACTTCACGTATAGCACCATTTGTAAGTTTATCCCAAGTCTCATTATCTTTTGTAAACGGGCTATAAAAGTCTCCATATTCTTTTGTAAAATCTTTCATATCTTTAACACCCTACATATAGTCTTCACGCATAGCATTTACATAATTCTGCTATGCTTGAAGTACCATATTCATCGTAGTAGGATTAAAGATTTCATCCATTGAATAAACAACGGGTTGTTCTTGTCCTAATATATTCATAATTATTCAGATTTATAAGAATTTATAATGGCATTTCTAAGAAGATCGTTGTAATTACTATAATAAGGTATTGAATACTTATTCTGAATACTATTTATAGCTCCAATTTTATCAATATCTAATTGCCTATTATACAGATCTAACATCTTATTATTATAATCCATAGCTCTGTTAGATTGTCTTGTATCATATATATGTTTAGCAATAGTATTAAGAATATTAAGTTTACCTTTCTGTGCACTCTCCATGCCCAACAATCTTCTGGCTACAGCTTGTCTATAGTTTTCTTGCTGTGTTGTAAGAGCCTACTGCTATCTAGATGCAGCATTTTGTCCTTCTGATAATGCAGCTTGTGCATACGCAGCTCTGTATTTATTATTTATATCGTTTGCTTGACTATATACATCTGCAAGGTTCTTTGCATATCCAGTATTCTGAGCAACCTGCATTGCCATTCTCTGTCCTTGTGTAAGTCCACCAGATTGATTTATATTATACAATCCCTGTCTATATGCATCCTTTATGGAGTTTATCTGACTTGTAGGATCAAATCTCATACCTGCAAGAACGTTAAGGGCTCTTTCTGCATTTGGATTGGCAATATATGAATTGTCAGCATGAGGAGTCATATTCTTATACATGTTATATTGTTTTGACGGATATGACATACCTATTATATAAGGACTATATTCTCCTACCATATTTAATGCGTCTTTTGCAACAGAACCTATTTTATTCCAATCTATCTTTCCATGAGCATATCTTGCATTAGGAACAGCATTTGTAATTCTATGTTGATATTCCTATCTATCTGTTATTCGTTTCATTTCCTATAATATATCTGCTTTTGATTTATCTATTTGCTGCAAATTAAGTTGCTTAGTTTGTTCATTGGAGTATTTATTGTTCTAAATACTTTTTGCAGTTTTATTCAAATATTCAAGTCTTTTTGTAAATGGTGCTACTTGATCTGCAAAACTAACTCCATTTGACCAATCTTTATCATTGCCAGCTATTACTATTCTATCGCCATCTTGAGCAACTGAGGGCTGATTATCAACGCGTTTTGTACCCTTATCTATATAAGATGCTTTTCCTTCAGTATAATCAATAATAGATTCTCCTTTTCCAACAAGACTATTTACCGGAGCGTATTGTTGTCCGTCAGGTGTCCATGTCTATTGTGACATCTTACCATTATCATATTTTGATTTTGTACCGCCATCTTTACCGCAATTATATATACTAGAACCTTCATAAGCATTTTCAGCAAATTGATTTCTAAGTCCTTGTGAAGATGCCTGTGAGAACTGTTGATCATTATAATTACTCTACATTTCAGATACATTTCTAATACGTTTACGTAATTCATTTCTACGTTTACGTCTTCCAAACAATGATCCGAAAAAGCCGCCAATACCTCCAATCAAAGCTCCTACTCCCATACCAATCGGACCTAAAAATGATCCTGCAGAAGCACCTAAACCTGCAGCATTAACAGCATTACTTATCTAAGATGACTTTTCTTTAGCATTAAAATATTTTGTTTCAGCATTAGTATCTATACCACCATAACCTTGATATTGAACGCCATTTACAGATTGATTAAACTTGGAAGATCTGTTTAATAAATCTGAAGCAGAAGTTACATTGTTTTTCATTCCTGCAAATCCACTTATTGTATTGGCTAAACCATAAGCTGTTCCTAATATAGATAATGCAGTACTTGCAGAACCTAATGCAGCTTTTCCAGTACTTGCACCTGCTTTTCCTGCAGCAGCACCTGTATTTAATCCAGCTTTTGTCATTGTCTAAGCAGCATTATTTAAATAATTTGCAGAATTATTAGTAATACCTTTGGTAGCTTCAGCAAATAATCTATTTGCAAATGTATCAGCTCCGCCCAATGTTGAAGTAGCTATCGGATTTGTAATACTAGCTGCTGAAGATGCAAATGCAGAAGGTGCTGCTGAAGTAGCAGTAGATTTTAATGTGTCTTTAAGTAATGTTATATATGGAGATGCTTGAGATAATGCATTCGGCAATATATTCTATTTTATAGTTTGTGTTTCTGGATCAATACTTTCTCCAGGTGTTACACTAGATACTCCAGGATTAAAATAATCTCCCATCTAATAACCAGAAGCGACAGGTTTATTTGCCAAATCATATCTAGGTATTCGTTTATTTCTTTTATATTGTTGTAGTTTTTTACTACGTGATTTATTATTTTTCATTAGTTATATGATTGTCTAAATTTAGTTATTATATGGGAAATAGATGAATTCTTAGTAGGCTTATTATCAGTAATTGTTTCTATCATCCACTTACCTCTCATCCTCTATCCATAATATTTATTATATATATCACTTTGATTTAAATCGTTAAACTTGGCTCTAGGTATAGGATAGTTTATATTTCCTTCCCTATTTGTTATTTGTGGAAATACTGTCTCTATTCCAAATGAGGTATTGTATAAATCAGTAAAGAACTAATAGTTTTTACCTGAAAAGAATCCACTTTCTGTATACTTTTCATTATAAGAAGCAAATACTATTTGTTGATTATCAAATACTTTTGTGTTAGATGGATTTGTATTTATAGCAAATTTTATGCACATCGGTCTTACTATGTCCCCATTCTTATCATTTGAAAATGACTATAAATAAGTTTTCGTATTATCTCTACTTTCATCAAAGCAAACAACATCTTTTTCAAACTATAATGTTCTCTAAGAATTCTTATTATTAGGAAGTGAATATATAGAAGTAGCTATATTATATTTAAGATTAAATATTAATGCGGCACATTCTGCATAAAATTCATTACATTCTATTGGCGAAAACTATAATTCTTCATGAATTTGATCATAAGTCAACGATGGTACTTCTTTAGTATCCCAATCAAAATACTTGTTCAACAAGTTCTATACGTTCTTATCTTCGCTATAATTAAATACTCTATTATTCTAACTACATGCAATACACTTATTATATCTATCTAGCCATAATAATATATCATTTGCATATATCTTACACATATCTTTAGGATTCATTCCAAACTATGTGCTTATATAATCTGCTCTCTATAATACACCACCTTGACCAAGTTGTACGGTATTATTGTTATTGTCTGTAACAAGAGATCTTTCATTTACTGAAAGTTTTCCAAATGCATAAGTCTGCCAAAAATATAAAATGTCTTTTATAGTTAAGATGTCTGTTATGTCTCCATATCTAGTATCTACATCTATAAAATTAGAAGCTTTAAAGATTTGCCAATTATCTATATTTTCACCATTAGTTTTTAATTGTGAATAGAATATACGCTATTTAAATTGTTTGTCTTTATCTTTTTTGTCATTATCTATATTGTAGATATTGTTACTTGTATTATTATCTGAATATATAGCATTATATTGATTTAGAGGCCTATCTTGATTAGCAATTCCAGAGATAGTACCTGGCTCTAATTGTAAATTAGCATTATACGTATTACGATAATTCATACCGTAATCAAAATATGTATTTATACTAGTCTCCATAGGTATATAAAATATAGTCTACATTGATGGTAATGAATCTTTATCGTCATTAAAATCATATGCTTTAAACGAACCTACTAACTCACACTTCTATACATATGTATCTCCATCAAATACTTCGCAATCTTTAGAAATATCATACGTATTTCCAAATCCGTAATAAACATCATATTTTTTATCTTCTGATGTCAATCCTGAAAACTATAAAGCTTCGTGTTGTATATTACATAACAATGTACCCAATGTATATATATTTTGAGTCGAAGGTTTTATAACTTTATTATTTATATAATCCTAATTTAAGTTGTGAGATATTAATTCTTTAAATACATTATCATAAATATATGTACGATTTACATTTATAAGTAAACATTGTGGTCCAGGTCCTATAGGACCATATGCTTCCCACGCTCTTTCCCAGTGTTTTATACCATCACCATCAGTACCTGTATTTGTAAATTCACATATATTAGTCCAATTACCTTCTGTCCATCCATATTCATTATCAGTTCCTATAGGAATATCATATTTACTACTACAAACCCAATTTAAATATTCCTTAGTTCCTATTGTAGATATATATGTTTTATATTTTTTTGTAGCTGTTTTTATAGTATTTCCGTCGTATTGATGATTGGTAAAACCATCTTCCCAGTTTAGATTTCTAACATCAGACACACTTTCTATATTATAAGATTTTGTCAAATCTAGTTTGTTACAAGTAACTTTACTACATTTTACATCATAATCTACATAATACGATGTTGCTTCAGCGTTATCGAAACGATATTTATATACAGTACTTGTGCTTTTAGAATAATCTATTTTAATTACTTTGGAACTTTTATTTATTTTTTTATCTATAAATCTTCCACGATCTATGTAAATAAAGTCTCCAAATTTAAAATCAAACATACGATATGTGTGCAAAGCTTTATCAAAATGAACATCTGAAAATACAGGAGAAATAGAACCAGGACTCCATTTATAATTTACATCTAATGTAGCTTCCCTATAATCGTCTTTGTAAAATAAATCTTCAACTTCACTATATGTATAATTTAATTGATTATTTATTTTCTATAAATCACCATATACATATTGTATAGGCGTCAATTTACAATTTAAACTTTTTATTTTCTATAATGCGTTTTTCCTATATATATTTATATAAGGGCTATGTATTAAAAACAAAAATGACTGGTCAAGAATATTCGGGTTTTCAGATTTTGCATTTGTCATTTTTAGTGGCCAATATGAGTCTGAATATCTACCCGTCTGTGTTACACACTAAGGTTGACTAGTTATAAATCCGGTAGGATAATAAGGTGTATTATTGCCTTTCACGGTTTTCTAACGTACAGGTCTTGATAATACAACCTACATTACATTTTTAGTATATTCGTCGGACTTCTCACATCTTACTATTTCATAGCTAACAATTCCTTTTTTAATTAAATTCTGTTTAAATTCAGACGATAATGTAAATTCAATACCTATTGTATTTGCGTATGGGTCGGTTATTAAAGGGCAAATATTTATATCCGGGGTTCTTATGTCAGCTATCCACTGAACACTAGACCTACTTCCATATTTATTAAACAATACAATTCCGTATCTGTATACTTCATCTCTTTTTAAAGACCTAGATAAACTTGATAAATAAATATTATCACTAGATATAAGTTCTAAATCTTCTGATGCACATACACCCTAATTTTTCAAATAATGTAACATACTATACGCCTCTTGGGAACCATCATTGTTTGTAATTAATTTGTTTTCAAAAGTATATTTTATAGTATATCTATTTTCTTTTGGTTTAGTGTGATCATATGATACAGTTTGTTTAATGTATTGTTGGATTAATTCTGACGTCGTAGCAGCAATAGTAACATCAGACGAGATCTAATTTACAACTATTCTCCAAGATATATTACTTCCACTTCCTCCATAATACCCTTCCCAGTCAACGCACTATCTAACATCTCCAGTTGAAGTAGATATTAAAGTATTTTTATCATATACGCCGTTTATATCACTGTACGGATTTATATAATCCTTTTGTGAAAATTTATTTTGTAAATCCTATAATGCCTATTTTTTATCGGTTAAATATGACTAACTTTGTACACTATCGTTTTCAATATATGAAATATATTTATGTGGTTCGTTTTCAATAATGTCATAACTTATTCCAAACTAATATGATTTAAAATCTAAATCCTCATTTAACTATATTATAGTTTCGTCTTTTATATTAGCTGCGAATAAATAATTCTAATTCTGTTCTATTACACTTGGTACTATTTGTAATCCATTTAGAGAACTAAATTCTTCAATAGTTAAATCCTGCAATGATTTTTTACCAACATCATTAAAATAAAAATCATCAGAATAATTTCCATCATATATAAGTTGTACTTTAGCGTTATCGTTTGCTTTTATATATTGAAGTCTGTATATCTAAACCTTATCAAACTATATTGCACTTTGAGAAGGAATATGAAGTCTTAATCCCATAGATGTAGTAGTATCTTCCGCATTACCTTCCTCTTTATTATGATAACCATTAATTATTTGTATTTTATTGGTTAATGGAGCTAATGTACTACATGAACCGTGTTTTTTATATAATCTATATGTATACTAAACCTGTGATGTTTTTAACTGTCCTGATATTGTTTTAACTATTTCTATTTTTTTATTTGGGAAATAGTTATTCTACATAATATAATCTATATCTATATAATCGTCTTTATCTTTAAGTTTATTTAAATAATCAGAATCTTCTATATTTATAGATATCATTTTATGTTTACCATCAGCTATATATAATATAACTACATTATCCTATTCATAGTGCAACAATGTAGACATGTTATAATTAACAGGACTAAATGTATTGTTATTATTGTCAGGAAAATAATCCTTTATTTTAAATAATAACTGTGACGTTACAATATTTTGCAAAGATTGTTTTATTAGTTTATATATATACAAATTTTTACTTTTCTTAAACAATAATACATTTATGTCACCAGAATTTATTATCTTATAAAAATAATCACCGTTTGTAGAATTTACATCAAATTTATAATATGTAGTTATATTTGTGGGATCTTGGAAATCATATTTGTTTGTATAAATAGGAGACAATAATCCTTTTTTCTCAAAAGAATTTCTTGTTGTCTACATATCTGTTTCGATGGCAGTAGATCTGACATTAAGTCCAAACAAATACTGTGTAGATTTTATAGAATCAAAAGCAGTATCTGTATTCATACCTTCAACAAAGGTATTTATATGTAAATTCTAATTAGTATCCATAATAAAAATCGTTATATACTGACTGTTGTACACCTATATTGTCAAAGAAGGTCTAATCTCCATCCCAATCTGGTATAAGTTTATTCCAGTCTCGTTTAATATTCTACATATCATCAGCTGTTGGCATCATTGCCTCTGCATATGCCTAAGCACAATAAAAATTCCACTGTTGTCTTATATAGTTGTACACGTTTCCATTATTATTAACACCCTTTCCACCAAGATGACCTTTTAAAAACTTAGAAAAACTAAGTTTCATTACAACATACCAATAAATAGCTTCCTAATAAGAAGGTAAATCTGGTATAAGTGGATATCCTCTTTCATCAGTAGCTATTGCTTTATATGATAGTTTTATATATCCATTATTCATATTGGTAACAATCCAGCCAGGTTTAATAAAATATTCTGGTTTATTTGTTGTACAACTTATTATTTTATTAGAACTTGTAAATAACTAGGATTGTGTGGTTGGGTATTTAAATGCGGGATTATGCTAGGCATTATGCATTCGTTTTGGTTCTCTAAATATTCCAGTTGCTGTACTCATAGGTATCCACGGACCTTTCTTATCTTGTGAATAGGCAACTCCGTCTAAGTGTACTAAATCATCAGGAAGTGGTACTTGGTTATCTTGTATTTTTAATATTGGTACATTATCTACACCAGATTCTTTTCTCAAATACTACATAGGTGCACCAATTTTTTCGATAGCTTCAAATATCCATTCTCTGATATCAGTAATTCTATTTCTAGCTTCACCGGAATCTAAATCCGACATTATTTTTGCTATGACGGATTCACATTTTGTATATTTGTATATCATTTATATTTAAGTAATCTTGTTTATTAAATATTAGTTGAGCTAATTTTCTTTTATTTGTACGAACTAAACACAATTGATATTTATATCTATCAGGAAATGTTCTAGGTACTTTAGACCAATATAATCTATATTTATACCCGTCAGAATGTTCGTTTAAATGATAAATACATTTGCCATATTCTTTACTAGATTTATAATCTACAGATAACGATTTATTTGTAAGAGTTTTAGGTTGATATTTACCTATTTGTATAAATCCTAATCCATAAGGCATTTTAAAGCCTTCTGAACGATTTAAAATATATTTTAATATAATTTTACACATTGCATCTAATATGCGCTTATATGTAAGATAATCTATCTCTATTGGCAATGTATTATACATATCTCTAAACGTAACTGATTGTTTATTCCTGCTCATCTTGTGGTCCATGTGGTTTAACGCTAGCTAATGTAGCATTATTACTATCGTCACTAGGTCTATTTAACATAAACGATAGTTCGTTTTTAAATATATATTCTTTTATTGGCGGAATAAGCCATGAAGGTATTTTAATATCATCTTCATCTACATCTTCAGAATCATTATCTGTAGCAAGATCTTCAAATATAGCTTTAACCCATATATATTTTAGTTTATTGTTATCACTATTACCTTGTACATAAATATATCCATCATCGTAATATGCCGTCAATTCTTTTCCAGTGTATTTTCTAAAATACTAGAAATGTCTTCTAAGGTGGTTCATATACTGAATTACACACCCATCTCTATCATGTATAGCTATGATACTATCGTCATCATCGTCATATACATTCTCTAACTTCTATATTGTACGTCGTGTAAAAATAGGACCTTCTCCTTTTTCTGGATCTATTTCTTCTAATTCCAAAGGGCCTTTTTCCCTAATAAAGATATCGTCTATATAATCTTCAAGCTCGTCATTATTAGGACACTGTTGTTTCTATTGATCAAGTCTGTTTTTTAACAACATCTACTTATAGGATTTAATCCACGTAGCTATCTGATGTCTAGACAAATCTTCACTTTCGCTAATGTTATTATTACGTACAATAAGAAGTATATCATCTATAAATTCTCTTAGTGAAATATATGTCATAATATTAATTGTTTGATTCAACTATTCTTACATCATCATTTTTAAGTAGATCATTAGTATTTACAATTTTATACTTATATTTTTTGACTTTCTTAAAATCTAATGTAAATAATCGTTTTATAAAATTCTTTTTATTCTTATATTCTTTTGTAGTATAAATGTATAAATACTATGTGTTTTCTACATTTAAACCTATACTAACGGTATCTTTACCTATAGTATAATGTACAGTAGTTAAAGGATTATATTGTATACTATCTGTATATATAGTATCTTTAACTAATATATCCCCCTTAACCCCCTTACTCTTTATAACGTTTATTACTTGAGTTTGCGTTGCAGCAGTTTTTATCTGCTTCGGTTTTAATTTTAACTCTTTTCTAACACTATCTAATTTCTGTATTACAGAATCTTTAGAATTCTATAACTAATCTATTGTTAACTTTAAAACACTAGAAGCCTACTAAGAATCATTATATAATTCCTAATAGGCTTCAACGTTGTTCTAAGACCATTCTAGGCTTTCTGAGAGCTTTTTATTCTATTTGTAAGTATTTATACTAAACGACAATAAAAGTCCAACAGAGAGCAAAGAAATAGCCTTAAATAGAGTTTTACGATTAGCTATTAGTTTCTTTAATATTGCTATTATCGTGTTTATCATCTTTATCAAAATCTAAATCTATTCCTGTATAAGCTTCTCCTTTTTTCTTTAAATATTTACCTAAAGATCTCCAAGGTCCATTAGGATATAAAGTATTAAGGTTTTCTAATATAGACCATAGTTCTGTTAAAGTTATAATTACAGTAGCTCCACCTGTTAAAACAAATACTCCAGTTGTTCCAACAACAGTAAATTCCAATAATCTAGCTAATGCTATTATTGCGAATTCAGCTTTCATTTTATTCCAAGTTCCTCTACGTGTTTTACTACTTGTTATCTTACTATGCTACATTTTAGCTACCTATATTCCATATACCATATCCACAAATGATGTTGCGAAACATGTTATCAATAGACCTATAATTGGAGTAAAGTAAGCTGTCAACAAGGCTCCTGTAGCAATAATTGTCTTTCCTATGAAAGTATCGCCACTAATTGAGTTAATGGCAGTTATGATGCTAGACCACACGTGCCCTATTGATTGCATAAAAGTCATTTTATAGTTATTTTTATTGCTTCTTTTTTATTAGCTTCACACAATATTGAGAATAATTTATTGTATGTATCTTTTGATTCAATTACTTTGCCTACAACTTTGTTTTTACCAACAATAAGACAACCTTCAGTATCCTTTTCTGTATTACCAGAATGTATACGTATTCCTAAAAATCCAGGAACATTTAACAATAGCGGCATCTGTCTTTTAAATTTATTACTATAATTTATAATAACTCTATAAGTACCAGTTGGTATTGCTGTCTATCCATATACTTTTTTAGACTTAACTTGAGCATCAGTCATAGTTTGCGTCAATCCTCTATCAGTATCTTCGATAGTATCACAAAAATATTCACCGTCTATATAAAGTTTTCCAATAGTATATTTGGATTTTTTAGCTATTCTATTTAATGTTATATTCATATTATTTTATATTTAATTGAACAGTACTTTTTTTGTCACCATATCCTTTTACTGATGCAGTAATTACACAGGTGCCGCTTCCCATAATAGTTATAGTACCTTGTCTATCTATCTAAGCTACTGATCCATTAGAACTACTAAAATCAAAATATTTCTCAGCAGAATATTTATCTGTAGTAAAATGATCTGTATATAAATAATATCTAATAGCACTATTGTCTATATTGTTTACATAAATATCATTCAATTTTATTTTAGTATTTGGTCTTAATTCTATCGAAGAAGTATTGCCATTGATTAAATCAAAAGCTAATGTTACATTAGATATAGTACTAGGATTGTATTTATAATTACGATTTTTATTTATAAGTGATGCGGAAAAATCTATATATGTATTTATTGCCTAATTATATTTACTTTTTACAGAAACTACTATATCACTTTTGGTATCATTCGTATCGTTTTCTGATTTACATACTATAGTACCAGATGCATCTATAGTTGTATTTATAGGGTTTCCATCTTTTCTAGAGACATTAAATATAAAATGTTTAGAATTGTCTTTTGTTATAAGGTTCCTTGATCCATCTTTTATATATTCAAAACAATAACGTTTCTTTTTATAGTCATAATCTAGAAGATCATAAGTGGTTTCTGCTCCTATTCCAAAGCTTGATGCAACTTCTATGTTATCTACCATTAATTTTTCCGAATCATCTTCAGTATTATCTGTAAGATCTACTAAACCATTAGTTGTAACATCTGGATCATTAGAATTAACCAACATAAACAAATCACCTTTATCTATAGTCATATATCTAAGATCATCAGTACTCCAACCAATATTATATACTTGCGCTATAAATACAACTTTAAAAAGACCTATCTGTTGATTTTCTGCTGGGAAATAAGCTTCTATATAATCATCAAATACTTTAACTGCTGCCTAATATCCTTTTGGTACAGATTTAAATTTATTTGAATTTACACCAAATCCATTGTATCCAGGAAACCAATGAGGATCCTGTAGTCTACAAGGAAGGTTATAACCATTATTATATACTACAGTATTGTAACCATGACAACCACACTAACCATATACATACTGTGATGGTTCATAATATAAAACATCAGCTGGCTTATCAGCAGGCTAATCTACTTTAATAAACAAACACCTTAACGTTTTGATATTAAGTTTATCATTTGTCTAAAACTCATCAAGTCTCGTACGAACAATTACGTCATTACCTATTCTTATTTTTTTCATATCAATATTATAAAAAAAGCTAGAACGATATATACCGTCCTAGCTTGTGTTATCAATCCGTTACGGGATTTATTCTTTTAATGTTTTATTATGCTTCAGCACCGTTAATCCAAGAAGAAAGAACTTTGATAATGCCATTTTCAGCTGAAGGACTTACAGAGTAAATCTCAACAGTCTGCTTTGTATTACGCTGAATATCATCAGCAGCGCGATACATATTCTCAAACTCAAGTGTAGCATAGCTATACTCGGCATTAAGATCAGTCTTCATAGCAGGCTTAATGATAGGCCATGTGCAGCAACCACGGTTAAGAATTCCCTCATAACCCATAGCCTGTGCCTCACGGTCACGAACAAGCTTAGCCTCTGCAGGATAAATCTTACCAGGAGTCTTCGTTATTGTAACGCCTGTCGGGAAATACTTATTCTTAGAAGCAAAACCAGCAGCCTCAGGATTAGTGTAATATACATTAACGTTAAAGCGAACCTTATTTGCTACATTGATTGTATCTACGCTATTATCGTCATCATAAGGAAGTGCTGTAAGAACAAGAACTGAACCTGTTTTAGATTCACCTTCACCTGTTCCATCTTCTACAGATGCGCTTACACGAGCACGCTTGTACTGCTTGTTGATAGTATCAGCAAGACCTTTGGCAATAGTTGCGGCAGTACAACCCTTCTCAGGAGTATACTCATAAGACTCTGTCCACTTACGGAAGCGTGTAGGAAGATCCTTGAATGTAAGACGTACGATCAAACGCTTGCCACCCTCATTAAACAACTGAAGTGTGTCAGCATTAAGATTCTCGAAGCTAATCTTTACAGTATCTTCTCCCTTAGTAACATCTGAAGGAGCACCAGAAGTAAATGACTTAATATAATCCTTATTAATTACATTAGACCACTTAATCATCGGAACCTTCTCAATAGCACCTGTTGATACATTTACTTTATTAATAATCTGATCAGATACAAGACCGATCTTAATACGCTTCTCGTCCTTAAGTGTAGAAACGTATGTACCCTTATCTACATCAAAGAGTACGAACTTATCTTTGTCAGCCGTTGTCGGCTTTGATGCTACAATAGCACCAGCATTAGTGTTATTTACAAACACTGTATTTACGTATGTAATCATATTTTAATTTAATTTTTTTCTACTCCCCCTATATTAAAATTGCTAGACCTAACTAGCTGGGGTTTCCACGTTAAAAATTATTCTTGAGTATTTACTTCATTAGAAATAGTTTGATATCTTTGTACAGATGGTATTTGATTTTCTATATACATCTGTGCTGCAATTTTTATTATTTCTAACCAAATATAATCCTCAAAATCCTAATAATCTTTATCAGGATCTGTATTTACAATTTCAGTAGGAACCTTAATATAACCTACAGTATAAGAATCTATTTTATATTTTTTATCTGTTAACAGACGAAAACCACCATTAGTACGAACTCTTAAAGGTCTTGCTCGATGATGACGATAATGAAAATCAGTAAGAGTATTGTTTACACGATACATAAAGTTATCAGCAGTACATTCAAATACACAGGTATTTATTTTATTTTCACCTTTCATGTCTGAAATTACAACATCCTCATTCAATACAAACATTAATTTGTCAGGATTTTCCGGATATGTAAATTCATACGCATCATAACTTGCATAAGATGTTGGTGCTTGTACTGGTAATGTTTTTTCTGTAAATAACTTTATTAAATCTCTTGTACGTTTTTCATTCTATTCATAAGATGTATATTTAGGAGCATTTCCGTTAAATCTATCTTTTACGAATTTTACAACTGCTTGGTTGATCCAATACAAAGTATCATCTGTAACAGGCTTCTAAATAGAATCCTATATTTTGTTTATTTCTAGCTCAAATGCAGCTATTAAGTCAATACATCTCATTCTTCATCTTTTTTATTTTGTTCGTTTTGTTGTTTTCTTAACTACTCCTGCTATTTCTTTTTATTAGCTTCAGCACCAGCCACATATTGTATATATAAATCTATAGCGCCTGATACAATATCGTCAAATACATCAATAGGTAATTCACATGCAGTGCTCGTCATTATATCAAAGTATGCAGGTTTAGCATAATATGTAAGACCTACTTTTTGGATATTTGTATATCTATCATGTATTACAATTAATGTATATTTTCCAATATTATTTTTCTTCGATAATATTGCGATAGGTTGTCTTAATATTCTCAATGTATTATTTGGTGTTTCAAATAATTTCTATGCATCATTTTGTGATACAAACTGATTAGGTATTATTTTTAAATACTATATTGTATTGTTTGGTGCTTTAAAGACATATGTAGTTGATACTATAGAAGTGCTTCTAACATACATATCAAAATCAGTAGGTAATTCGCACACAATAGATAATGGAGTATCTATAGGATTTGAATTTCCGGCAGCGGTTAATTCGCTTGTTTTTAATAATGTCTACAAGACAGATTCTACATGAGAGGATAATTTAGTTCCTGACTATATATTATCTAAGTTTCGATAAATATCATGAATATATCGATCCTAATATTGATTCAAAAAAGAATATATAGTTTCTGTGTCTAACTTGTCAAATTCTTTTTCAGGAATTATGGTTTGAATCCGCCTTTCGAATTCAATACCTAATTGTCTAGTTTCATTTAATGTCATGCTTCAAGCCCTCTCATATTAAGTTTTGTATTTAATCTTTGAGATTCTACATTCTCTAATGCAAATGTAACAGCTAAACTTATAAGCTCTTCTGCAATAGTGTCATTACATTCAAATTTATAAGTCTCTGGAACAGCATCGCCGATCCAAGTAAAATAAGTATTTCCTTCTGTTAATTTTTCTTTTACAAAAGTATTTGGTTTTTTTATAAAAGTAACATAAATATCTGTTTCTAAATCCTACATCATTGGATCATATATTACTGTAATTCTATTATCTTCTATATAACATACTGGAGTTTTTACCCATGGTAAATTTGTTGGACTTATTAAGAATTTGTTCGCAGTATTATGATCTACAAGTTTTACATTAATGATCCTCACTGCAAGCTTATCCATTGGTTTAGATTCTTCTGGAATAGTATGTTCTATACATGAAGATATATAATACAAAAATTCATTCGGTAGGTTTGCTGAAAATGAATTAGCAGCATCTAAGGAACCTGTACATACATCTGTTTTTATTAATGGTTGTAAATCTGATATAGATTTATTATCAGATTCAAAAGAAGATCTTCTAGGATTATTTCCTGTAAATTTCTAAGCTATTAATGCATTATAGGCTTTGTCAAGAATGGTAGCAATCTCATATTCTGTTAATGATGGATATGACGAGGCAACATTAGCTTTGTCATACTCTATCATGAATTTAGTATATATGTCTTTGTGCGTCATATCTCATTCATTTTATTACTTATTATTAGTTTCGTTTATAATTGCAAGCCTAAGGTCCTGGTTCTTTTTTGAATCAAGATATGCAATAGCCTCATTCAATGAGTCTGCAATCATATCCGTACCATAATAATACTGTGTCTTTTCTTTACGAATTACTCCCTTTGCTACAGCCTGTTCCAATATAAATTGTGTTTCTTTTGACTTATTGTTTACCCACAAATCAAAAAATTTCTTAGGCTGTTTGTCTATAAGATTGAACAATGTAGATTCTATCAATTCATTTGACATACGTTCTCCGTTTATTCCAAACAAACGTAAACACTTACGCATCTGATCAAGAGAAAGTTTGCCAAATTCTACTATAGCATCTCTACGCTGTTTATTTATCTTATTTGCCTCTATAGCTTCAGCCTGACGATTAATCAATAGATAATCCTTACCTGCTGTAAACTTATCAAGAGATGTAGCTACTCGTTTATGTCCGCTAAGAAATTTGATAATCATAGCCTGACGAGGAATAGAATCATCCAATATTAAAGTTCTAGTTCCTATTTTAACACAGAAATTGATCCAAAAATCACTTGTACGAGAAAGAGTTCCTTTCTCATAACCCAAAGCTTTTTCAAAATATTCTTCGTCTTCAGGTGTCAAACCTGTATAACGCATCCCTGAACGAGTCCAATAAGGAGCTATATAATCATTACATCCTTTATATTTAAGAAGACCGGCCCAAGGGTTTTTCTTTTTAATCTTTAATTCAACTACCATAATTTATAATTAGTGTGTTGTAACGTCGTACACCTGGGGCAATCCCCAGGCTCGATCGTTATTTATATTTATTTGTTTATTTATTACGCGCCAACAAATGCACCTTCAATACCATTCTCAGCGTCATCTGCGTCACAATAAAGAATACCGCAAGACAACGGGTTACGAAGCATAATACCCTCTTCACCAAGGAAGTGTACCTGATAACCATCACGGCTATTAGAACGAAGTGTATTAATGTTATTAGCATAACCAGAAGGAATTACAGAACCGCCAGTACACCACTGTACAAACTCACGACCCTTACGACAAACCTTAACTACGTTAGCCTGACCATCACGCTGACCAAGATCTATAAACAAGAATGTATATGACATCAAAGGTTTACCTGTAAGCGGATGAAGTTTACGGAACATCTCCATATTATCAAAGAGAGCACAACGCTTAACTGTAAGCTCAATACCGTTCGTCATCTTATAGGTTGTAAACTGACCACCAAGAGTAAGATTCTGACCAGAACCGGTGATAAAGTGTGTATCAATCATCTGGAAGCTAGCAACCTTCTCCTTAAGAATACGGTCAAACTCTCTAATACCCATCTCTCCAGTAAGAGCCATAAACTTGCGCTCATTTGTACCAAGAAGATTATAGCAGAGATCGAAGAGGAAGTCCTCAAACAACTCGCAAGTGAGCGTAGTATAGTAACGAATATTTGCGGGAGATACCTGCTCGAACAAGCCTGCAGAAATTGCAACAGGACGTCCGTTTGTACCCTTAAGAGCGTATGTACCATCTGAATTACGGTTAGACTTAGAGAAAAGAAGTGCCTTTTCCTCACGCTTCTTCCACTCACGAAGAGCCTTCCAATACTGATAATCAGACCACAAATAAGACTTCTTACCTGTCTCAGGATCTGTCAAAGCAATAGCCAATACTGTAGAGTATGCATCACCTGTGATATCGTAAGACAAACGAAGTGTCATAAGGTTGTTACGCATCTTAAACGGAGTCTGATAGTTGATGATATCTGCCTCATCACTGTACTCTTCGTAAGCAGAACCAATACGATCTACCTGACGACCAGGCTGGAGATAAATACCAGGAATATAAGCACCAGCAAAACCTTCTGCTACATAACACTCATATACCCAAGCATTACCATCCTGATACGGAGTACCACTTACACGTACCTGGAAATTAATATCATCAAATGCAAGAATTGCACCAGGACCGAACTAACGCTCCTCAAGAGCGATATAAATAGGCTCACCATTAAGACCAGCTGCAGCATCTGCAGTTACAGTAGCGCCATTACACTTGGCCCACATAATATTTACTGCATGGTCAGCATCAACCATTACAGACCACTCATACTCGCGATTTTCAATAATCATTGTCTTGCCGAGACCTCCAGTAATAAGATCAAGTGCTGTAGATACACCATCGTCCTTTGTACCAAATACAAGTGAAAGGAGACCTGATACCTGATGAGGATTTGTCAGCAAAGCGTTAGAAATCATATTTTCATCTACCAGGTCGCTAAAACGCTTACCGCGATACAGCTGGAGATTATTAAGCAAATTATTATTCATATTATTTTTTATATATTTTGATTAATTTTTAATTAACTGAAGAATTTTGACGCAAGTTCAACAGCTGATTTTGGTTTTTCATCAGCATTATATGTAGAATGATTTCTACTTGAATGCCTTAATATTTTTCTAAGTTTTTCTGTTGCGGATGATTCTCCGTCTCTCTTAGCTGTAGTGATTAATGAATCACCTTTCATAGTAATGTAAGCAGTGGTTAGAAGATTATTAATAAACTTATCCTGATCATTATAATCTTTCTGAAACTTTGATATTCCGTCTTGATCGACATTGAAGATATAATCAGCAAGTTTTGCTCTGTCTGATGCAGGAATCTGTATACCCTGTACAGACTGAAGGTTATTTATCTAATTCATACACTGTGTATAAAATGCCTTCTGCTGCTCTTCCTGCTGCTGCATGTACAACTGCTGTTGCTGCTGTTCATACTCGATCTGCTGTTTCTTAATACTCTTTAATCTAGATAAAGCATCTTCTGACTCTTCTCCAAGCATATCTGCGTCTTCATAACGCTCTATCTTATTCTTTATCTATTCATCAGTATATCCACTATATCGAAGCAACTCACTAATCACATTTTTCTGATTAGTCTCATCATCCATATCAATATTATCATATGACAAAGATGCTTGCTGTTTTCCATAAAAGTCTTCAAACTTTCCGCCATTCTTAACATATTCGTCAAGCTGCTGTACTCGTTCGTCTGCATACTTTGGAACAGAATTCTGATTAACTACTTCTCTTATATAATCAGTTAAATCATCTACAGTTACTGGACGATCTTCTTCTTTAATATCATCCATATTCCAACCAAAAGAATGTCCAATAGCGTCAAAAAAGAGACCAACTTGTTCCTCCCGTTGCAAATATATAATTTTTATTCGCGCTTTTGCCACATCCAATTAAAAATAAAATAAATAATGAAATGTAAATAATTGTTATTCTTCTCATAATTTTACCTCTTTTTGTTTTATTAATTACTACATATAGTATATTTAATTAAATTTAAAGTCAATACTATATAATACTATATAATAAAAAAACAAGAGAGATATTGTCTCCCTTGTTTTATTTTTTATTAGTTAATATTTATCTTCTTACCTATCGCTGTTATTTTCTGGAAGCTGGAATATATGAATCGCATCCATTAATTCTTTAGATTGAGAAAATAAAACATCCGCGGAAGCCGTAGCCTCTTCAACCAAAGCGGCGTTTCTTTGAGTTGTAGTATCCATTTCTTCAATGGCAATTTTTATTTGGTCGATTCCGCTCTGTTGTTCAACCGCGCTATGACTTATATTTTGCATCATTGTCGAAGCTTCGTCAATCTTATTTTGAATTTCAACAAATATAGTTTGAGATTCTCTTGCAGTTTCGGTGGCTTTGTCTATTTTATTATAAACATTTTCAATCAAATCGGTTATGCTTTTTACCGAAGTTTGAGTCGTTTGAGCCAAATTTCTAACTTCAGAAGCTACAACGGCAAAACCTTTTCCTTGCTCTCCCGCTCTTGCAGCCTCTACCGAAGCGTTAAGGGCGAGTATGTTGGTTTGAAAGGCTATGTCTTCTATTATTTTTGTTATAACAAGCTTGTCTGCGTCAGGGTGTTTCTCTATAGAAAGCACCTTGCCTACAAC
>OQVN01000195.1_pt1 | contig 23522 bp, 20 predicted proteins | sample 1691621 | NCBI WGS metagenome assembly OQVN01 (sample SAMN03418278, study PRJEB22391) | human gut metagenome | biome: human-gut; feature: organic feature; material: feces | host: Homo sapiens | place: Tanzania | collected 2013-01 | reverse complement strand
AGCGGATTCCTGCGGATTTTCCATTTTTTGCAGACTCCAGAAGCGCAAGAATTGTTCCGTCGTTTAGTTCCAGAAGTTCTGTGTCGCATAATTCCTGTGTCTCAAGAATCCATTTGCAGATTCCGTTCACGCCATAGCATGCGATTTTGTTTTTTCCGCGCACAATGATTCTTGAGTCCCGCCCGACAAATGGATTCTCTGTGATTTCAAAAGGAACTTTGACTGTCCAGAGCGTAAGTCCACTTGGATTTATTAAAGAAAGCGAGGTTTTGTCGCTTACAGTCAGCAGAAAATCGCTTGAAAAAACAGTGAGATATGGTTCTGGACGCCCCGGAATTCCTCTTTCCCAAAGTTTTGTTCCTTTGTCTGTGCAGGCTGAAATCATTTTTCCGTCTGTAAGGACCGCAAAGCCGTACGAAGTCTTTTTTGGCTCGCACATGGCTTTTCCGCTTATGACAGAAGTCCAGCTTGAATTTTCTGTGCCAAGTTTTTGTAGCCGCTCGGTTTTCTGCTGCGAAAATGACGCTGCTGAGACAAGAAAAAAAATTACTGCGGAAAAAATCGTGCTTTTCATTTTTTTTGTTTATTTTTCCAGGACCGCAAGACTTTCAATATGACTTGTGTTCGGATAAAAATCCAGCAGATAAAGATTTTTCAGCACGTATCCAGCTTTTATCAGCGTGGCAAGGTCGCGGGAATGTGTTGCCGGATCGCACGATACTGATCGGATCTGCGGAACTTCAGAGCGGCATAGCCATTCCAGGACTTCTTTCTCCATTCCGCTTCTTGGTGGATCAATTACCACGGCGTCAAAATATGCGTTTTTGTTGAATTCTGCCCATTTTGCTCCGCTAAGCCCGATTGACTGATGCTTTATTCCCATAAGATTTTTTTCCGCAAAGACAAGAGCGTCGCGGTTGTGTTCCACGAGCGTCAAATCCTTGAAATGCTCTGCAAGGAAAACGCTGAAAGTTCCGCAGCCTGAGTACATGTCAAGAACAGAATTTCCTGCAAGTCCGCCACAGATTGCTTTTATCGATTTTTCAAGGACAGAAATATTTGACTGGAAAAATCCTTTTACATCAAAACTGATTTCCTTGTCCAGAATCTTGATTTTTACAGTGTCTTTTTCAGAAATTGTTGTGCCGGAATATCGTTTTTTTACCTGACGGATATTTTTGTTTTTCTTTTTTAGCGAGGAATAATCTGTGAAGTTTTTTTCTTCCTCAGGAGAAACAAAAACTTTGCCGTCTTCTGTTCCATCCTCGCAAATAACGTTCTCAGCGCCGAAAATGTGGCATCTTCCTTTTGGCCGCGAGGAAATTCCGTTGTCTGAAAGCCATTTGTTTATTTCTGGAACCGCACATGCGCAGTTTTCCACAAAAATTATGCGGTTTGAATTCCGTTCGCAGAATCCGCCGTCATTCAGCTGGAAACGGCATCTGTAATTCAAGTTGCTCCCTGAAATTACTTCTATAGAATCAGTTTCCAGATGTATTCCGTTCCGTTCCATGCAGTCCTTTAGGATTTCTTTTCTTAGTTTCTGCTGGAATTCCGGCTCAATGTGCATCATGTTGCAGCCGCCGCATTTTTCGTACAGCGGACACACAGGTTTTACCCGGAATGACGAAGCTTCTACGATGTCCACGATTTTTGCGTAGCTGTAGTCTCTTTTTTCCTGGATTATTTCAACTTCAAGTTTTTCGCCGGGAATGGCAAATGGCACAAAAACAGCTTTTCCACCTATTTTTGCTAAACAATTTCCCCCAAATGTCATTTTATCTGTTATAATAGTTTCCATAAGATAAAAAATAATAACAAATTTTCAGATTATAAAAAAGGACGGGAATGATATGCAGATAGAAAAATTTATGCAGAAAATGTCTGATGGAACAGAAAATTCAGTAAACAGATGGATTCCGGAGAATGAAGAAAATATCAAGGCGATTGTGGTCTTTAGCCACGGAATGCAGGAGCACGCTTTGCGTTACGATAGGGTCGGAAGCGAATTCGCGGAACACGGATACCTTTTCAGCGCGCACGACCACCGGGGACACGGAAAAACAGCTTATTACGCGGAAGCCAATAAAACTGGAATGTTCGGAAAACTTGCTGACAAGAATGGTTTTGAGAAAGTGACTTCCGATCTTGATGAGATAATTGATGAAGTCAAAAAAGATTACCCTGGCAAAAAAGTGATTCTGTTCGGTCATTCATTCGGCTCTTTTGTGGCGCAGAATTATATCGAACAGCACGGTGATAAAATTTCAGCTTGCATTCTTTGCGGAACTTCCGGCCCAAGAAAGGGCTTAGTAAAAGACAAGATATTTGTGAATTTGTCTTGCCTTTTCCTTGGAAAAAACTGCAGGTCAAAATTCTGCCAGAACCTTGCGTTCGGTTCATATAACAATCGGTTCAAGGCAGAAAATGACTCTTTGTCATGGCTTAGCAAAAATCCTGCAAACAGAATGATGTATAAAAATGACTCGTGGTGCGGTGGTGTTTCAACGGTAAGTTTTTTCCGCGACCTTGCGCATGGACTTTCAAAAATCCATAAGGCGTCAAACATGAAAAAGATTCCTGCTGAACTTCCGGTTCTTGCGGTATACGGCAGCGATGATCCTGTTGGAAATTATGGAAAATCTATTGAAAAACTCCTTGAAATTTACAGGAAAAACGGCGTTAAAAATGTTTCCTCAAAAATATACGAAGGCGACCGCCACGAAATCCTGAATGAAGCAAACAGCGATGAAATTCTTTCAGATATTTTTAACTGGATTGAAAAAAATGTTTCTCTGTAATAATATCAGACTATTGTGTTAATTCGTTATGGTACTGATAAGAACGGCAAGCCTGTAAAAAAGGCGATTGTCTATACAAAAGAGGAACATGGCATTCCTAAAAGTAAAATTGATTTTGATGCCATCCAGATTATTGACAGGTTAAGAGACTCAGGTTTTCACGCATATATTGTCGGTGGTGCTGTCCGCGATTTGATTGTTGGAAAAACACCGAAGGATTTTGATATTGTTACGGATGCGACGCCTTCAAAAATCAAAAGACTTTTCAGAAATTCGCGGATAATTGGAAAAAGATTCCGGATTGTCCACGTTATTTTTGGAACAAAGATTTTTGAGGTGACCACATTCCGCTCTATCTGCGATGGTTCTGTCGGAAATGATTTTGGAACAATTGATGAGGATGTTCAGCGCCGCGACTTTACGATAAACGCTCTTTATTACGACCCGATTCTGGAGCAGGTTATTGACTATGTCGGAGGAATGAAGGATATAAAGAAAAAAATCCTGAAGCCTGTTATTCCTCTTGACCGGATTTTTGTTGAAGACCCTGTTCGTATGCTGCGTGCGATAAAATATTCTGCGAAAACCGGCTCGAAAATGAGTTTTGCCTGCAGAAGAAAAATCCGCCAGTGCGCGAGTCTTTTGTCCTCGGTAAGTCCTTCCAGGCTGACGGAGGAGCTTCTGAAAATCCTGAACAGCGGGCGAGCCACCCAGATTGTGGCGGAGGCTCTTGATACAGATCTTTACATGGCGCTTCAGCCAGCGGCAACTGCGATGATTTATGACAACAAAAAGTTCGAGGCTTCGTACATGAAGAACATGCAGAAGCTGGATCAGCTTATAAACGAAAAACCGGACGCGCGGCTTGGTGAAAAGCTTGTTTTTCTTATCTCGGATTTTGTGTTAAGCCTTACAGACTGGCAGAAAGAAATTGAGAATAAATCCGCATACGGTGAGCTTTACCTGAAAACTTGGCGCGAATGTAGAAATTTTGTTCTTCCGATGAATCCTCAGCGGACTGAACTGGAATTTGCGGTAAGGGAAGTCCTTGGGCAAATCGGGATTACCGGAAAAAGAAAAAAGACAAAAAAGCGGACAAAAAAATCGTCACAACAGGCTGATGTTGAAAACAAAACAGAGCCTGAAGAAATTTAAGATTTTTTTGTTTCTGTAAATTCGGCTCCCGTGATGCGGTCGATGATGATGCTTACTTCCTCAATAAGAATTCCTGTGTAGCTTTCAATTTTATCGATGATATACTTCTGCAGGTTGTGGATTTTTCCTGTAAGTTGTGTTCCGAAAGGCACATCGATTGTAATCGTTATTTTATAGCCGCGGGAATTTGTCTTTATCGTCATTTTGTTCACGCGCACCGCCGGCTCACATTCTGATACGCAATGCATTACCATCTGCGTTAATGCCGCCTCTGAAATCTCAATTCTTCCTTTTTTTGAGAATTCCGGCTGGACAATTGATTTTTCAAAAAGTTTTCCGTCGTTTTTCTTGAAGAGATTTTTTTTCTGGAAGAAAACCTTGATTGAATTTGAGAAAATCTGCGAGTAATTCCGTTTTATTTCAATAGATGGAACAGGAATTACGTGCTTTCCCTCGACCTGTCGGGATTTTATGGCTTTCTCGATTTCTTCGCGGCTTGCAATTTCTTCAATGTGGATGATTTTTTGTGGCTGCGGAAGCTGAAGTCTTGTCGCGATTTTCATTACCATTTTTTCTGAAGTGCCAAGAATCAGCAGTTTTTTGATTCTTGCTTTTTTCCATGCTTTGGCAACCTCATCGCGGTGATCTTTGTCATCAAAAAGGGCAACGCGGACTGCACCCATATAAGTTTTCTCGCGCTTTGCGGAATGTCCTGCGAGAATTTTATCGTTCTGGATTAAAAGTCCGTCATCAATTATTGCGTCGATTCCATATTTTTCCGCAATCAGTTTTGCCCGAAAACTTTTTCCTGTTCCGCTTTCCCCTACAAGGGCAAAAACTGTGCATGGTTTAAAAGTGCTGGCGATGTCTTCAAAAATATTACCCATAGTTCAATTATATATTCAACATGTTAGTTTTGCAAAACTTTTCAAATGCAAAAGGAAGATTTGATTCAAGTTTTTCTGGAAGCCCCGAAATTCTTTCTTCCGGGAAAATCAGTGTCTTTGCATGAAGAAAAAAATCCTGTTCCGCCGTGATTTTTGTTCCGCCGTAAGCAGTGTCGCCTAAAAGTGGAAACCCATGGAATGCGGACTGCGCGCGGATCTGGTGGGTTCTGCCAGTCTGAATTTCAATTTCTGCAAGCGTGCAGGGAATTTTTTTGTATTCAAAATATTTCATTGGAATGATTTTTGTTTTTGCCAGAAGAAAATTTCCTGTGTTTCCGTGATTTCCTGATTTTTCAGTTCTTTCAGCTTTTCCGGAAATTTTTACTGTCTGGAATGTTTTTTCTTCTGAGTATTCCTTTGCTATAAAATCTGACCAATTTTGCGTTTCTGGAATTTTTCCCTGCAGAACCGCCGTGTAGATTTTTTTTATTGAATGTTTCGCGATGTTTTCAGAGAACCATCTTGCGCCTTTCAGGCTCATTGAAAATGCAAGAATCCCTGTTGTTTTCCGGTCAAGTCGGTGGAGCGGACCAGGTGTGAATGAAATTGATTTTTTCTGCGGAAAATTGTTTCTGTAAAATTCGGCGACAGATTTTTCAAGGGAATTTTTTGCGCCATGGACAGGAACATCATAAGGTTTGTTTATCACAAGAAAATCATCGTTCTGGAAAATTATCTGAAAATCATAATTTGCTTTTTGGCTTTCAGATTTTTCGCCTGGCTGTTTTTTATTTTTTTCCGGTCCGGAATTTTCATCTTTTTTTTGGAGCAGAAATTCAGGAATCTTTATTTTGTCGCCTTCAAAAATGTGTTCCGACGCATCTGTTTTTTTTCCGTTCAGCCGTACAAGACCTTTTCTGATTGCCTTGTACAATCCGGAAAGGTTTTCTTTTTCCGCGATTTTTCGGATGACTCTGTCAAGCCTGCGGTCATTGTCATCTTTTCCTGCTGTAAATTCCTTGAATTCCATTTTTTCATTATATGAATAAAACTATTGTGGCACAAGAAAAAATATTTAGCCTGTTTAGTCCAGATATTTTTCTTTTATTCCACTAGTAAATTTAGAATTGTAATGATAAAATAAGCAATATGCTGAATGTTTTGAGTGAGCAGATAAAACAATTGTTGCAGAATCCGGTGATGCTTGCAAGTGTTTCAAGCTGGTTTTGCGCTCAATTTTTGAAAACCGTAATTTCAATATTATATGGAAAAATTCATAGCATATATGAGCTTGCAGAAAGCCTTATCTGGAAAACCGGAGGACTTCCTTCCAGTCATTCGGCGTTGGTCGCTTCTCTATGCACTACAATCGGAATCAGAAATGGTCTTGGCTCTGATATTTTTATTCTTTCGCTGTGTTTTCTTATGGTAACGGTAAGGGATGCGGTTGGTGTCCGTCGTTCCAGCGGAATTCAGGCAAGAAAAATAAACGAGATTGGAAAAAAACTTGATGAGAATAAGCTGATTGAATACAAGTCAATTAAAGAAGTGAACGGACATACTCCGATGGAAGTTACGCTCGGCTGTATTTTGGGCATATTCATTGGTCTTGCGTATTCATTCCTTTAAGAAACTGCTATGCCTGTTTTAAAAAAGTATATTGCGCCGTCTTTTATAATTATTTTCTCTCTTTTTGTGATGAATTTTTGCCGGATTGTGCCGGTCTCAAGATTTTTTAAAGGTTACGATATTGTTTTTGTTACGGACAAATTGCCTGAAAAAAATGTCATCGAGATTCTTGAGGAAAATGGCTGCCGGAATATCATTTCAAGGGAAAAACAGAAAATTCCCTTGTTGCTGAATGAAAATTCCCCGGAAGTAGCGCTTGCGAAATCAAATCTTGAAAAATCCACATATTTAGCAGACAGACTGGGATTTTTCTATGACAAGTCAATGAAAAACAACATTTTTTACGTGCCGGTGGAAGAATTAAAGTCTGCGGAAAATGCGGTCCAGGAGATTTCTGGAAAGGGATATCTGGCTGGAATCAACGCTGCGGCAAGTTTACCTGTTTTTTCTATTGCAGTTGTTGTGGCTTTTGCCGTTCTGCTTGTGTTTTTTTCAGAGAACAGAATTCTGTGTGGTCTGTCTTTTGTGCTTCCGGTCGTTTTTTCATTTATGATGCCGTTCTGTTCAATTTCCGCAGGCCTGTGCCTTTTTGAGCTTTTCATGTTTTTTTACATAAAATTCTGGGGGCGGAAAAATTCCGCAAGAAAACTTCTGAGGAATGTCATGCTTATGACAATTCTAGGGACAAGTTTTTTGTGCATGGTTTTTACAAAAATCCAGGCAGGATTGTTTTTCCTGCTCATGATTTTTTCAGAGCTTTCAATTTTTCTTCTTTATAAAAATGTCCGCGACAAGATTGATACAAGATATTCGTTCAGACCGGTTCGCATAAGGACTGCGTTTTCAATAAGAATTCTGAACAAGAGAAACCGGAAACTTCTTCCGCTTTGTGCTCTTTCTGTTCTGTTGATTTTGCTTTCATCGGCTGTTTCCTCAAATTTCAGCTCTGTTTTTCAGGCGGAAAAAACTTCCGGTCTACAGCTTCCTTCTAGTGCCGCGGCTGTCTCTTCTTTGCCTGGAATGGGAGATTTTGTGGAATGGAAGTGGGAAGCCTTGACATTTCCTTACCGTTCAATCAATGTAAAAAGCAAAAAAAATACAGGCGATGAGGTTATTTTTAAAAATTTCCAGAAAAAAGACGGATTTATTCAGGAAACAGTTAATTCAATCTGCTATAATGATGAATTCAAGACAAACGCCATAGAAGAAATTGGAAAACTGGATTATCCGGCGCTGGAAAAAATGCTTGCGGATCAAGGAAAGGGCGCAAGATTCGGATATGTTTCGTCAGGTTTGCAAAATATTTCTCTGGTCATGATAATAATTCTGATAATCGCATTCTTTGTTCCGTTGAGTTTTTACTTGACAACGAAAAGATGGGAGCTGAAATGATTTTTCCAAAACTTAATGCTATAAAAAAGAATTCCTATAAAATAACTGTAAACGGATTTATTCCAAAAGAAGTTTATATTCCTCTGAACCAAGATTCTGAGATTGACGGAAAATGTCTTGTTCAGCCCGGAGAACACGTTGAAGAAGGTCAAATCCTTGCAGAGTATAAAGATAAAAAATCAGTTTTTCCGCATTACGTTTATTCTTCTGTGCCGGGAATTGTTGAGCAGGTGCTTCTGAATCCTTCGCCGAGCGGAAAGAACATTGAGACTGTAAAAATCCGGCTTCAGGGAAGCTTTAGATATCTTGGAAAAAAACGCCGCGAAATTGATGCAAGAACCTTGACTCAGACTGAAATTATAAATGACATTGCAAAAAAAGGAATTTTAAACACTTTTATAACGGATAAGCCAGAATATCTGGCCGAAAACCTTGAGGAAGTCAGAAAACATAAAAACCGTCTTGTTATTGTGCGTCTTTTTGACGATGATCCTTCGCGCATGATTGATGGAATTCTTTCAAATCTTTATCAGGATAAAATCAATGAAGGAATAAGGATTCTTATAAAAGCCGTTGATGCAGACGGAATTGTGGTTGTTACAGACAATAATTTTGAAAAACCTGAGATTTTTAATCCTTTTGACATTCCGACTTTTTTCCTTAAGTTGAATTCGCGCGATTATCCTGCGACATACAAAAAAAATCTCTGCTCGGAAATAAAAAGAAAGGCTAAACTTCAGCCTTTTAACAGAATCACAAAATATGATTTATTTGTTGATGCGACAACAATACTTGAGACACAGAACTGCGTTAGATTTGATACTCCAGTGATAAGCCGCTTTGTCCATGTCAGCGGAGACTGCGTTCCTGCCAGCGGAATTCTTAGGGTTCCTGTTGGAACAACTTTCAGGATGCTTGCGGAACAGTGCGGCGGATTCTTGAAAAATCCGGAGGGAATTATTGTGAACGGAATGATTTCTGGTGTTTCTGCAGGAACTCTGGACGCTCCTGTCACAAAATATGTAAAATCTGTGACTTTTATCCCAAAAATGCAGTGTCCTGACCAGCGGCAGACTGTATGTATCCGTTGCGGAAATTGCCGACGGGTGTGTCCAAGCAAATTGTCACCTGATATTATTTATAGATATATAAGAAATGGAATGATTGCATCTGCTGATTATCTTGATTCTGCAGATTATTGCTCAGACTGCGGGCTTTGTAATTCCGTATGCCCTTCAAGATTGCCTTTGAGCCAGAGAATATATGAATTTGCGCAGTCTAAAAAAGAAAAAGGAACAGATTATGAAAAATAACGATAAATTTACAAGGAAAGTTCTTGTCCGGCCATTTAAATATATAACCGACTCAGTTGCGCTTGAAGCCACAAAGATGATTGCGTTGCTTTTGGTGCAGATTGTTCTGCTTTTTATTTCAAAAAGCTACAATTCTCTTCTTATTGTATTAGCGGCGGTAATCGGGTCTTTGGGCGCGGATTTTTTCAGCCACAGACTTTTTCATAATGAGGATAATGATGAGTATTCGTTTATTGTAAGCGCAGCCCATGGAATGATTACAGGACTTTTGATTCCTTCAGCATATTCCCCGGTTACAGTTGTCATTGCCACTTTTTTTACGATGCTTGTTGTGAAACACTTTTTTGGCGGATTTTCTTATGCATGGGTAAATCCGGCGGTTTTCACGGTTGTTGTTCTGTGGATAATCGGGGCAAGACTTTTTCCGTCTTATTTGGTGAATATGGATATTCTTTCCGTAAGAAATCCTTCCCAGACCTTGATAGAGAACGGAACTCTTCCGCAGTACGCGTTTGACCCGGAAATAACAGATGCATTGAACGCTTCTGTATTCAGACTTTTTAAAGTTTCGATTCCGAACGGATATGTTTCTTTGTTCTGGGACAACCAGTCGCTCATTCCTGCATTCAGATTCAATTTTATAACGTTGCTTTCTTCGGTGGTTCTTTTTGCGGGTAATTTTGTAAAGTGCGTGATTCCTGGAACTTTCCTTGTTGTCTATATTGCTCTTGTGCGTCTTGTTTCTCCGCTGATTTGTAATGGAGTCGCTTTCCAGGGAGACATGCTGCTTGCGCTTCTTACTGGCGGAACGATTTTCTTTGCGGTTTTTGTCCTGAGCTGGTACGGAACAGTTCCAATTTCTCTTTCTGGAAAAATTATCTATGGATTTCTGGCAGGTGTCACAGCTTTTTTTATAGCAGGACCGGGAACATCTCCTTGCGGACTTATTTTTACAGTTCTTGTCTCTAACATTTTTTCAATTGTGATTCAGCAGTGGGAAAGCAGAAGAGACAGAATTTCTTTAAGAAAAAAACTTGAGTCCTTTAGAAAAATCGAAGCTGACGAGCTGAAAGAACTTTAGACGGAGCATAAAATGATAAATAAGGAAAATCAGAAAAGATTCTGGCGCATTTTTGGATGTTTTATAGGAATTATCGTTTTTTTTCTTGCAGTTCTGGTCGGAATGATAAAACTTTCTGAAAAAAAATGGGATTCAGGCTTAAGGGAAAGCGTTCAAAATGTTCTTGATGAGAAAAATCCCGGAATATGGACCGTGGGAAATTCTGTGCCTCTGAATTCTCCGTTCTCAACGAGCGCGGCTCTTTTTGAGCTTAGAAGCAGTGAATCCGCGGAAAAATATTACGCGCTGATAATACGGATTACAACTTTGTACGGACATATGCCAGCTGTTTTTGTTTACAGCGGCTCGAAAGGCGCGGAATTTGCCGGATATTCTGCGGTTCAGGGAAGAGTCAAAAAACTTCTTGAAGAAAATTATGCCGATTCGAGCATATCGTATTGGCTTGAACGGATTCCTTCTGTGATACAAGCGTCTGAAAAAACTGAAAGGAGCAAAAAATGACACGAAAAGCGATTTCAATCTATATGGCGGCGACTTGTGCAATCGTTATAGTTGCGCCGGGAAGATTTGTCTGCGGAATTGTGCTTGCCGTTGAACTGGTTTGCCTTATGCTTTTTGGACTTCTTTTAAAAAGCCTTTTCAGAAAAATGAATCTGGAAAAAATTACCCAGGCAGCAACTCTTTGCTTTGTGATTTTCTTTGCGATTTTTTACAAGCTGCTTTTGGTTCAGATTATGCCGGTTATTGCGCTGCAGTTAAGCTTTGTGATTTTTCTTCCGCCGATTTCCACATTTACGACTGTTTTTCTGCTGGAAGAGAAAGATATGGCGCTGAAAGAATCTCTGGTGAAAAATATGCCGGTTGCGGTGGGATTTGCGTCTTATCTTCTTGTTGTTTCATTGCTGCGTGATGTTGTTGGTTTTGGAACAATAACGCTTCCTGCTCTCGGCGACCATTTTGAGGCCGTGCTTTTTTCTGCGGATAAAATTTCTTTTGGAACTTTTTTTGCGACAATTCCAGGCTCATTGGTTTTGAACGCGCTCCTTCTTTCTTTGTATCTTTGCATTGAAAAAAAACTTCAGATTGTAAAAAAGGCAGGTGATTTACAGTGATTTTTACAGCTTTTTATTATATTTTCTTTTCTTCGGCGGTGATTCTTTACGGAGTCGGGTTGAATTCTGCAACAATAATCTGTGATTCAATCCACGAGCTTTTTCTGCCGGTAATAAAAATTCTTGTTAATATTTTGAGCACTTCAGTTTTGTCGTGGCTGATTTTAAAATATTTTCTGATTCCATTGAAACTTGCGGAACTTTATCCTTTCGCGGCTCTGCTGATTTTCTTTGTTCTTTCTGTGTTTATAGAGACATTGGTTCGCATTGCCACAAAAAGGACAACTTCTGACTTCAGCCTTTCTTTTCTGATTATTTTGCTTGCTTTAAACGAAAGTCTTAATATAGTAGATGTTGTGCTTATTTCTTGCTGCAGCTTTATTTCGTTCCTGATTTTGATTCCGCTTCTTTATTCAATAAAGAAAAGAATTGATATTGTGGGAACTTTTCAGATTCATGGCAACCGGAAAAGCCTGGTTCTAGTTTCTATTGCCATAATTGTTACTGTCTTGGCTGTGGGCAATGTTTCATGGCTTAACCAAAGGATTCTTCCGTGATGCTAAAAATTCTTGTTTTGATTGCAATTCTGATTCTGGTCACTTTGATGATTGTTTTTCTCGCGTTATTTTTTGTTCCTGCCTTAAAAAAACAGACGAACATAAAAAACGAGATGCTTGTTTCTGAAACTGAACACAAATTCAAGAAACTTTACGAGCCGGATGAAAAATTCAAGGTTATGGAGCAGGCTGTAGTTCTTTGCAATTGCAACAAAAAATTCAAGAGAAATCTTGATCTTTCAGCAAAAAAAGGTCATTCCTGCGCAATAATAAATTCTGCCTGCGGTTCGCTGAACGATTGCCGTTTTTCATGTCTTGGGCTTGGTGACTGCGTAAAAGTATGCACTCAGGAGGCGATTTTCATAAAAAATGGAACAGCTGTAATAAACGAGCTTTGTAATGGCTGCGGAAAATGTGTATCTTATTGTCCAAAAAATCTGATAAAGTTAGTTCCTGTGTCCACTCAAAGTCTTGTCCTCTGCAGCAACAATGAACAGCCTTTGACAACCTGTGATTCATTCAAAAAGGCAGAAAATTTATCTTATCCCAAGAAAAAAGGGTTTAAAATATGGCAATCGTGCTATAAACTGTTGAACAAAACTCATTAATAGACAAAAATATAAAAATCAATGAACCGAATCCATATTTGCTACAGTTTAAAGTCCTCACGCATTGGTCCGAACCAAAAAGAAATTTTTGAGAAGGATTACATCAATGTCTATAAACCTGCGGCAAAATTCCTTTATTCTCATCCTGATTTTTTTATGTCTTTCGCATTCAATGGTGTGCAGATTGATTTTCTTCAGAAGGAATATCCGGAATTTATCGAGCTTTTGCACGAACTTATCTCCAGGAAACAGATTGAAATTCTTGGCGGCGGCTACTACGATCCGGCTTTTCCGCTTCTTTTTCCAATGGATAGAACCGGACAGATTGAGCTTCTTACTTCAACATTGCGCTCAATCACCGGAAAAAGACCTAGGGGAATAAATATCTGTGCAAGCATCTGGGATTACTCGCTTGTCTCATGTTTTTATAACTGCGGAATGGATTATGTTCTGCTTGATGATTCTTTGGTTCCGTCCGAAAAACAGAAATTCATTCCGCTGATAATGTCCGATAAAGGAAAAACAATCTCTATTCTTCCTCTTTGCCAGGAATTCAAGCCTGAAATTCAGGATGACGCAAAAGATTATCTTAATGATATTTTAAAGAAGGTTACAAAAGCCTCTAAAAATACTGCAAAGCCGATTCAGGATTGCGTGAAGGGAATTAATATCCAATTTACGCATGAGGAATTCCAAAGTCTGTTAAGAAGCGGTTATCTTGAAAAACTTTGCAGGGCCGTAAGCGAAAAAAATGAGGTTTTTGATTTTGCGACGCCACTTACACTGGTGAAAGAGGCAAAACTTAGAATTCCTGTGTATATAGCTTCTGGAATGAGCAAAGAAGTCGGGCAGTGGGGAATCAAACCTTATCAGTCTGTAAAAACCGACGGACATTATCCTGTCTCAATTTATGATTTTTTTCAGATTTATCCGCAGAGCCGGGCGCTCTATGACCGGATGCTTTATGTAAGTATGCTTGTTAACCAGAGCCACGGCGATAAATTAAGAAAAATGTCAGCGCGTGAAAAACTCTGGGAAGCGCAGAATGGGGATGGTTTTATCTGTACCTCGAAAGGTGCGTTTGTAAGCGCCACATACAGGCAGCAAGCGTACAAAAAACTTACGGAAGCGGAAAAAATTGTGCGTCAGTGCGGAGATTTCAAGGAATCGTTTGCCTCTTACGATTATACTGGCGATGGCCTGAATGAATATATCTGCCGGATGAACAATTATTTCGCAGTAATCAGTCTTGGTGGCGGAGCAATACGGGAACTGGATGTGCTTCAGAATTCCGGGAACTTTGCAGATAACTTGAACTGCGTAAAAGATTTTGAAGGCTACAACGACAATTACGAGCGCGGGCTTTTTATCGATCACATTTTTACGGATGATGAATTCAACGCTTATCTTCAGAATAAACCTTCTGGAAACGGAATTTTTTCAAAGTACATTTATTCTGAGCTGAATTATTCCTCGCAGCATAAAGAAGTTCAGTTTCTGGCTGAGGCGACTTTCCAGGGCCGGCAGAAAATTTCGCTCAGAAAAAAATATGTCTGCTATTCAAGCGGAATGATGATTCAATATATTTTGAAGAATGAAAGCAATGAGATTTTAAAGGCAAAATTCGCAGTTGAGTCAAGTTTTGCACAGACAAATTTCAATGCGAAAGATTTTAACGCTTTCAGCCTTGATATTGTCTCGGACGGAAAAAAGCAGGAAATCAACACAAAGACTTCATCTCATGAGCTGAATGATTCTGGAAAACTCAGCGATGTTGAAGGAATCTGGGTCACTGACACGGACAACAATATCACTTTTGTATTTGAACCGAATGAATCCTGCGGAATGTCCTTTAATCCGATTGTATTTAAACGTCCTGAATACACAACTGGCGAGCTTGTTCCAGCCGGAATGACTTTTGCGGATACAATGTTCTGGGACATAATTCTTGCCCCTGGAATGGAAATGGAAAAAACCATAAATTTCAGCATTTTCAGCCAGCAAAAAAAATCCAGGAAAAACTGAAAATCATCCAAAATCAAGGTAAATAATTTTTTCTGATTTGACTAGAATACGCAAAAAATCTTATAATCTTCTTTATGAACAGAAGATTAATAACATCCGCTTTACCTTATGTAAATAATATTCCTCACCTTGGAAATCTTATACAGATGCTTTCTGGTGATGTATTTGCCCGTTTTTGCCGGAACCGTGGCTATGACACACTTTATATCTGCGGCACAGATGAATACGGAACTGCAACAGAAACAAAAGCTCTTGAAGAAAAAAAATCTCCACGCGAACTTTGTGATTATTATTACAATGAGCACACAAAAATATACGACTGGTTTCATATCAATTTTGATAAATTCGGCCGCACATCAAATGAAGAATGTACTGAAATCACACAGGATTTGTTCAATGACCTTGATAAAAACGGTCTGATTACAGAACATACGAACAATCAGCTTTTTTGCAACCACTGCAATATGTTCCTTGCGGACAGATTTGTGCACGGTGTCTGCCCTAAATGCGGGTATGAGGATGCCCGTGGAGACCAGTGCGACAAATGTGGTTCTTTGCTTGACCCTATTGAGCTTAAGCAGCCAAGATGTTCAACCTGCGGAAGCACACCGGAAGTAAAAGAGACAAGACATCTTTACATAAATCTTCCGAAAATCAGCGGAAAACTTGATGAATGGATGAAAAAAGTTTCTGTTGAAGGAAAATGGGCTGACAATGCTGTGAATATCACAAAGGCCTGGATTCGTGATGGCTTGAATGAACGCGCAATCACACGTGATTTGAAATGGGGAATTCCTGTTCCAAAAAAAGGCTACGAGAACAAAGTTTTCTACGTATGGTTCAATGCGCCGATTGGATATATGTCAATCACAAAACAGCTGGCGAATGAACTTGTAAAAGCCGGAAAAAAATCTTTTGACTGGAAATCATGGTGGCTTCCTTCAGAAAGCGAGGAAGGAAAAAACAAGGAGCATGTTGATTTGTTCCAGTTCATAGGAAAAGACAATATTCCTTTCCATACAGTAATTTTCCCATGCACATTGCTTGGTTCCGGACACGACTGGACAAAGCTTTATCACATGAGCTCAACAGAATATCTGAACTACGAGGACGGAAAATTCAGCAAGTCACGTGGAATCGGCGTTTTTGGAACTGATGCGATTGAATCTGGAATTCCGGCCGATGCATGGCGTTTCTATATTTTCTATAACCGACCGGAAAAACAGGATTTCCAGTTCACGTGGAAGGATTTCCAGGAAAAAATGAACAGCGAGCTTATTGGAAACCTTGGAAATTTGGTGAACCGGACTTTGCTTTTTGTTACAAAATATTATGGTGGAAAAATTCCTTCTGCTGATGTTGACACAGAACTTTGGACAGAAGTAAAGAAACTTGAGGCAAAAGCTACAGAAGACCTTGAATGGGCAAACCTGAAAGATGCGTTCCACACAATGTTTGAGATTGCCGACATCTGCAACAAGAAATTCCAGGCTACAGAACCGTGGAAAACGCGCACGACTGAACCTGAAAAGTCGGAAAGTCTTTTGTTCAATCTTTGCTACATCATAAAAGATCTTATGATTATGATGAATCCATATATGCCTCAATATACCCAGAAAGTAATGAGTTATTTCGGAAAGACAATCAGGGAATCTCAGGTTGGAAAAGAGACTTTGGAAGGACTTGACTGGAACGACTTGGGAAAAACTGACGGGCTTTCTGAAATCGGCGAAACTGCGGTGTATTTTACTCCTATGGACCAAAAAACAATGCTTGCATTCCGCGCAAAATTCGCTGGTTCTCAAAACGAAAGAAAAGAAGGCGGCAAGGCAGAAAAAAAACAGAAGAAACAGGAAAAGAAATCTGAACCAGAAGTTCTTCCGGCGGATAAACAGCCTGAGTTCTTTGCAAAAAATATCCAGCTTAAAGTCGCAAAAATCGTTTCTGTTGAACGAAACCCGGATTCAGATAAACTCTACATTGAACATCTTGATGACGGAAGCGGAACAGACCGCGTGATTCAGTCTGGGCTAGTTCCTTACCTAAAAGAATCGGAACTTCTGGGAAAACACGTTATAATTGCGGATAATCTTGCTCCTAGAAAAATGCGCGGTGTTGAAAGCCGAGGAATGCTTTTGGCTGCAGACTATAAAAATCAGGAAGGAAAAGATTGCGTTGAACCGCTTACGGCTCCTTGGGCTGCTCCTGGAACAAAAGTCATCCTTGAAGGAGACGATGTGAACGCTGAAAAGCCTGCTGAAATTTCTGCGGATGTGTTCTTCCAGATTGCAATCAATGTTGTGGATAAAAATGTTGAAATCGGTGGAAAAAAACTTACTGCGGACGGAAAGGTTATTTCTACAGAATTTACAGAAAACGGCGGAGTAAACTAAAGTGTTCTCCGTTGCGGTAAAAAAAATTGAAAATACAGCTTTGACAAATTCCGGCTCATTTTTGCAGACTCCATTCTGGGCTGAGTTTAAGGCGGCTCACGGCTGGAAAAATGCGCGATATGAGCTGAAACTTTCTCCTGAAACAGAGCTGAAGCATGAACTTTCAGAAAAAAAATTGGAAGTTTCTGTTTTGACACGCGAATTTGGAAAAGGTGTTCTGCATTTCACAATCGCTTATATTCCGCTTTTTCCGCCTCTTCCGTTTAAGGATGTTCCTGCCGGTGAGCAGACAATTGAATTATGCGCTATGCTTTCTGATATCGCTGGAGCTTTAAAAGAAGTTCTTCCCAAAAACACCTTGTGCATCCGCTTTGATCCGGCGATTGAATTTTCTTCGCCAGAGGAACGCGATGAATTCAATGTTGGTGTAAGGATTGTTTCTTTTGCGGACCGCCTGAAAATCAAAAAAAATAAAGTTGATATTCAGCCGCCGGATTCGACACAGATAAATTTATTGCGGCCAGAAGAAGAAATCCTTTCTTCTATGAAAGCAAAATGGCGTTACAACATAAATCTGAGCGCGCGGAAAGGCGTGGAAATTCTTTGCATAACTGGCGAGTGCCAGGAATTTTCACATTATCTTGATATTTTTTATGATTTGTACAAAATCACTGCGGAACGCGACGGAATTGCAATCCATTCAAAAAAATATTATGAGGATTTGCTCAAAAAAAGTTCTGATGAGATAAAAGCCGGAAAAAATGTTCCGAAAATCAGCCTTTACATTGCGAAACATGAGGAAGATTTTCTTGGTGCAATCATAACGTTATTCAGTAAGACAGAAAGCGTCTATCTTTACGGTTGCTCAAGCAACAAAAAACGTAATCTTATGCCGAATTTTTTGCTTCAGTGGACGGCGATGAAAGACGCAAAAGCTTACGGAAGCGGATATTATGATATGTACGGAATGCCGCCGACAGACGATCCGAACCATCCGATGCACGGACTTTATCTGTTCAAGACAGGTTTCGGCGGAAAAAATATCCATCGTCCTGGAACTTTTGACATTCCAACAGGCATTTTTTACAAAACATATTCTGCCGCGGAAAATTTAAGGTCATTCTGGCATAAAAAAATCCTAAAAAAAATACGCGGAAGATAAATTTTCAAAAGATAATTTTTATCTTTTTCATGCCAACAAAAAATCCTGTTTGTGTAGAAACAAAACGTGTTTTCCATTAAAATCATTTTACTATGAATATGGAAGCATTTGTTTTGGGCTGCGGTGGAATGATGCCTTTGCCTTACCGTCATCTTACATCCGTCTTGCTTAGGCGTGACGGTGATCTTTTTCTTTTTGACGGAGGAGAAGGAACACAGGTTTCTCTTAGAAGATTGAACTTGAAATGGAAAAAAATCAGCGCGATTTTTGTTTCACACACGCACGCAGATCATGTGACCGGACTTCCGGGAATTCTTATGCTTTCAGCGCAAGTTGACAGAAAAGAACCTCTTTTTATTTATGGACCTCCAAAAATTGCAGAATATATTGAGACAAGCCGTAAAGTCCTTGATATGTACATAAATTATCCGATTGTTGTAAAGGAAATTGCCGCTCCGTGTGTAGTTCACAGCGGGGAAGATTTTTCAATCCGTGCTTTTCCGCTTGACCATACAAAAACTTGCGTTGGCTACACGCTTGAGGAAGAGGACAGACCTGGAATTTTCAACCCGGAAAAAGCCGTAGAACTTGGTGTTCCTGTCGGGCCTCTGTGGGGAAAACTTCAGAAAGGTCAGGATGTTACGGCCGAAAACGGAAAAATAATTCATCCGTCTGATGTGATGGGAAAGCCACGCAAAGGACGAAAATTCAGCTTTGTCACTGACACTTTGTACAAAGATTCCATTGCGAATGAAGTCAGGAATTCTGATTTGCTGATTTGCGAGGGAATGTTCGAAGATGAGCTTATTGACCAGGCAAAAGAAAAAAAACACATGACGGCAAGCCAGGCCGCGACGATTGCAAGAGACTCAAACTCAAAAAGAATGGCGATGATTCATTACAGCCCGCGCTATACAGACAAGGATTTGGAAAAACTGCTTAAGCAGGCGCAAAATATTTATCCGGGAGCAGAACTTACCCGGGACCGCGCCCATTACGAAATTCCATACGAAGATTAAAAAATGATAGAATTGATGGATTTTTCAAAAAGCTATGAAAAAAATCTCTTTGCGGTAAAAAATGTTAATTTCAAGGCTGAGGACGGTCAGATTACAGGACTTCTTGGATTGAACGGTGCCGGTAAAACAACAATTATCAAGGCAATAACAGGAAATCATTTTGCAACAGACGGTAAAATTCTTATAAAAGACAGAAATGGCGTTGAATTCAATATTGAAGATAATATCGAGAAGGCAAAAAAACTTATTGGCTATGTTCCGGAGCAGATTTTTTTTCCAAAACGTCTAAAGGTAGAAGAATATCTTTTGCTTGTGAAAATGCAGTTTTCAGTTTCTGATGAAAATTTTGAAAAAACAGTGAGCCTTTGCGGACTTTCTGAAGTTCTTTCAAAAAAAATCGGAACTCTTTCAAAAGGTTACCGTCAGAGGCTGGGTTTTGCCCAGGCCTTGATTCACGATCCTGAAAATATCGTTCTTGATGAACCTGTAAACGGTTTGGATCCGGCTCAGATAATTCAAATGAGAAAACTTATAAAAAAAATCGCCGAAACCAGAACTGTGATAATTTCAACACATCTTATGCAGGAAGTAGAGGCGCTTTGCACAAAAATCTATATTTTGAGCAACGGAACAATTTCACTTGAAGGAACCGAGCAGGAAATTCTTCTGAAGACCGGCACACAGAATATTGAAAAAGCTTTCCTAAAAGCGACAGGAAAAGAATCTGATGAAAAATTATCTTAAATATAAATTTTATAATATTTTTACAAGCAGTCTTTTTTATATTTCCGCATTGATTTTTAATATTTTTGTTGCGGGACAATTCTTTTTTGTGCAGAAATTTTTTGGCGGAAGCGGAACAACGGATCTTCATTATTTTTTTCACGGAGTTCCATTGATTTCTGCGATTATTATTCCACTTCTAAAATTGAATGAAAGTTTTTCATCTTTTGATGAGATAATTCCGCTTTGCACGGCAAAAAAAATCCTTGCAAGCTGGATTTCACTTTTTGTCCAGTTTGCGGTCATTCTGTTTCCGCAGATTTTTGTGCCGCTATGCGTTAATTTGTTCGGAAACGTAGAAATTGGGCAAGTTTTTTCAGGCTTTTTGGTTCTGCTTCTTTACGGAGCGATTTCTGCAAGCCTTTGCGTTTTTTTCTCACAAATCTGCAGATCGCAGACGGTTTCTGTAATAATTTCAATTCTTGTGCTTTCTGTGCTGAACGGAATTAATCTGTTTTCTGTTTACGCCGGAAGCAACGCATTTTTTTCTGGAATTATAAAAATTTTCAGTTTTTACTGGCATTTTGATGCAGCGGAAAAAGGAATTCTTGACACACGGGATTTATTTTATTTCCTTGTTGTTTCTGCCACACTGATTTTTGCTTCTGTTGTTTTAGCTGAGGCAAAAAACGGAAAACACTTTTCAAAAAATGAAAAAAAACGTATCGCACTTGTTTTTTTCTGTGCTTTATTCTTGCTTCTTGACTCAACAAGATTTTATGCAAGGTTTGATTTTACAAAAGGAAACAAATATTCAATCTCAAAATATTCAAGAAAACTTGCGGATGAAGCTACAGAAACAGTGGAAATTTCATTTTTTCAGAGCAAAAGTTTTACGAATTATTATCCGGAAGCAAAAAATATCTATGATTTGCTGAAGGAATATTCGCTGCAGAAAATGATTTCTGTGAAATTCTACAATGCGGATAAGCCTGAGAACGCAAAAAAAATCGAACGATACGGAATTTATCCGCGGCAAATTCCTGTAATCGGGGAAAACAAAACTGAATATCTGAACATTTATTCAGCAATCATCCTTGAATACAAGGAAAAAACAGAAATAATCCCATTCATTTTGGCAACGAACACGCTTGAATATGACATTGACACAAGACTTCTTGAGCTTTTTTCTGAAAAACGCCGGACTGTGAACCTGATTTGCGGAAACGGAATGGATTTTGAAAATGACTACAGTTACGTTATTCCCTGGCTGAATTCCAATGGAATTGCGGTGAACAAGATAAATCTAGACAAAAATCTATTGCCGCAAATTGAAACAAATCCGGTTCTTGCAATTTTTGGCTCGGATAAAATCTCAAGTTCCCAGTGCGATGAGATTTCTTCCTATATCGAAAAAGGAAATTCAGCTTTTTTTGCGGTTTCCCCTTACAATGCAGACATTGAGAATTCATGGTTCATCACAAAGCCAGAAAACCAGAATCTTGTAAAAATGCTGAAAAATTTCGGCTTTGAATTCACAGGAAATCTTCTGGCCGATATTTCTTGCGCAAGAATTCTTATGCAGAGCAATCAGAATGAAGATGGAACCCCGGCTGATTCCGTTTATAGCCAGCAGATAAATTACCCTATGTGGATAAATATCATGCCGCAAAAAAACGCTGTCCAGGGAATCACTGAATATTGGCCGGCGGAACTCGCTAAAACTGAAAACACCGAGCCTTTGTTGTTTACAAGTCCTCTTTCATGGGCAATTGAACCTGATAATCTTAGCCAGGAAAAACTTTTTGAGAATAATCCGTTTGCTGTTAAAGAAAAAAAATATGAGCAGCCGAAAAACACAAAGATTGCATCTCTTGCCTCAAAAAACAAGAAACTTATCCTTGTTCCTGACCAGTATTTTGTGAACAGTCTTATGCTTGGCTACACAGGCGGAGAAAACGGCGACTACAGGAACCTTGATTTTCTTGTGAACCAGATTTTAAAGCTGAACGGAGAAGAAAATCTTGCGGAAATTCATGAACATTCAACGCTTTCTAATAATTCAGGTCTTTATAAAACCTACAACGCAGAATTGTTTTCATCCGCAAAGGCAAGAACATTGTGCTGCATGTTTATATTTGTGCCGGCTCTGATTGTTTTTTCCGGAATTTTATTCAACTTGAACAAAATAAAACTTCTTAAAATAAAAAAAAGAACAGGAAACAAAAATGAAAGATAAAATTCTGTTTTTTTTCGCGATTTTTTTGGCTCTGCTTTTTCCTTTGAGTTTCCTTCTTGAAAAAAAAATAAATTCAATAGAAACTTATGAAACAGCATTGCTGAACCCAAAAAATGAAAATGAGATTGAAACAATCACGCTTCAAAAAAATGACTCAACGCTGATTCTTGAAAATAAAAACGGATTTTTTACTGGAGGCAACGAAGAAAAAACTTATGTATTTCCAGCGGATCAGAAAAGCGTAAAAAATCTTGTCGCAGCCCTGAAAAAAATCAGAAAAATCTCAAAAGTGGAAACAGCCGGGGAAAATCTTAATCAAAAAAACTGCGATTTTAGAATTTCTTACACATTGAAAAATGGTGGCTCAACCGAAATTATTTTTGGAAAAACCGATATTACAGAAACAAAGAGATTTGTGAAAATTCCTGGCAAAAATGATATTTTTAAAATTGAATCTGATTTTGAGCCGTTTCTTACAACAAGCGCCGATTTTTGGGTCTGTCCGGAAATCATCTGGAATTCCGGACGGGAAATGCTCCGCGCGGATGAAATCCAGAAAATCAGTCTTGTTGAGAATGGAAAACGAAAAACCCTGATTCCATCCTCAAAAGATTTCCTGAAAAAAGCGGAGACAATTTTGTCCCTGCGCCACGGAAAATTGTGCCCTGAAATTGAAGTTCCTGAAAATCCCGCACTTTTTGAAGTTGAATTTGAAAAAACTATTTTTTCAGTGGAAATTGTTCCATCAACAGAAGATTTTGTCATTGTCTATAAAAATGCAGGGGCAAATTATGCGGCAGAAATCAGCGGATGGACATACAGCCGCCTGAAAGAAATTTTTACTGACTGAGCATAACAAAAATATTCAGAATATTGTAAAAAAAATGAATGGAATAATTCAGGAGAGGACTGGAATTTTTCAGGAACACGAACCGTAATATTATGTGCGCGGTAAAAGCATTTAATACCGCAAAAATGCCAAGATAGCGGTGGCAAAGCGCAAACAGAATGCACGGAAAAAATTCTGGAACCAGCTGCAAAAATCCAAGTCTGAATTTTTGTGGAAAAAACTTCCTGAAAAAACAAGGAAGATAAATCCTGAAAATATTCTCCTCAAGAATTGCACCGGAAAAAAATGCCAATATGCAGAAAATCCATTTTCTGAAATTTTCAGGACGGATAAAATTCACATCCGGAAAATAAAAAGTGGAAAAACTTGCGGCAAACTGAAAAAAACTTGCGGAAACAAAAAGAAGCAGAAAACCAGAAAAGAAAGAAATCAGTCCGCGCCTTAAGTTTCCTTTGAAAAAAGTCCCGGATAAAAAATCCCTTAAAGAAAAGCTGTTTGCCTCAAAGAACACGAAAAAAAACGAAAAAAGCATAAAGATAATCTGAGCTAGCGGAAAATTCCACGTGGAAAACGTTC
>OQVN01000194.1_pt1 | contig 23547 bp, 18 predicted proteins | sample 1691621 | NCBI WGS metagenome assembly OQVN01 (sample SAMN03418278, study PRJEB22391) | human gut metagenome | biome: human-gut; feature: organic feature; material: feces | host: Homo sapiens | place: Tanzania | collected 2013-01 | reverse complement strand
TGCCCATTCATCGGCCAAGACAGTGGAGCATTGTATTTCCGTAGACAGAGACAGGGATTTTGCGGCAGGACAGTTTTTGTGGACGGGCTTTGACTATATCGGCGAGCCTACCCCTTACAAGACAAAGAATTCTTATTTCGGTCTGATTGATACGGCAGGTTTCCCGAAGGATGTCTTCTATATGTATCAGGCAGAATGGACGGATTATAAAAAGCGTCCCATGGTGCATGTGCTTCCTTACTGGGACTTCAACGAGGGTCAGATGGTGGACGTACGGGTATGCAGCAACGCGCCTAAGGTGGAGGTATTTGTCAATGAGAAATCTCTCGGCGTAAAAGAAATCGACCATGCGCACGGACAGGAGCTGTTCCCCAGCTTCCGGGTGTCTTTCCACAAGGGAAGCCTGCGTGCGGTGGCTTATGATGAAAACGGCAACGTGGTGGCAGAGGATGTGCATAAATCCTTCGGCAATACTGCAGCAATCGAGGTAACACCGGAATTTGACCATATTGTGGCAGACGGTAAGGACCTTGCTTTCGTGGAAATTTCCGCCCGCGACGAGGACGGCAACCCGGTAGAAAACGCCATGGACTACGTGGAAGTGGAAGTTACCGGCGCCGGACGTCTGATTGGTCTGGACAACGGCGACAGCACAGACTACGACTCCTACAAGGGCACCCGGAGAAAGCTGTTTAACGGCAAGCTTTTAGCCGTGATTGCAGCAAAGAACGAGCCCGGTGAAATTTTTGTTACCGTAAAGCATTTGGGAGAGGTGGGCAAAATTGCACCTGCCATGATTACCCTTTATGCGGACGAGGCAGCGGAAAAAGCAGAAGCTCCTGTTTGGGAAAATAAGAAGGTTCCTCTCATTACCGGCAGCGCGCTGGCAGCAGAGGGAGAGCCCCTTGTGCCCGTAAGAAAGATTGAAATTGTGGCGGAAGAGGGTCAGACCTTTGATGAAAATAAAACGGAAATGGTAGTGAAGGCTTATCTGTATCCGGCGGATGTTTCCCGCAAGGAAGTAAACTTTGTGGCTACCAACGATGCGGGCGTTGTTTCCAATCTGGCAGAACTGGAAGAAATCCCCGCAAGCGAGGCGGAGCGTCTAACTGAGTCCAATACTCACAGAGTTCTGGCTGCAAAATGCCGCATCAAGGCAAAGGGTGACGGCGCATTCCGTCTGCGTGCCACTGTGAAAAACGGCACCGAAAACGTAAAGCTTTTGTCCCAGCTGGAATTCTCCATCAGCGGACTGGGAGAGGCTTACTTAAATCCCTATGAGCTGATTGCCGGAGCGCTTTATACCGACTCTAAGGGCGATATCGGCGGATTTTCCGAAAAGAGCGTGGCAACCGCACAGGAAGGGGAAAGTGTCATTGTATACAAGGGACTGGACTTCGGAGAATTTGGTTCCGATGAAATTACGCTTCCTATTTTTGCCCAGAGCGGCGACCCTCATTACTTAAAGATTTACGAAGGCGTGCCCGGAGAAGAGGGCTGCGAATTAGTGGGCGACCTGGTATACCAGAAGCCCAGCCCCTGGGATGTATACAAGCCGGAGACCTACAAGCTGAACCGCCGGTTAAAGGGCATCACCACCCTGACTCTCGTGGCAAACAACCAGCGCTACTTTATCAAGGGCTTTGTATTTACAAAGCTTCAGAAAGCATTTGAAAAAATAGGTGCATTGGAATACAATAACTTGTACGGAGATACCTACAAGGAGACCGCGGAAGCCGTGGAAGGCATAGGCAACAATGTTTCCATGGAATATGAAAATATGGATTTCGGAGAAGAAGGCGTAAAGGCAGTGACTGTTTGCGGCCGCACCCCTCTTTCTTCCAACACCATTCATATCCGTTTCTTCAAAGAAGACGGCAGCTCCGTAAATCAGATTGTGGAGTTCCCGCACAGTGAGGAATATACGGAAGTAACATTCCCGCTTGAAAAGGTAACGGGCATGACAAAGGTAGGATTTATTTTCCTGCCCGGCTGCCAGTTTGACTTTAAGTGGTTCCGTTTTTCTTAAAGGTAAATTTGCAGAAAAAGGCAGCTGACAGGTTTTGCCTGCGGATGCTGCAATCCGGGACTTCCGGAAAGGCACGGACATGAAATTATTTGTATACAGCTTAAGAGAGTTTGACGAAAAACGATTTTTTAAAAAATGGAGTAAGGAAATGCAGGTCGAGTATGCTTCGGTGGAGGACAAACCCACACCGGAGAATGCGAGACTGGCAGAAGGCTACGATGCCGTCAGCATTATTACCACCCCTGTGGACGAAGAAATTCTGACTATCTGGAAGGAATGCGGCGTAAAATGCGTTTCCACCCGTACGGTTGGTTTTGACCATGTGGACAGAAGGGCAGCGGGCAAATTGGGTATTACCGTTTGCAATGCCACCTATCCGCCCAACGGTGTAGCCAATTACACCATCATGCTGATGCTGATGTGCTGCCGGAAAATGAAGCCCATTATGATGCGTGCGGATGTGCAGGATTACACACTGCCCGGCAAAATCGGCGTGGAAATTTCCAATTCCACCGTGGGCGTTATCGGTACCGGCAAAATCGGCCGCACCGTGCTGGAACATCTGAAAGGCTTTGGCTGCAGACTGCTTGCCTTTGATTTGTACCCTTCCAAGGAAGTGGCAGAATATGCGGAGTACGTGGATCTGGACACACTTTATAAGGAAAGCGACATTATTTCCCTGCATATGCCCTCCACGGCGGAAAACTTCCATATGATAAATACGGACACCATTGCGAAAATGAAGGACGGCGTTATTATCATCAACACCGCCAGAGGCAACCTGATTGACTCCGAAGCCCTGATTAAGGGACTGGAGAGCGAAAAAATCGGGGCAGCGGGTCTGGATGTTATCGAAAATGAGTCCAACCTTTACTATTACGATTTGGTGGGCAAGCCCATGCACAACGAGGAACTGGCGGTGCTGCGTTCCTTCCCCAATGTCATCGTAACGCCCCACACGGCATTTTACACCGAAGAAGCCATTGACTATATGGTGAAAAACAGCATTTTGGGCTGCCGGTACGCACTGGACGGCAAAGAAAATCCCTTTGATGTATCCGATGCGGCGTTTTAGACTTTTCGATATGATATATAAATAGCAGGTTCATGTAAAGCAAGGTAACTTAACCTTGCTTTTTCATGTCAATAAAAATATAATAAAATAGTATTTTATTAAAAAAGAGGGAGGTACTTATGTTAGAAAAATTCTTTAAACTCAAAGAAAACAAAACCACCGTCCGTACCGAGGTTGTGGCAGGTATCACTACTTTCATGACCATGGCGTACATCCTGGCGGTAAACCCCAGCATTCTTTCTGCATCCGGCATGGATGCACAGGCAGTTTTAATCGCTACGGCGTTAGCTTCCTTTATCGGAACCATTGCCATGGCGCTGCTTGCCAACTATCCGTTTGCACTGGCACCCGGACTGGGATTGAATGCATTTTTCGCATATACAGTATGCGGAGTTGATGCTATGGGGTATTCTTGGCAAGTAGCATTGCTTGCAGTGTTTGTAGAAGGTGTTATTTTTATTATTCTGTCATTGACTAATATACGTGAAGCTATTTTCAATGCCATTCCACTTCAACTAAAAAAAGGTGTTTCCGTTGGTATTGGATTGTTTGTTGCATTTATTGGCTTACAAAATGGTAGAATTGTTGTTAGTAATTCATCCACACTTGTAGCACTTGTAGATTTCAGACAGGATTTCCATACTGTCGGTATTTCCGCACTGCTTGCGATTATCGGTACTTTTATCATTGCAATTTTGTATGTAAAGAAGGTTCGGGGTTCCATTTTAATTGGAATTGTGGCTACATGGATATTAGGTATTATTTGTCAGCTTACCGGCATATACACAGTAATCCCTGATACAAAATTCACTTCATTAATTCCAGTGTGGAGCAGTTTTAATTTGGGTGCGATTTCTTCCACTTTCGGTCAGTGTTTTAAGGCTGATTTCTCCAGTATTAGGATTTTGGATTTTATTGCTATTGTACTTTCATTCCTTTTTGTAGATATTTTTGATACACTTGGAACCCTGATTGGCTGTGCAAACAAGGCAGACATGCTTGACAAGGACGGCAAGCTGCCCCGCATCAAAGAAGCTCTTTTGGCAGATGCTATCGCAACCAGCGCAGGTGCCGTACTCGGTACTTCCACTACCACTACTTTCGTAGAAAGCTCTGCAGGTGTGGCAGAAGGCGGCAGAACCGGTCTTTCTTCCATTGTAACCGGTTTATTATTCCTGGTAGCTATCTTCTTATCCCCGATTTTCATTGCCATTCCGGGATTTGCAACAGCTCCGGCTCTTCTGTTCGTCGGTTTCTTAATGATTTCCGCAGTAGTGGACATCGATTTCTCCGACTTCACAGAAGCAGTTCCCGCTTACCTGGCACTGATTTTCATGCCTTTAACCTACAGCATTTCCGAAGGTATCGCAGCAGGCGTTATCTCCTATGTGGTTATTAACCTCGTATGTGGCAAGGCTAAGAAGATTACACCGCTTATGTACATTCTGGCAATTTTGTTCATAGCGAAGTTCATCTTCCTGTAGAATATGAGTAGGATGAATAGAACGTTAAAAAGTTGAATTCAGATAAATTAAATAAGCTCCCTCTGTGATAGTTAGAAGACTCAACAGAGGGAGCTTGTTTGATTAGATTTTTATGAAATATATGCCTTAATTAATCTCTATAAATATGTCCTTCAGCCAATCTTTTCTGTTTTTGAGCATAGGATAGGTATTCAGCAGATGCTGCTAATGCTTTTCTATCATTATTTCCGCTTTCAATTAGGAAGTTTGATATAGATGTATTGTTTTTTATGTCATTTAATAATTGCACATTACTATTATTTTGCACTTCTATTTGTTGTCCCAATGTATCTACTAAATGGTTAGTTTCAGAGATAGCATTGTACATTGCTTGATTTACTGAAAGAAGTTTTTCTTGTAACTGAATACTAATTTCTTGATTTTCAATTATTTTGTCAAGTCTCATTTGGGAATATGCACCGTCTACACCTGTAAGAGAATTGCATATACCTGTATCTAATAAATAATATATTTTGCTTATACCATAAAAATTTCTATAATTTTTATGAATAATATCATAATCATATAAGCGTTGTAATAGATTAATCTTGGATGCTTGTTTGGCTGATATTTCTTTTATATCTTTTTCTAAACTTTCACAAACTTTATCAATTTGATTATTGTGGAGTTTTACTTCATCATTATGTTTTTTTATATTATTCAATTGAGTTTCGGTGCGTTCGTAGGCTCTTTTTTTAGCTTCTTTTATTCGACTATCTTTTGTACGTACTCCAAATTTATATAAGATAATGCCAATGATAAGCATCATAAAAGTAGCAATGAAACTAAATAAGTTACTTGAACGGTCATATTCTTTGTAGATGCTTAATCCATAGAAAAATGCTAAGATACTGATAATGATTAGACATATTCCTAATCCTACAAGTGCTTTTTCATAGCCATTTGCTTCAAAATTAATTGTTTTGGCGTAATTATCAGTCATCAAGGGTTGTTCTTTTTGCAATTGATTTTTTGCTAAACGGTATTCTGATTTTAACTTATTTGCTATTTGCGTAAGAGTATATTGTTCACTCTCAAGTATATATAGTTGCTCTACATATTTGAATAGTGTTTGGTCTATCATATGGTAAATTCTCCTTATAAAATACAATATATTTGTATTATATCATATAAAGAAAGAATTTTCGATATTTTTAGCATTTATATTATAGTTTTCTTATATAATATAAATTAGTTTGCTATGCAAACGATTAAAAATAATTATATGATAGAATTTACTTAATTCTTTTGTATGTACAATATATTATTACCTGTAGAATATTTATTGTTTTGCAATATCTTGACATATATACAAAAAAGAGATATTGTATATATACGATATATATAATTAAAATATGTAAGAGGATAAACCATGGATATTATCATCAGCAACACAAGCGGAGCCCCGATTTATGAGCAGATCGAGGTGCAAATCCGCGAAATGATTTTGCGCGGTGAGCTGAAGGCAGGGGACGCCCTTCCTTCCATGCGCACACTGGCGAAGGACCTTCGCATCAGTATGATTACCACCAAAAGAGCCTATGAGGAACTGGAACGGGACGGCTTTATTGAGTCCTTTACCGGCAGAGGCAGTTTTGTGAAAGCCCAGAACGAGGAGCTTTTGCGGGAACGCGTGCTGGCGGAAACGGAAGAATATTTTGCCAAAGGCATTCAGAAAGCGCTGGATGCCGGTCTCACAAAGGAAGAAATGGTGGAAACATTCCGGATGCTGCTGGAAGAAATGTAAAAATTCAGATACAGCCGGAAAAGGCAGCGAGGGAATAGCCGCAGGGGAGAGAAAAGCCGCGGGGAAGGAATTGCAGCAGGGGGAAGGAATAGCGTCAGGGGAAGGAATAACTGTAAGGGAAGAAATGCAGAATATCAGGAGGTGCAGAAAGTGGGTAGTGTGAAGGAAGTAAATGTTATAGAAATTCACAATCTGAATAAAAGTTATGACGGGTTTGCCCTGCAAAACGTGGATTTGCAGGTAACCGCAGGCAGAATACACGGTTTTATCGGACAGAACGGCGCCGGTAAAACTACGACCATTAAGGCTATGCTGAATATGATGCCGTTAAACGCGGGAGAGATTAAAATTTTTGGGAAGGATTTTCAAAAGGACGAGCAGACGATAAAAGAAGACATAGGTGTCGTTTTTAATGAAATGGGATTTCACGAGTTTATGACGCCGAAGCAGATTGCAACGATGATGTCCTATGTATATGCAAACTGGGATGGTGAAGCCTTCCAAAAGTATCTGACAAGGTTCGGGCTTCCCTTAAAGAAGCCCTGCGGAAAGTTCTCAAGAGGTATGCGCATGAAACTGCAGATTGCGGTAGCGCTTTCCCATCATGAGAAGCTTCTGATTTTGGATGAACCTACCAGCGGGTTAGACCCTGTGGTCAGGAATGAAATTCTTGATATTTTCCAGGAATTCATAGTGGATGAGGAGCATTCTATTTTTCTGTCCTCCCACATCATATCCGATTTGGAACGGATTGCGGACGAGATTACCTTTATAGATAAGGGCAGAATTCTTCTTTCCGGGGAAAAAGATTCCATTTTAGAGGAGCATGCCATTATACGATGCGGAAAAAAAGAGGCGGAGAATATAAATGACGATTGCGTCATATTCAAAAGAATGGAAGCCTATGGCTGTGAAATTTTGGTAAATGACGCCGATGCAGCCCGTAAAAAATGGGGTGAAGCACTGGTAGAACCGGCAACCCTCGAAGAAATCATGTTGTTTTATGTAGCAAGGGAAAATGCCAGAGCAGGCGGGAGAGCAGCATCCGATGAGGCAGAGAGCATAAAGCCTGCAGAGGCAGGAAAGGCGAGCTTATGAGAGGTTTGTATTATAAGGACATGTGCTGTCTGAAAAAGCTTCTGCACACCATGATACCGGTCTGCATCGCGACACTCATTTTCGCACTTTTGGTTGTACTGAGTATCCGGTACGGAAATATGGGACGGATGCTTTCCGGGGAAGTGGAAGAGGCAATCAACGAAGAAAATGCGCCGGTGATTCTTTTTTATATCATCGGCATCTGCCTGCTTATTCCGATGGGATTCTTTGTGGATGCCCTGCGATGCTTTGAAATGGATGAACAGGCGGGTTTTGAAAAGGTTGTGAGAACCCTGCCGGTAAAAGCTGCGGATGCGGTTACGGCAAGATATCTGATTTATCTGACATTTGGCGCCATCAGCATGGGAAGCTCTTTTTTGTCGGCAGCCATTGTGGCAGCCAGCGCCGGGGCAGTGGGAATAGAAGAACTGTCCATGAAAAATCTGACGCAGTTGATTTTGGTGATAGCAGCCGTATTACTGTTGTTCTGTGGCATACAAATTCCGCTTTTTTATGCGCTTGGAAAGAAGAAAGGAACCGTAGCCAGCCTGATTTTGTTTCTGGTGCCGGTCGGTCTTCTTTACCTGAAGTTCATAACCCTGCTGGATGCTCTGCCGGGCATGGAACTGTTCCGGTATCTGATGGAAAAATTCCGGGAAGGCAGGAACATAGTAAGCAGGTATCTGTGGGCAGAGGTCGTGGGAATGGTGCTTTTTTATGTGATTTCTTACGGACTCAGCGTGCGGTTTTACCGGAAAGGAGGCAGAAAATGACAGGTCTTCTTTATCAGGATTTTTACACGGCAAAAGGGAAATGGATGCTGCGGATACTGGCGGCTTGTGTGCTGATTTTAATCGGTATGGTCATCTGGGGGGACCCGGATGGAATGGACGGAGCCCTTTTCCTGGCAATTTTAGGTCTTATAGCTGTCTGTTACGGCATCAGCATTCCGGAAAAGATTTTTGCCTCCGATGAAAAAAATTCCATCCGGACATTTGTGTTAAGCCTTCCCACAGGAGGCAGGAAATATGTGATGGAAAAGTATGCATTTATGGGGATTTATTATTATACACTGGCAAATCTTCTGGTGGTTTTGCAGAGATTTGTTCTGGGGGGAATAAGGAAAGAAGAGCTGGCGGAGAATATGGTTTTGTACATATCCATGCTCGGTACCATGCTGTTTTTACTGGTTGTTGCCGCACTTTTTATTGCCGCGGTAGAATTTCCGTTTCTGTTTGCCTTTGGGAGCAGGGCAGCACGGTATGTCAAAACGGCACTGGTGGTATTTCTTTTCTTTGCAGCGATGGTCTGGCTGCTCTTTGACCCGGCGGCGATGGAGGACGGAGCAGGTATGATGCCCCTATTGGAATGGAGGACCCGGCATACGGAGGCGGTGCAGCTGCTTGAGGTCTGCATGCCGGCAATCATAATTCTCCTGTATTTTATATCCTATAAGGGTAGTGTGCTTTTATTCCGGAAAAGGGGGGAAATGTATGAATAAAAAAAGGTTTTGGATGTATATCGGCATTTCCTTCGGACTTACCTGGGGATTGGATGCGGCAGCTTATACAATGGGTGTCCGATTCGAAGACATGGCGATGCAGTTTGTTCTTATTTTATCCATGTTTGTGCCTTTTGTGGCAATGCTTCTGACAAGGCTGCGGACCAGGGAAGGATTTCATGGAATGGAGCCTGCGATAGGCTTTGCCGGCAAAAAGAAATATTATGTACTCGCCGTGCTTATTCCGGTTTTATACATAGAAGCAGGATGGGGATTGCTCTGGCTGCGGCACACGGAGGCTTTTTCGGCGAAGCAGATGACTGTGGTGTTGCCGGCAGCCTGTCTGGTCAGTGCGCTTGTTTATTCCGCAGCGGCTTTTGGGGAAGAAGCGGGCTGGCGCGGTTATATGTACCCGAAGTTAGAGGAAAAGTTTGGGGATGTGGGTGCCTGTCTTATCGGCGGTACGGTCTGGGCTGTATGGCATTTTCCCATGATTGCCCAGGGACATACCTTCGGACTCGATTATCCGGGAGCCCCGTATCTGGGCTTTCTGGTGTTCATTCCCTATTGTATAGGTGTGGGATCCATTCAATGGTACCTGACGAAAAAATCCGGTTCTGTCTGGCCGGCAACATTTCTTCATGCGGTCAACAATGCCTACATAAGCGGTTCGTTTCTCATGACAGCGGCAACGGATGCGGGCGGAGTTTTAGACAACGGCAACCGGCTTGCGGAAATGACGGTGCTTATGCTGCCGTCCATGCTGGTGGGCGTTGTGTGCATGATGGGGATGAGAAAGAAAAAAGAGAGCTGAAAAAACGGCATAGTCTGGTTAACAGCAGACTATGCCGTTGTATTATTCACAGCAACGTTTTCTTAAAACTTCAGGAAGGTGCTTAACAATCCGCGTCCTAAGGAGGCGCCTACGTTTCCGCCTAACTTTTTGCCGAATTTGCCACCGACAGAGGAACCGAGGGAGTTGCCAAGTTCCCTGCCAATGGTACCGGCAGCCGAGCTGGCTACGCTTTTTACTGCTCTGTTGCGGGCAGCGGTCTGTTTCTGGGCTGCTTTTTCGGCCGCTTTCTGTGCGGCAAGAGCCTGTCTTTCGGCGGCCTTCTGCTCTGCAAGAGCCTGTTTTTCGGCGGCCTTCTGTTCTGCAAGAGCCTGCTTTTCGGCGGCTTTCTGCTCCGCCAATGCCTGCTTTTCAGCAGCTTTCTTTGCAGCAGCTTCTTCAGCCGCTTTCCGGGCAGCCTCCGCATCGGCGGCGGACTGTCTTTGCAGGAATTCATAAGCGGAATCTCTGTCAAAGAAATCCTTATAACGGATGTATAAAAGATTGTCTGTAATTTCTTTCTGGCGTTCACTGTCATCCAAAGCGCCCATTTTACTCTGGGGAGGCAAAATCTGACAGCGTTCTACTATGGTAGGAACACCACCTTCGTCCAGAACGGAAACAAGTGCCTCTCCGATGCCTAATTCCAACAGGGTATCGTAGGTGTTAAAGGCGGGATTTTCACGGAAGGACTGGGCTGCAGCCTTGGCGCCCTTCTGCTCTGCGGGGGTATAGGCATGAAGAGCATGCTGGATTTTGTTGCCAAGCTGGCTTAACACACCGCCGGGAATATCCTTGGGATTTTGGGTAACAAAGTAAATGCCGACACCCTTTGAGCGGATTAATTTTACCACCTGCTCAATCTTGGTGAGCAGCGCCTTGGAGGCAGAATCGAAAAGCATATGGGCTTCATCGAAGAAGAACACCATTTTAGGCTTTTCCAAATCGCCTGCTTCCGGCAGGAGTTCAAACAGTTCGGAGAGCATCCAGAGCAGGAAGGTAGCGTACATGGTAGGATTGTTAATCAATCTCTGGCAATCCAGTATCTGGATGCAGCCCTTTCCGTCACAGTCTCTGGAGAACCAGTCGGCAATATTTAAGGCGGGTTCGCCGAAGAACTGTTCTCCGCCCTCTCCTTCAAGCGCTACTACGGAGCGGATAATGGCGGCTAAGCTGGCAGAAGACATGTTGCCGTACTGCATGCTGTATTCCTTGGCATTTTCACTGACATACTGCAGCATGGCGCGCAGGTCCTTGGTGTCGATTAAGAGCAGTCCTTCATCATCGGCAATCTTAAAGATGATGGATAAAATATCGGACTGGGTATCGTTCAGGTCTAAAATACGGCTGAGCAGCAGGGGACCCATTTCCGAAACAGTCGTTCTTAAGGGCATGCCTTTTTCTCCGTATACATCCCAGAAATTGACCGGATATTTCTGAAAGGAAAAGCCTTCTTTATCAAGTCCCATTTTAGCGGCACGTTCCGCTACGGAGCCGTTTGCTTCACCCTGACGGCACATGGCGGCGAGGTCGCCCTTTACATCGGCTAAAAATACAGGTACGCCGCAATCGCTGAAAGACTCGGCAAGCACTTTTAAGGTCACTGTTTTACCGGTACCGGTTGCACCGGCAATAAGCCCATGACGGTTTGCCATTTTCGGGTAGATGTACACTTTTTTATCACCGGCACATCCCACCCAGATTTTTTTATCCTGATACATAAATTTCCCTCCCGGATAGGTCTGTTATTTTTTACACATACCTTTATTTTACAATGCCGGTTCCTAAATTACAAGTCAGTGGGAAATCTAAAAAAAGTAATTTACATATTGAAAAAACGTAATTATTATGTTACACTACATGTAAGCAGAAAGTTCACAATCTAATATTCTAATTTTTCTAAAAGATACATTCTATTTACTCATCAAACTTCACTGCTTAAATTTCTTATTCAACTAAAAAGCAGGGAGGTTTGTGTAGGCTTCATGCGGAAGTCATGCAGGGGAAGGGGTTCTTTCAAAGTGGCAGCGCTTTTGGAACAGGTTTCTTTCAAAAGCGTGCAGACTGCATGAGTGAGCGCATGGAAGCATCGGGGACCTCCCTGAAAGGAGGACCCATGACAAACAAATTTACAGTAACAAGGGAGCAGATGGCGGAAATCCTGCGGAAACAGACCGACTTTTCCAAAATCGGCATCTTCAATGACGTAATGTTCTGCTCCGTGTTCCGGAACCCGGAGGATTGCAAAGAGCTTTTACAACGGATAACGGGGCTTCAGATTGCAGAGCTGTACATCGTGCAGGAGCAGAAAAGCATAAAAACCGGTTACCTGGGAAAAGGTGTCCGGCTGGACGTGTATGCAAAGGATGTGGACGGCAATTCCTATGACATTGAGATGCAGGTGATGAATACCGGGGAACTGCCTTTGCGGAGCCGTTACTATCACAGCCAGATGGATAACTACCAGATACAGACAGGTCAGATGTATACGAATTTGCAGAAATCCATGGTGATATTTATCTGCGGGTTTGATTTATTCGGACAGAACAGGAGCATTTATACCTTTGAAACGGTCTGCCGGGGAAAATCGGACATCGTACTGGATGACAAAAGAAAGACAATTTTTGTGAACATTGGCGGCGACAGAACGGAAATCGAAAAGGAAGCGGCGGACCTGCTGGATTATTTCCGGACGGGCAATCCCACGGATACATTTACCAAGGGACTGCAGACGGAAGTGGAGAAAATCCGGCAGGATACGGAATGGAGAGAAAACTATATGACGTATGAAATGAAAATCGAACTCCAGAGCCGGATAGGCAGGGAAAAGGCGGAAGCCGAGGCAAGAGCAGCCGGCATGGCGGAAGGCTTAGCGGAAGGCAAAGCGCAAGGCATGGCGGAAGGTTTAGCGCAAGGCATGGCAGAAGGCAAAGCGCAAGGCATGGCAGAAGGCTTAGCGGAAGGCGAAAAATCCCGTGACAGGGAACTGATTTTAAAATGGCTGCAAAAAGGCAGAACCATGCAGGAGATAGCGGAAGACCTGGACAGACCGGAAAAGTATGTCCGGAAACTGGCGGCTGAAAAAAATTAGTTTTCAGAAAATAAATTTTTAAAAGAAATCCTTACACAAAATAGTATTTTCTGTTATAATGAGTTCTGCAAAATAAAAATAATAGATGTAAATCCAGCAAATGCGTGTAATCTATAGGAAACTATGGGTTGCACGTTTTTTTGTTGTGACAACGAGGGAAAAGGAGAAGAAATGGAAAACGTAAAACAAAACAAGATGGCAGAAATGCCGGTTAACAAGCTTATGCTGAACATGGGAATTCCTATGATTTTATCCATGATGCTGCAGGCTGCTTATAATATTGTGGACAGTGCCTTTGTGGCCAATATGCAGGAAAACGGAGAGGCTGCCATCAATGCGCTGACACTGGTGTTTCCGGTACAGATGTTTATGGTGGCAATCGGAATAGGAACCGGCGTCGGCGCCAATGCATTAATTGCCAAATGCCTGGGCGCAAAGGACAGTAAAAGGGCGGGGCTGGCTGCCGGCAACACGTTATTTTTAGCAACTGTAATCTATGCAGTATTTCTGTTGTTCGGAATTTTTGGCTGCCGCAGTTATATTGCATCCCAGACGAAAAATCCGCTTATTTTGGAAATGGGTGTGGATTACCTGAGAATATGCTGCGTCTTTTCTTTTGGTATTTCTTACTTCTCGGTATTGGAAAAAATGCTGCAGGCAACCGGGAAATCCTTATATTCTACCATTGCACAGGTAACAGGCGCGGTATGTAATATTATTTTTGACCCCATCCTGATTTATGGGCTTTTAGGCTTTCCCAGGCTGGGTGTACGGGGTGCAGCATACGCCACCGTACTCGGACAGATTGTATCTTTTCTGGTGGCGCTTTTTGCCCACCTGAAATGGAATAAAGAAATTGAAAAGAAGAAGGAATATTTTAAGCCTTCGGGGGATGTCATAAAAAGTATTTATGCCATTGGCGTGCCGGCCATTATTGCCCAGGCGCTTATGTCCGTCATGACATATCTTCTGAATATTATTCTGGTAAAGGTCAGCGAAAATATGGTAACGGCATATGGGCTTTATTATAAAATCCAGCAGTTTATTCTGTTTGCGGCTTTCGGACTCCGGTATACCTTATATATTATGCTGGCTGGGTTTGTTATTCTGGAGGTCTTTGCAACACCGTTCTCGGCTTTATTTGACCTTTCGGGTGAAACACAAAGTCTGTGCATCAGCGCCATCCGTATTATTTCGTTAAGCTTTGTATTTGCCGGATGCAATATTGCTTTTCAGGGAGTGTTCCAGGCGCTGGACAGCGGTCTGCCGTCCCTGATTGTTTCTGTATGCAGACAGTTTTTATTTGTAGTGCCGGTAGCTTATGGGTTTACCATGCTTGTGCTGCACGGTAACGGTGTACCGTCCTATGTGATCTGGTTTGCCTTTCTGATTGCGGAAGGGGTTTCGACAATCATAGCCCTGGTTTTCTATAAAAGGGTTTCCTCACACCGTCTTCCGTGAAGACGGTAGTCGGAGGGAGTCATGCCGGTCTTTTTCTTAAAGGTACCGGAAAAATAACTTTGGCTGGGAAAGGCTAAAATAGCGGCTATTTCCGCGGAAGAATACGAGGAAAACAGCAGCATGTTCCTGGCAGTATTGATTTTCTGTTCACAGATATAGGAACTGACACTCTGACCGGTTTCTTTCTGAAACAGCCGTGACAGGTAAGAAGGGCTTAAACCGGCTATTTCTGACAACTGTGTCAGAGTAATGCGGGTGTGCAGATGGTCGTAAATATAATCGATACATTTTACCACCGGCTGTGAGCAGACATTCTGTTTTATGAGCTCCTTCATGCGTCGGGTGTAGTCCAGACACAGAGGGGTATGGAGAGAAGCGATTTCCTCCGGGGTATGGCATCTGTCCGCAGCAGAGATGTAATAATCACTTAAATTATAGGCTACATGCAGATCCATGCCGGCATTGATACAGTAACGGGCAATAACGGCCGCGGTAATGGCAAAATGATACTTTACATTCTGGACCGGATTTGCAGACAGGGTACCCCAGCCTTCTTTTTTGGCAAGAAAGCTTTCTTTTGTCATTTCTTTTATCTTTTTCAGGTTACCGGATACGACGGCCTGATAAAATTCCAGCTCCGGATTATAGGGCGCTCTCACAAAGCGCTCTTCTCTTTGCACAAAATCCCGGTAGGCAAGAGCCTGTCCGGAGGTGTCCGACCGGAAAATACTCATTTTAGATTTCCTCCCTGTAAAAAAATGTAAGGAACAGATTGGTTTTTATCAAGCATATGATAGCATAAAAACATAAATAAAAGCAATAAAACGATATTCATTTCATAGAATTTCAGACATACTGAAAACAGAAATGAAAGAGCCACCGGATTTGTATAGGGAAGATAAAATCCCAAACAGGGATTGCAAGGAGAAAAATCAGGATGAACTTAAAACGTGGAATTAACTTAGGCGGATATTTATCACAGTGTGATTACAGTAAAGAACATCTGGCATCTTTTATCCATAAAGAGGATCTGGACAGAATTGCGGAAATGGGTTTTGACCATGTCCGGGTGCCGGTCGATTACAATATTCTGGAAACGGAAGATGGAACTCCCATCGAAAGCGGCTATGAATTACTTGACCGGGTAACAGACTGGTGCCGGGAAAACAAGCTGAATATGATTTTGGATATGCATAAAGTTTACGGCTATGATTTTAACGATGCAGGTACCATGGAAAACAGTCTGTTTAGGAGCCCTGCGCTGATGGACCGCTTTCTTGCGCTGTGGAGAAGGCTTGCAAAACGCTACGGAAATAAAGATTTCATGGCTTTTGAGCTTTTGAATGAAATTGTGGAGGAGGATGTGGCAGAAGCCTGGAATGATTTAATCATCCGTGCGGTGAGAGAAATTCGCCGGTATGCACCCACAACTCCGATTATCTACGGCGGCATCCAGTGGAACAGCGCCAGAACCGTCAGATTTTTAAGAAAACCGGAAGATGAAAATATTATTTTTACCTTCCATTTCTATGAGCCGCTTCTGTTTACCCATCAGAAAGCATACTGGGTGGCGGCAATGGACCCCAATAAGGAAATTTCCTATCCGGCAACCATGGAATATTACAGGGAAAATTCTAAAGTGCTGGGGTATCAGGGAAATGTAGCGGTCAATGCACATGCCGGTGAGATGGGACCTAAATTCATGGAAGAGCTGGTTGCGGATGCCGTAGATGCGGCAAAAAAAGCAGGTGTACCTTTATATTGCGGTGAATTTGGAGTCATCGACAGAGCACCGGTTATGGATACGCTTCGCTGGTTTAAGGATGTGAATGAGGTATTCCGCAAATTTGACATCGGATTTGCAGCATGGACTTATAAGGAAATGGATTTTGGCATTACCGGGGAACATTATAAACCGATTTTACAGGAACTCATAAATATCTGGAACCGATAAAACAATATAACCATGGGAGGGTACGGAATGAAAAGAAAAACAGCAAAATGGCTGACGGCTGTTCTGGCATTTACAATGGTAATGACAGCGGGCTGCGGCAAGGAAAAGGGAGCAGAGAAACGTACGGAGAATACGGAGACCGTACAGGAAACAGTAATCCGGGAAACGGAACCGGTGCAGGGAAATGACCTTGACATGACGGGGTACAACCTGGTATGGGAGGATGATTTTGAAGACGGAATTTCAGAGGATGACTGGAATTATGAACTCCATGAACCGGGCTGGGTGAACAATGAATTACAGTCTTATGTGAAATCGGAAGAAAATGTGTATTCAAAGGACGGAAAGCTTGTCATAAAGCCTGTGGAAACGAAGGATGAGAACGGTAACACTGCCTATACATCCGGACGTGTGAACACCCAGGGTAAGCATGATTTTACTTACGGTCTCTTTGAAGCAAGCATTAAAATGCCGAAAGGACAGGGCTTTTTACCGGCATTCTGGATGATGCCCACGGATGAAAATTTATACGGACAGTGGCCGAGATGCGGGGAAATTGATATTGCAGAAGTGTTGGGTAATGATACGGGAACCACTTACGGAACCATCCACTATGGAAACCCGCATAAAGAAAGCCAGGGCAGCTATGTACTTTCCGAGGGGGATTTCGCAGAAGAATTCCATACCTATGCCTGTGAATGGAACCCGGGGGAAATCAAGTGGTATGTGGATGGCAATCTGATACACACAGCAAATGACTGGTACTCAGCAACGGAGGGTTTAGGAGAAATTACTTTCCCGGCACCCTTTGACCAGCCCTATTACATCATCTTTAATCTGGCGGTGGGCGGAAACTGGCCCGGTAATCCGGATGCAACCACGGATATAGCCGGTGCAACCTATGAAATTGATTATGTAAGAGTATACCAGAAAGATGAATATGACGAAAATGTCACAAAACCGGAAAAGGAAATCACCTACAGAGAGCCGGATGAAAACGGCAACTATGTCAACAACGGAGATTTTTCTGTGTCAGAGGATTTGACGGATAACGCAGACTGGAAGTTCATGGCGCAGAACGGCGGAGAAGGCAATGCTGAAATTAAGAATAATGAAATTGTTATCTCCACAGCGAATGCCGGCAGTGAGGAATACAGCATCCAGCTGGTACAGCCGGATATTCCTATCCTGAAGGGAAGCGAATACCGGGTAACCTTTGATGCCTGTGCCGATGAAGAACGCACCATGAAGGTAGCGGTTACGGCGCCCAATGCCGGATGGATCCGCTATCTGGAGGATACAGAGCTTACTCTTACAAAAGAAAAACAGAGCTACACATTTGATTTCACGGTGACGGCGGAAAACGACCCCACCGGACGTCTGGAATTCAATATGGGTAAAACGGATAGTACCGCAACGATTTCTATATCCAATGTGCGTCTGGAGATGACGGCGGAAGGCTCTGGCAGTGCAGGCGGTAAGACTGTTCTTTCCGATGGCAATTATGTTTACAATGCAAATTTCCAGGAAGGTACCGACAGAGTCGGAAGCTGGGATTTTACGGAAAATGATGCGGTGACATATGAGGTTACACCGTTAAGCGACGGCAGAAGACTTCATGTAAATATGTCAAAGGATTCAGATACCCCGTTCTATGTTACGCAGAAAGACCTGGCATTGACGGAGGACGCGGAATATCTTTTAAGCTTTGAAATGCAGGCGGAAGCGGGAAGCCATATGAAAGTCCTTCTGAATGGAGAAGAACATGACATAGCTTTGTCCGAAAAGCAGGATACCTACAGCTTAAAGTTTGTATATTCCGGAAAAGAAGGAGCCAATACACTTCAATTCGGTTTTAGCGGTGCCGGGGATTATTATCTGGACAAGGTGCGTGTGGAGGAGAATGTGATGATTAAGAACGGCAGCTTCAATGCGGGGATGAGCGGATACGAGATTTTTGTGGATGCTTCTGCAGATGCGAATTATGTGGTAGATTCCCTGACAGAAGACAATGCCATGGATTTTACCATTCATGACACCGGAGCCAATGACTGGAATATCCAGCTCAAGCAGAATAATATCACTCTTGAAAAGGGAAAAACGTATACCTTAACCTTTGAAGCCAAATCTGACATAAACAGGGACATCCGTGTTATTATGCAGGGTAAGGAAGACAAGGGCTGGCCGGTTTATTCCGGAGAAAACATTGTGACGCTTTCTTCTGACTATCAGACCTTCAGCACCACCTTTACCATGGAAAGCGATACGGATCCGGATGCTTTCTTAAGCGTATGCTTAGGCGCTGTCAGCGAGAGAATCGACAGCATGCACAGAGTCTGCATAGATAACATTTCCCTGGTGGAAGTTAACTGATTTTATCCGGATATAGGAAACCTGAGTGGATTTCTTCATATAATATACTATACCTTAACTAAGAGAGGAAATAGTATATGGCACGATTTACCAATCAGGCGCAGCTGCGATATGGCAACGCAGTAGCCAATTCCAATATTGCTGTCGGTGAAATTATGGAAGTTTTATCGGCAACAAAAACAGCAGTAAACAATACCTACGGACAAAATGATAATGTAACATATGTCATCAGTATTGTAAATTCGGGAGCAGTCCCTTTCAGCGGCATAACTGTTACAGATAATCTCGGTGAATATAATTTTGGCACGGAAACACTGACACCGTTAACGTATATTCCCGGAACAGTTAAATTTTACGCAAACGGTGTTTTGCAGCCTGCCCCTACGGTGGCAGCGGTTTCTCCGCTTACGGTTACCGGGCTGACGGTGCCGGCTGGTGGAAATGCAACCGTTATTTATGAGGCAGAGGTGAATTCTTTTGCACCCATGGAAACAGGTTCCAGGATTACCAATACGGCGGTTGTATCCGCAACCGGTATTACACCGGTTACGGTCAGTGAAACCATCCTTGTAGAGGAAGCGCCTATCCTGTCCATCACCAAATCGGTAAGCCCGGTTCCTGTTACGGAAAACGGAACTCTTACCTACACTTTCTTAATTCAGAACATGGGAAATACAGCCGCAGATGCTACTGCCGGTGTAGTGGTTCTGGATACTTTTTCCCCGATTCTCAGCAATCTCTCCGTTACCTTTAACGGAGCCGGCTGGGCAGAAGGGGCACAGTATACGTATGATGAAACAAGCGGTACCTTCAGCAGTGTAGCAGGCCGGATTACGGTTCCTGCAGCCACCTATACCCAGGATCCGGCAAGCGGTGCATGGGTAGTCAGCCCCGGTGTCAGCACTCTTATCATTTCCGGTATCGTATAAAAGGCCCCTGCTATCTGCAGGTATATCAGCAACCGGCATAGTCTTAATCGGCTATGCTGGTTTTTTTATAGAAAAGACCGGGGGCATGAAATTAAGCAGAAACACCGCAGAATTGGTTAACAAAGCAAAAGATAAAGAATAAATTGATTTTGTTGGGGACGGACATGAGTTTGTTCCCCTTCTTTTTATTCCTTCCATAGCAGATTATATAAATGTGCATAGATATAAAAGGGCATCCTATTGCGTTCGAAATGAAGCAAAAAAACAACATAGAGGAAAATGCTTTAAAGCATAGCGGGAAAGATAAAGCAAATTGCGAAAAAAGTCTGAAATGCTTTTCGGGAAGGAAAAATCAGGAAAGCAAATTCTCCAATAAGTGAAAAATGCTTCTAATTTAATGGAAATTCAAGAAGCAAAAAGGGGATTAGTGAATAAATGCTTTAAGACCAATCTTATTTGAAACAGCAAAAAAAGAAATTTTAAAATCATGCTTTAAAAAATTTGTAAAAAAAGGAAGCAAAATGGAAGAATTGTTATATTTGCTTTAAAATGCCAGCGAGTGCGGAAAATGGGGTTGAGTCCTGGCAATTTCAGGCTGCGCCATGCACCATTCGGGAGCTGCGGGGCAGCCCCTCATGGACGGCTGTCGCCGTATAAGTCTAAAAAGAAAAGCTGACTGGAAAGTGAATATATTCCCTTCAGGACGGCTGCGCCATGCGCCATTCGGGAGCTGCGGGGCAGCCCCTCATGGACGGCTGTCGCCGTATAATAAAAAAGAAGAGACTACATCTTAGTGAGCAAGCGGCGCCGAGCCATTCATAGCCCTGACGGGCTATTTCATGATGGGCTGTCGCCCAATAAATATAAAAAGAAAAGCTGACTGGAAAGTGAATATATTCCCTTCCAATCAGCTTTCTTTTTATACTTGCTCGGCTTGTAGCTTAGCCAAAGTATCTATTCAGTAATCCTTCGAATGCTTTGCCGTGTCTTGCTTCGTCGCGTGCCATTTCATGGACGGTATCATGGATAGCGTCTAAGTTTAATTCTTTTGCACGTTTTGCAAGGTCTACTTTGCCGGCGGTTGCGCCGTTTTCAGCGTCAACTCTCATCTGTAAGTTCTTCTTGGTGGAGTCGGTTACCACTTCACCTAAGAGTTCTGCAAATTTTGCAGCATGTTCTGCTTCTTCGTAAGCTGCTTTTTCATAGTACATACCGATTTCAGGATAGCCTTCTCTGTGAGCTACACGTGCCATTGCCAGGTACATGCCGACTTCGGAGCATTCTCCTTCAAAGTTAGCACGAAGGTCCTTGATGATATCTTCGGGTGCACCCTGTGCAACGCCTACAACATGCTCTGCAGCCCATACCTTATCGGCAGACTGTACAGTGAACTTGGAAGCAGGTGCGTGGCAGATAGGGCACTCTGCAGGTGCTTCAGTTCCTTCATAAACATAACCGCATACTTGACATACAAATTTCATAATTCATTTCTCCTTTTCTTGTAAATAAAATGGTTTTATTGGTTATTGTTTCCCGAAAGGGCTTAAACTTTCAGGAAATAAATTACAAACAATTTCACGGAAATTCCAAAGCTCTTGCAAACAATTCCAAAGGAAAATTCAGAACTTTTGCAAACAAATTTAAGGAAGATCCACTTACTCCCGGCACGCTTCGCAGGTGCCGTAAAAATAAATATCGTAGCCTTCGATGGTACCGTTGAAGCCCAGGGCTGCGGTTTCCATTACCGAATCAATACTTGGCATGGCGAGATCCATGACAGCACCGCATTTTTTGCAGACAAAGTGGTGATGCGGGGAAGTATCGTAATCGAAATGATCCGTTTTGTCCCCTACCTGCAGCCGCAGGATTTCGCCGGTGTCTGCTAAGAGATTTAAGTTCCGGTAAACGGTCCCAAGGCTGATATTTGGTATCTTGGTGCGCATGGCGGTGTAAACCTGGTCAGCTGTCGGATGATCCTTCCGGGTAGAAAGATATGCTTTTATTTCTTCTCGTTGCTTACTGTATTTTACTGCCATAGAGTTCCTTTCTGAAAGTAGTAACTGTTACTGTTATTAATATAATACAGATAATATAGAAAGTCAACTGTTTTTTATAATTTTTTTAGGATATTCTTCGAATCAGTTCATTTCTTTTTATAAGAAAAGATGATATAATTTCCATAAATTCGGTAATTGCCGCATAAACGGCGGAATGAGAGGGAATATGAAATTCAAGACAAGATTGCGCATAGCATTTGCGTCCATTGTTTTTTTGCCCCTGATACTGACCGCATTAGCTTTTTTGGCCATCAGTGTATACCTGGTGCAGGATGACCAGCCGCATTTCTTTGGACAGGTCAATTATGCAGAAATGGTGGACAGTGTGCAGTCTGTGGGCGAACAGGTACAGATGCTTTATCAGAAACTGGCGGATACGGCGGTGAGCGAACCGAGGAAATTTGAAGACACCGCTTATCTACAGTCCTTAAACAAAAGCCTTAACCGTAAAAATTCCTACATTTTGGTCAGAAAAAACAATTCCATTTATTATGCGGGAAATATGGAAGCGGCAGAACTTATTTTTGATAAACTGCCCGAATACGGTTACGAATACGGGGATGCTGCCGCCATGTATTTTAACGACCTGCAGAAATATGTCAAACAGGTGGATTTCCGATTTTCGGACGGGTCAGAGGGTAGTGTATTTATAGTAACAAGGATCAGCGGCATTATCTCCAAACGGCTTTTGATAGATATGTTTATTGCCATCTGCCTGATTCTGTTATTTACCAGCCTGATGCTGACGCAGTGGATTCACAAGGGAGTGTTTACACCGGTAAACGAGCTGAACGTAGCCATGCAGAAGGTAAAGGAAGGCAATTTTGATTACCGGCTTTCTACGGATGCGTCCGGTGAAATAGGTGATCTGTATCGTAACTATGAGGACATGCGCCTGCGGCTTAAGGAAACGACGGAAGAACAGCTGCAGCAGGAGAAGCAGAACAAAGAGCTTATCAGCAACATTTCCCATGATTTGAAAACGCCTATTACCGCTATCAAGGGGTACATGGAGGGTATCATGGACGGCGTTGCCGATACACCGGAAAAAATGGATAAATACATCAAAACGGTGTATAACAAGGCAAATGACATGGACAGGCTTATCAATGAGCTGACAATTTATTCAGGTATTGATAATAACCGGATACCTTACCATTTTCACCGCATAAACGTTGCCGAATATTTCGGAGACTGCGTGGAAGAGGTGGGATTGGAGCTGGATTCCCGCAATATTAAACTGAATTATTCTAATTTAGTGGATCCCGCCACACTGATCATTGCCGATCCGGAGCAGCTTAAGCGCGTTATCAATAATATTATCAGTAATAGTGTAAAATATATTGATAAGGAGCAGGGCATTATTGATATCCGTATACTGGATGAGGTAGACTCCATCCGGGTGGAAATCGAGGATAACGGCAAGGGAATTGCCGCCAAAGACCTGCCCAAGATTTTTGAACGGTTTTACCGGACGGACGCTTCACGGAATTCATCACAGGGCGGCAGCGGAATTGGACTCAGCATCGTGAAGAAGATTATTGAAGATCATGGAGGATATATCTGGGCAACCAGCAAAGAGGGCGAAGGAACCTGCATGCATTTCGTGATCCGTAAGTATCAGGGACATGAGTAGAACCTGAGCTGCGCTAACAGCGGTTTTACGAGTGGGATTTTGAATAGTTACGATTTGCGCCTGGTGGGACGGCTGCCGTATGGACAGGCCTTGAACAGGCTTTTATATATGCATAGCTGTATTATCGCAGGATGAGATATAATAATCAGGCTGATAGAAATTTGAAAGGAGAATGTACCGGACGGTACAGATTTAGAGGCAATGAGTAGGATATTAATTATTGAGGATGAAGAAGCAATTG